>JACCDP010423258.1_pt1 | contig 10225 bp, 6 predicted proteins | sample 7445841 | NCBI WGS metagenome assembly JACCDP01 (sample SAMN15323441, study PRJNA562643) | freshwater metagenome | isolation source: river surface water | place: USA:Blue River Watershed | collected 2017-08-17
CTCTAGAAGCATTTTTAGCTTTTCTATATGCCGCCATTCTTTTGAACAAACGAGTCATAGGGCAAGCAGGATTCCGAATGACAGTTTCGTTGGCTGGAGCTGGAATATTGTTGGCCGGAATATTGTTTTCGATGGCTTGAGTTGGAATATCGTATATAGGCACGATAATCTCGGCGTGCAGAATGGATGGCTCGACGTTCAAATGGACACTCTCTACGTCCAAAGAAGATGCCTCGACAGGTGACAACCTAGACACAATTTACGAATGTTATTCACAACACCAATACTTGACGGAAAATAAAAATGTGTATGAATTGGCCAATTTGTAAATGAATCACTAACCTTGGGCTACATTCTTGGCAAGTATAATTGAATGGGGTGTTATTCCTTTTCATTTGCATAAATGACACATCCGTTATTCCTGGCATTGTCGGGTGACATTTCAAGCAAATTACGTTCAAACAATCAAGTTTGCTACACTTGATTTTTTTAATAGTGCAACGACGACCCATTGCACCAACAAAAGCCGATTTGCAGATGTAGCAAGACATAATAGCACAGTAAAGTTTCACGATGATGATGACAGGAGAACCAGGTATCAACTAGAGAAAAAACAACATTCGAGTTTCCCAACCTTTTTTAACCAGCGCTGCCAAAAATTTGGCCGAATTGCATATTTTTTTGTTTTGGCCGAATTACATATTTTTTGGCCGAATCATACAAAAAAAATACCGTGGCCGAATAAATAAAATACAAAATTTTTTAGCCGAATGCGATTCTATTTCATTGTTTGATTCGGCCTTTGGCCGAATACAACATAAAAAAATGTAGAATTCGGCCAATGGCCGAAAATAATTGCATGATTCGGCTAAAATTATTGGCCGAATCGTACGGATACCGATCCATTCAATCAGCTCACTCAGTTCGAGCCGATGCAAACATTAGATCCGTTCTTTAACCGATTCAACATTGTCCCGCGGTCAATGAGGAGATCGATGCATTGCGTGGATCGTGAACTTGGAAAACTCTTATCCAGCGTCAAGGAAGACAACAAGTCGTTTCAGGTATCGTCAAATTGTTTGTTAAATTCTGTGTGTCCTGTGAAACTAAGAATTGTTTTTATTTAGGTAATGGTCGACGTATCACATTTCCAGCCAAACGAGATCTCTGTGAAGATGACCGACAATAACATCATTGTCCATGGTGAGCCGCTACCGTTACGGTGACGTCCGCTATGTCGCCCGAAGGAATTTTGACCATTATGTCATCAAAAATTATGCTTGAAGGTAATTTCAAAATCAAACTTTTTATTGTGCAGAAGTCTAATTTTTGGATTGTAATTCTTCAGGTTCTAAAGAACGATTCATTCCAATTACCATGACTCAGACTGCTGGATCCACTAATCCTCCGACTCCAATCCAAGGAAATTAGGACGTTGTCGCGTTTGATGGAAAATAAAAAAAAGGATCGTCTATTTTCATTTTTCCTTCTCAACTTAAAATTCGCAGTTATAGGTGTGATCGCCATCGGTGTGGGTATTTGTGTTTGTTGGTGTCGATCATATTGTTCGGCTTAAAATACAGATTTCAATAACTAATTGTAAATTAATATTCCTTGTTAGAAGCCTGCATATACGAAAAATTTTGACGTGCTATACATTTTGTTTCCATTTTACAAGAAAAAATGCGAGCGGTGGCGCCATCTAGAGAAGTTCGTTATGCAATATTCCTACGGCTGCTAGAAGACGAAAATGGAACAGCTCAAAATCAAAATTACCGCCAAATCCTCTACGAGAATTTCGTAAAAGGTAGAATTAGTGCTACAAAAGAACGTTCAGGAGTTTTGAGAAGACATGTCACTATTATAAGAAAAAGAGTACTCGTATACTATTATTAGAGACAGACGCCCATGGTGTAGTGGTTAAGGCGTCGACATTACTAGGCTCGGAACAACTCAGTGGATTGTGACTAAATGTGATCACTGCCCTTCATGAAGGTGTAAAGCGCATGGCTATGCGTGGTAATTTCACAGTGTGAAAGCCCCGGACTCATAACCCGGTACGCATCTATAAAGGGGACCCGTTGAGAAGAGAAGAAGGGGCCCTCTGAAAAAAGGGGCACCTGTAGATTCTCGACGCTCCGAAGGAGCAAGAGTTTGTCTTCGAATTTATCATTTTGTATTATTAAACTGCAGTTCTGAATTTAAAAAATTCGCTCATTTCCGTTAAATATTATTTATTTAAATTTAATTTCCCCAACTATAAGGTCGTTTATGACAATATACACATCAAGATTTCTTGTCAGTGGTTCAAATCCTAGAACACGCAAATTATTTTTAAGCGTAATTTCATTATAATAATTTTTAGTTTGCTTCTAAAGACGTTTATAGTCTGAAAATATAACATTTAGAATATTTGTGAAAAAATGTAGGTTAGGTTGAGTAGTGTGAGGAGACGGGATGGGCGTAGAAAGTCGTCCCATTTTGGCAGTCGACGGCTCTGGGAAGTGCGTGTACCATGTTCCTTACCATGGTTTGAGTTAAGCTCACGTTTCGGTGAACTAGTTTCAACTCTGAGCTTCTCATAATTAATCATCAAAGTCATAGCGTACTATTGCGAGTGCTTACGCAAATGTATGATGGTACTGTATATAAATATAGGAGAAGAATGATAGTCAAATTTCCTCATTACAGGAATTTTATTAATGAAACCCTAGGTATAAATAAGGGATACCAACTAAAAACTAACCTACATTTCTCTGAGGCACTACCAATATCCTCTATGTACAAAACAATCAAACGAAAACAAAAAATATTATTTTCTCTTCTAAATTAAATTATTAATAATAAACAAAATAAAAACAAATCCTGAAGATCCAGCACGAAGTGGATTTATAATTATTAATAACGTGACGGCCATTTCATCTTACTTAATTAATCTTATTTTTTTTGTATGGTATTATTCCGGATTCACGATGTTGTATTCATATGCAAAATCGATGTTTGGATGCGTTTGATTCGATGCGACGCGTTTTGAAACAAAAAAGGATTAGCAAACGACCAAAACTTGTGGCAACTGGTGGCAACTATCGACAAATCGTTTAACACGTACTTTTGGGTGTACCTCCGCTTGAAGGCACCACTTCAACAAACGATCCAACCTTTTCTTCTAAATATTTTTCAAACCAGTTATGAATTATAAATATGCGCTATATCAAAGCACAAATTATTTGAACACACAACTAATAATTTTAAAGAGAAACGGCTCACAGATCACCGACTCCATTACATTTATTTATTTGCTTCTAAAGCACTTGGAATGCATTATATTTCAACTAAGAATAGCAGTACAAGAATCCTCAAGAATTTTAATCACTTTATCTAAATCGTTTTCAGTGAGCAGCCGGTTTGCCGCCAATCGCAGACTGGGTTGCGGTAAGAAGCGTTCTGACTGATCCAAGTATGAGGCTACAATAACAGCTAAACCTCTTTTCATTGACTAATGAAGAGAAAAATTAGGAAATGTTAACAAATCATCCTTCCTTATAAAAATATGTATATATATATATGTAGCTTTTATACTTCATTTGCTATTTGTCGAAGTAATTGACCATCATGATTATTACATCCCGTCGACTTTGCAAGGCGTAAATGCTTAACCGGGGCGTCTTTATGACCACCAAGGCGTAGTTGATGGAGTGAAGACAATGCACTGTGTAATTAACGACACACGTTGCTTAAGTCCAGAAACATGTCTGGATTTTTCTCCATGCTATCTATAGCAGTAATTGCTGCCGCTGCAAGCATGGGAGGTAGAGAGGCAGAAAAGCAATAGCCTGGGGAGTAAAATGAATCAATCAGCACTGTAAAGATAATCGATTTACATAATGATGACAGGTTACCTAGTCCAGAAAGGCGCTGATGATCAACCACATAGTTAACTACATAGTCATTTTATTTTTTATGAACAACCTTTTTCTTATTGGGAAGGTTTCAGATTTAGGGTACGTCCACAAATTGTCATGACGTTATATTTGTTTTCAAATTTTCCTTCTGATTACTCCTTCATTATGTATCCTCCTCCCCCATTTAGGACCCCGTTACAGACTTATCAATCTTCTTTACATTGTAAAGAGCTGCCGTTTAGAAGTTTGCGCACAGGGCCCTCGGCCAAGCGTGACGAATGTGTATTTTCGATTCCGTGTTGTATCTGAAGCCATCCGTTACGGCTACTAAACCAACTGCGGAATTCGTGTCTTTTTTGCGTGAGCCTGTCGAACGGCCCGTGCCTTGTAATCTGTTGTATATTGTATGCTATTGTGTAATTACAGTGATCCATTTAACGGATGTTTGGTGGAATAGTTTTTGTGTAATTGCGTGTAAATTAAATCTGTAAGAGAAATAAAGTGTGTTTTTAACTTGAATCTTTTTTTTATCATTTGAATTGAATATCTTAGAAAGTGGAAATCACAAACGTGTCGCTTTTCTTATGCTTCTTCATAGCCTTGGGAAGGAGTGACGAGGAATTTTTTCTATATGATTAAAAATTCACAACAGCGTCCAAAGTACAGAATGACAGAATCTACAGACAGAATTTGTTTATGTCATTGCCTTAGAAAAATTATGCGATTTGGCAACATGTTGTTCCCTTGATATTCAAACGGCTTGATTCTCTTTCTTGTAGGATGGATACGTCTTTTGCCACGAGACGAAAGGCTGTCGTGGCAAGATAGTAGAAACTGTTTATTGCCACGACTTCTTCTATCAGTCCGTTTTAGTGTCTACGTTTTCTGCATTAGCCAAAGCTTTTGGTTTTTCTTAATAGTTCGCTATTCATTCAACATAAATACGGTACTACACCAGCGACCACTACGTAAGAACTACAATAAAGCTGTGACTCAATAACTGTCATATTAATTCTAAATTAGGTATGAAGTTACAGATTTTTCATAGGCTTGAGTGGTTGTCTTTATGTAACAGGTATCAAGGTAGGCCATGATTATGGCCTCTTATTAAAAATTCCTCTCGAGTTCTTTGAACAAAGAACTTTGTGTTATTGGTACAAAAAAATATACTAGAAAAAGGACATAAGATAATTTTTAATTGAATGGAATCGAAAAATTTCAATTTACTAGTATTCAAAAATAATTTAGAAAACAGGGGGGAAATGGGTTGAGAATAATCTTAAGTGTTATTTAAAAATTAAAATTCATCATGAGGGGGTTTGAAAAGGGATGTAACAATAATACAAATGCAAAATAATAATTTTTATTTTAACCTTATGTCATTATTATTACATGTCATTATTATTACCGTTTACTGTCATGGCTCGGGCAGAGCAATGGAACAATGGGGATAGTAGCAAAAAACATCCCGGTATTTTTTTTTTATGTATTTTTTTTTATCGTAGCTAGTAAAACAGGTATGATATTAAATTAAACTGAAAAACGGGTCAAAGATGCTATCACTATCTAACAGATAGTGTGATTCATATCCACGAACGGGTTAGGTCTCGTGGATCATCAAGAATCGCGAGTAGCAGTGCTGAGCCGCTTTTAACCGCCAATCCCAATGTGAATCATTTCACCTGCAATTTAGTCACTAAATTTTATGCTTACCTCGGAGGGGGTACTGTGCTCACCATGAGATTCGAACCCAGGTCCCAAGGTGCTCGGATCACTAGGCGACACATCATCCGACTTACCCACGGCACCCTCAATATGGTACTGTAAATTCAAAATTTTAAATACAAAAAAAAAAAAAAAAATTTATTTTTATTGATCTCATCCGACTCACCCACCCTACCCCCTTTAAAGCTAGTGTAAATTCAAAATTTTAAACTAAAAAAACATTTTATTTTTATTGATCGAGGAAAAATGCAACACCGCTTCAATGTTATCACGGATATTCGTCTGCATTGGTAAAATCTATTGAGGCGTCACACTGACGTGCAAGTTCATGGTGTTGTTGAGGCTGTCGAGTCAAGACTCACGACGGCATTGATTCTTGCGGGCCCTTGGTTGGTTCTAACTTCTAAGGCTATCGAAGCGTTGTTCAGTTTCATTTTCATCAATAGAACAGTGTATTGAACATTCGCCCGAGTTCTCTTTTATTTCTCTGCTACCTAAATTTGTACGTGGTTTTCACGGGTGCCCCATTCCCTTTCAGCTGGTCGACACAGGATATATCAGCTTGGCATTCAGTATGTGAAATCAAAACTGAAAGATGACCAACGGGTTCTTGTAACTGAGAGGCCAACAAATAGCTGCATTGGAAACTTGCCAAACTATGTGTCATTACCTGACTGAAATCGTGTAAGCTGTCATACAGCAGTTCCTTACTGTCCAGTTACAAAATAACATTAGAACTGTAAATTTAATCAGCCTTAGAAGATTAATTAAGCAATTTTAATCAAATTTGTATTCTTTTTTTTAATTTCAGAGTTGTTAGTTTGGAACCAGTGAACATTGTTTTCATGACTACAAAGGTGTTGAGTGAAGATGAAGTGGAAGTGAAATGCAGTGATTGATGTGTTGATGAATCGGGTAAGGTGGCTGTATTGTGTAGTGCAACCTAACATAATTCAGTTCATCTTTTGTTCATTGTTTACTCCATTTGCGAGTTATGTGTTTCCATAGTACCGGAATACCATCGGGAAGCCCTGGAGAAATTGCGTTTTCTACGCTACTCTGGCTCACGTTAACGGCTTTTACTTATTCATTTCGTTACTCACTCTGGACAGTGGACGCCGAACCCCATCAAATTGGTCTAGCCAAACCTAATCCTCCTGCTGGATTTGGTCAGCCAATTAAGGCATTTGCCCCTACCCACATCTTTCTACACCATATGGAACAGCAGCCTGATCAACTTCTGTCCAACCTCAAAGAAGCTGGTATGGATAAAACGTTTTTCTTACCTGTTTCATCTAATTACATTTTGTTTTATTCTACAGGGTTGACCCATTAGAAAGGGAATTCAGACATTCTAGTGTATATAATAGACCGAATTTCGGAATTTCTAGCCTTGCACCGTTTCCACGGCTTGCAACAGATTTGGCCTTACCCGGTCTTATCATCCCTAAGTTTACCTGAGGACCATAGGTACTTTGGCAAGAAAGCATCCTGGATGAACTACTACTCCACGCCACCATCATAGAAGAAATTCTGTCCACATTGGTTCTACGAGGTGTAGACCATGCAGTGCCGAAACTACGAGGATCCGGTCTGGATGACATTTAAATTTGAAAGGCAATTATTTTCCTACCATATTTATCTCCGTTATTTAAATTAAGCTTAAGTTGAAGAAATTGAAGTTTCAAATTGCCTTGCGATACTGGTGTTACAAAGCCAGTTTTAAAGTTGCTCTTCAATTACAAACTCAGTGTGAATGATTTTTAGGAATCCTATTAACATTGAATTACTGTCTGGCTGGCTGTCTGGTTTTCATTGTGAAACCACGGTGATGAAACCATGGAAACTTTTTGTTTATGCTTGTTTTGTTTTTCTTAAGTGGGTGGTGATGCCATTCTTTAAAAATGCATTCTTTTGGTGGAATGTGTATGATTCTAACTTTTTGCATCTCCTCCTTCATGCTCTGAAGGCAAAAGGTCTTGCAGATTTACAGACCTACACCGGGAATGGAAGAACTGGATACAGTAATGCTTATGGTCTTGTGTTATTAAAGCCACATAATCCTAGTGACACCAGTTGAGAATCTTCTCAACATGCTCATCAATCATCAGGTTCAAAAACCGACACTGCAAACAGCTGTAGCGCCGTCAGGTCCTCCTCAATCATCAAGTTCACCTCCACCACCACCTATTCCGGTCCGTTCAAATCCGGCCATTTCAGCATCGCCACCTCCGCCTCCTTATTTCTCTTCCGGCTATGCATCCAGTAGCTGCCCTTCGCCATCATCATACGCTCCTATGGCCATTCCAAGTCCGCTATCTTTTGCCGTCTCCAATCCCTAGCAGTCCGGCGCCGGTCAGCGTCCCAACGACTGATCCACCAAGTTATCCATCGACCATGCAGGTACGATATAATAACTCTCCATTCCCTACCGAACCCGTTTGAACTCTATTCGATTTCCTCTCCAGGCCTTGGCTGCTCAAAGACAGCATGGGACAACCCCCCACTAACGCCACGAATGTCCTTGCCGTCAATGGATATAATTTATCCGCAACTCCTCCGCCGCCCCCACTTTATCCTTCCTCTATGGTATTATTGCTTGAATCGATCGACTGCCTTATGCAAAAACTTAGCAATGCTCTCATCATAGGCAAATGGTGGAACTGGACTCGCTCAGCAGGTAGAATCACAGGTTTCACCTCACGCTCAGTTACCTCCAAAGCCAGGGCAGCGTCGGTTTTCACCATTGACTCTTGAGACTCCATCTTCGCGCTCTGAGAGTCCAATGTCTTCAGCAGCATCGCAGTGTGATTCGGGACGCCATGGCGGTCCGAGCCAATCACCAGTGAGTTTTATTTCTTCATCTGCACCGTCGGAAGGAACTCAAAATTCGGGACTTGGAATGAGCACTAAGGTATATACAGCTTGAAAGACATACCTATGTTTTCCTGAATCATAACACTCATTTATTTTACTTTATTTTTGTTTTAGAACGATGTGAATGGCCATAGTGCACCGTCCAGTGCCAATGGGGAGGATGGTAAAGATGACATGCCACCTCCTCCGCCTCCTCCTTACAAGTTGACGCATCAGTCACCCATCCCGGAACGCAAACACATCTCACGAGAAAGGGAAGAAGAAAGGCGAGAACCTAGCGTGCGCAACTATTCACCCCAGGTATGACAAGAATGCTCAGATCGGTATAGATTTGCAATCGTCTTATCTCTTTTTCGCGATATGCAGGCCTTTAAATTCTTCATGGAACAGCACGTTGAGAATCTTCTCAAGTCGCATCAACAGCGAATGGAACGTCGCATGCAATTGGAAACTGAGATGAAAAAGATTGGTTTGTCCGAGGAGGCTCAATGTCAGATGAGGCGGATGCTATCACAAAAGGAATCCAATTACATCCGTTTGAAGCGAGCCAAGATGAACAAAGCCATGTTTTTGAAAATCAAAGGTGATATTATAGATTTGTCTAATCTTGGACCTTTTAAAAAATATATATTTTCTTTTTAGCAATCGGAGTGGGAGCATTTGGTGAAGTGGCTTTAGTACGTAAGATTGACACCAATAATCATCTCTACGCTATGAAGACGTTAAGAAAAACGGATGTTCATAAGCGCAATCAGGTAAATTTGATTTTACATATTTCACAAAAATTGATTTTTTTCCTCACTTACTTATTTACATACTTACTTTTTCGTTTAGGTGGCTCACGTCAAAGCCGAACGAGACATTTTGGCTGAAGTTGATAATGAATGGGTCGTCAAGCTCTACTACTCGTTCCAGGTATAACTTTATTAAGCTTTTTCTTATTGAGTTCAATCTAAAATAGGTTCTTTTTTGGCTCTTCAGGACAAGGATAATTTGTATTTTGTGATGGATTACATCCCTGGTGGCGATTTGATGTCACTTCTAATCAAACTAGGGATTTTTGAAGAACCTCTTGCAAGGTTAACAATCAGTAGTTATTATTCGTTTAATATGCGTAATTACAGAATGTTTCATATGTTTCGTAGGTTCTATATAGCTGAATTAGTATGCGCTGTGGAAAGCGTACATAAAATGGGTTTTATTCATCGTGATATCAAGACAGACAACATTCTTATTGATCGTGACGGTCATATTAAGTTGACTGACTTTGGGCTTTGTACTGGTTTCCGCTGGACGCACAATTCAAAATACTATCAACGCAATGGCGATCATTCAAGACAAGTGCGTGCTGCTACAAATTAAAAATAGCAAAATATTTAATAGCGATATTGACATATTTCTTGTTAATCATGATAGGATTCTTTTGATCCGGGAGAAGATTGGACCAATGAGTGCCGTTGCAATAATGTTGTCGGAGGTAATTGCAACTCTCTTGGCACAACGCACATTACAGGTCATCCGCCTGTACTGAAAACGTTGGAAAGACGCCGACGTCGCGAACACCAACGCTGCTTGGCACACTCGCACTCGCACCAATAAGAGGTGTAGGAGTGCCCCAAAACGGAAAAAAAAGAACCCTGAACTAGCCCGTACAAACCCTATAATAGAACGCAGTGCGTCACAATCTGTCGCTGCACAAGTGTTTCATGCGAGTGGAGAAC
>JACCDP010508624.1_pt1 | contig 10224 bp, 10 predicted proteins | sample 7445841 | NCBI WGS metagenome assembly JACCDP01 (sample SAMN15323441, study PRJNA562643) | freshwater metagenome | isolation source: river surface water | place: USA:Blue River Watershed | collected 2017-08-17
ATTAAAAGATAAAATTTTAGATGAACATTCCAAAATTGTACCTTCTAAACAATACTCAAATGAAGAAAAATATATATTTTGTAAAGAATTATTGATTCATATGAAGGAGGAAGAAAGTATTATATATACCGATTTGAAATGCTCATTGGTCTAAAATAGAAGAGGCGCCGACTTGTCGTAGGCGGGGTTCTCCGCCTCCATCGGCTTCTTCTCTTCCTTGTTGGCCATACCCTCCGGTCTATTCTTCGAGACACCCGTTGCGATGATGATGAACGCTGCCGTCAGGATCAGCGACGTAACCACATCACGAGTACCCACAAAGCAAACCGCAAAGACGGCAATTCGCCGCAGCACAAGGTTGCGAGAGTATTCCTCCTCGCTTGTGCTGAACTCATCGACCAGATACTTCGCCCCCAAATTGAGGAGGATGAGCATGGTGCCCAAGAAAAGCTTGCTGTTGTTGAGAACGTCAAGCATTGTCTTTACTGGAGAGGATATCCCGTGCCATTCCAGTCAACGAACGTCTCGGGGCCGCCCTGCTGCTGGAGAACAACCGTACCCTTCGCCTTCTCCTGCGCCTCGCCCGGAGTGGTCGCAATCGTGCCCTTGCCCTCGAAGCCCTCCTTAGACTTGGCTGACGCCGCAGTGTCCGCAGACTTGCTGCCTGTCGCAGACGCAGACGGTTCCTCGGTCTTGGGCGGGGGTGCCGTCGGGGGAGCGGGGGACTCCGGAGGAGGCTCTTGGATGCACTTGTCGTTGGTCTCATTCGGCTTGAACCCCGAGGCACAAACAACCTGCGTGGGCTTGACCATCGCACCCGTATCCGTGTTCTTGCACATCTGAGAGGCAACGTCGAACTCGAACTTCGGGGGGCACTGAGTTCCCTCAATCGCCTTGCCCTCAACTTCCATACCCTCCTTGGTCTGGAGCCACAGGAACACCGTGACCGCACCCGCAGCATACAGACCGTACTTCTCGCCCACAACGTAGTACGTCCCGAGGATGATGGCGACGAACGCAACCTTCTTGAGGAGCCACTCCGTCGACCCCACGCTTGAGAGGGTGCTTGGCTTGATGAGAACAGAGACAACCGCAAGCCCGAGCATAATCCATTCGAGCTTCTTGGGGATCTTCGGGAACTTCATTTATAGAACTTCTCACATTTTTCTGTGCTTGTCAAGACAATGAACTACGGCGACCTTGAAGAGGTCTACGGCGGTGCCTTCCGGAAGAGGGTGCCTATCGAGGACGAAGCCAAGAAGGATCCCCTCGAGAAACCGCTCGATTCGGTCATGGGCCCCGACAAGAAAGGACTAAACAAAGCCGTCCAAGACGTGATGCGAAGCGCCAATATCGACAACTCTCGCAATCGGGAAAGCTTCTATGTCTACGAAGAGCAGCCTGCTCCCGTCCGCCAGCAGGTGCGTGAACGGTTCAGCCAGCCGCAACCCACGGGAGGCTATTCACCCGAGCAGATGGACAAGATCAGCCGCATCCTCCGCCTTGTCGAGCAGAACAAGACGGGCTACGAGCGCCCTGCGACACAGGACATTCTGCTGTACATCCTGACCGGAGTGTTCTTCCTCTTTACTTTTGACACCTTCGTCATGCTCGGAAAATCTATGCGGGGGAAATAAATGTCCCTCCTACTTGCTACTGCGCTGTTCGTCGCCCTGTCTCCGGGTGTTCTTCTGACCATCCCGCCTGGCAAGGGCAAGCTGTTTGTCTCCGGCAAGACGTCACTGGTTGCAGTGTTCGTCCATGCGGCTGTGTTCTATCTTGCGCTGTCCTTCCTGTCTCGGGTTATCGAAGGCATGGACAACAAGGAAGAGCCCGCAAAGAAGGTCTCGGGCGTGGAATGCAAGATGTCGTCGGAATGTGACTCGGGTACGTGTGCCAACGGCAAGTGCGATTAAGCCCGCAGGCGAGTCTCGAACGACGAGAAGTCTGTGAACCCATTGTCGAGCATCTCAATCTCAAACGTGAAGGAGTTCTCCGACGTGCCGAACGTGATCGGCGCAAAGTTCGGGTTGGTCTGCGGCGCATTGGTCGACGCCGTCGGCACAACCGTGCCGGGGTGATAGCGGAGAGTGATATGGAACCGGTCTAGGCGTCCAATCGGAGGCGTATACCGTGTGATGTTCTCCTCGTCGACGTTGTCGTTGTAGTAGATGGTATAGGTGTTCTGAGTGATCGAAGTCGGGTCGGCAATGTTCGGGTTCGAGATGCGGGCAAAGGCATTGTCCACCAGACCGGACCGCTGAGCGCCCGTGGCATTCTCGTCAATCTTGTTCAGGCCCTCGATAGACAGCATGACATAGTTGTCCGTGAATCCGCCCGACTGGGGCGCCTTAATGACCGCCGACTTCAGCCGAATAGACACCACGTTCTCGTAGACACGGGGCAGATAGACCACGTAATCGCCGGGATCCGACGCCGAAGCACCGCCGTTGACCTTCACATACTTCGTCGGGTCACGGTCACGAGAATCAATGGCAATGACTTTCTTCACAGTGCGGAGGGTAGCGGCCGGCGCCGAGGGCGCCACCAGAACCCCGTTACGATCAAAGGGGCGAGTCTGCATCTTGTTCTTACGAGAGGCAATTTTAGTTCGCTCCAATCGCAAGTTTGCGTGCTGTACCATCACCACCGTTTCCGGACGCTGACCCAGCACCACCTGTTGCAGTCACGGTCACGGCGGAGCTTGGGTTTGTTCCGTATAGAACATTCGCACTTCCACCGCCACTGCCTCCGCCTCCGGGAGAACCCGAAGGACGTGCTCCTGGTTGTCCTGCTACCGTAATTGTTCCCGTTCCACTCAAAGATCCCTCGCAAATGACAATCAAGGTTCCACCTGTTCCAGTGTTTCCATCAACGCCTCCAGATCCTTTCGCTCCTCCTGGGTTTCCGGAGCCACCGCCTGTAACTGATCCACCTCCAGCACCACCCGCACCTCCATTTGCTCCTCCTGCCCCGCTTGTCGTAGCGTATGCACCGCCGGAGCCCGCACCACCACTGAAACAAGTACCCGCTGCTCCCGCCGACGCAACACCTCCAGATCCAAAGGCCTCTCCGGTGCCTCCGCCACCCGACCCGCCGCTTGTTCCCGCCGTTCCATTGTTGTAGTTCGTTGTTCCAACTGCGTACGTTTTGGCAACGCCTCCCGCACCTCCCGTTGCCGGGATTTGGGGGTTGACAATTGTGCTAAACGTTCCTGTTCCAATACGAATATCAACCGCTGCCGTAGCGCCACCTGAATTTCCTGTTCCAGAATGGTTAGCACCACGTGCACTCATAGAGATAGCTCCATTGACGACAAGGTTTCCCGTAACATAGACAACCGTGAAGAGTTTGCGAGTGGGCGGAAGCACGTTTTGTCCAGAGTTGATGGTAAGGTTGCCATTGATGATGATCCACGAAGATGTCGTGTCCTTCGTCGAAGTGAACCAGTCTGCTGCGGTAAACGACGAGATAGTCGTATTGGCTTTCCGTGCTGTCACTTCGTAATTTCCAACGGATTGAGAATTGATGGTAAGTGCACCTCCATCGGTGGGCACCGCATCGTACCCCTCGTATGTAGTTGCGAGAGTGCGAGCAAACGAAAGGATGTCAGTTGTCGAACCCGTCGGCGGATCAGGAGCCCCGCCCGCCCACGCAGGACTGCGGAACAGTCGAAGACGACGCTTGGGAGAATACATTACTTATCTCCAAGACAAGATGGCCGACGACTGGGTTGTTACAGCGATGATAAGTGTGGGTTCCCTTCTGTTCGTCAATGTTTGTTATTGCTGGATCGCAATTGGAGCCGTTCGAGGTCTGAACCAGCGCCTTCATGGAATTGAACAGCGACTGGTTCCTCAGTACGCCTACGCCCAACCGGTCCCGCTGCCTAGTGGCGACCCTGTTTAGCCAGATCCGCATCCGCAGTGCGGTAGGTCTTGCCCTTCATCACGAACGAGTGAACCCGAGCCATTCCCCACGCATGCTGCGATGCCCCCGGACGGTGACCCGTGCGCCACGCTGCCATGCCACGATTGTACACCTTTCGCAGTGTCTTGGTCGGAACACCCGTACACTTCGAAACCTGAGGCAGAGACTTCGCAGTAGGGCAGCGCTTACGGAAGCGAGACGTGTACGACGATGTCTTCGTCCGCACTCCCTTGTCCGTCTTCCAAGGAGTATACGCACGAGGACTCTTCCAAGACATGCGAGTCCGCCGAGTTGCGTCACGCTTTCGCTCTCGGTTCTTTCGAGTCGAGAGTCCCCGATAGTACTTACGGGGCCAGTACATTGTTCTTCTGCGTTAAAAACAAAATGGGCGATTCAAGTAGTCAGGCGGGAGGTGAACTTTCTTCGAACATCCGCTGGACGGTGAAGCTGGAGGAGTATTTCGCATCCACGGGTGAGAAGGCGCACTGCCTCTCTTGGGTGCACAAGCAAGCGGAACAGATGTACAGCACTCGTCGGACGTTCATCGATCTCCCAGTCATTGTCGGCTCGGGCGTCGTGGCGTTCCTGAACGCAGGCTCGTCCAGTATGTTCGACGATGCTCGGCTGTCGTCTATCGCTCTGGGTATCGGGTCGCTGTGCATCGGCGTCCTCAACACACTGGGCTCCTATTTCGGCTGGGCCAAGCGGTCGGAGGGTCACCGCATCAGCGCCATCCACTATGCGAAGCTGTATCGCTTCATCACGGTCGAACTGGCTCTGCCTCGTGAGGAGCGTATGAGCCCCCACGACTTCCTGAAGTACGTCAAGGACCAGTATGACCGCCTTCAGGAGATCAGCCCGCTGGTACCGCCGAGTGTCATCCGTGACTTCCAGCGCAAGTTCAAGAACGAGCACGAGATCAGCAAGCCCGAGGAGGCCAACGGACTGGAAAAGATCACCGTGTATCGTCGTACCGACGAAGAGGTAGACGCCGACCGTACGGTTGGAGCGCCAACTCCTAACCCGTCGGTTGCGATGAAGACCAATCCGATGCTCTCCATCAAGAAGCCCGTTACTCCCAAGAAGGATGAGAAGAAGTATGTACCGACGGCGAAGGCGCTGGAGCAGGTCGCCGAGTCCGTGTCTCTGCCCGAGGCACCCGACGTTCTCGCTCGGCCCGCCAGCCCCCCGAGACTCAGTGTGGTTCCGGAGGAGACAGCGACATCTTCGTAAGGCCGTAGTGGCGCTTCTTGTAGAGCCCTAGCCGTTCCTGAAATTGACGGCGGAACTGAGGATCGACGATGTCGATAATCAGCGGATGAATTGTTCTGGCAGACTTCTCCACCCGTAGAATCCGACCAACGATCTGGTCAATGTCGGGACGAGGAGTTGCCATCACCAGCGTATTCAGCGTGGGGACGTCAAAGCCCTCTTTGCACATGGCGTACGTGGCGATCAGAATTGCCCTCGTAGCGCAGTACTCTGCACGTTTCCCCGCAGCTACGTTCTGCGAGAGGATAGCTGCACGTTCCTGATACTCTCTAGGAAGGGTGTTCAGAATGTCTTCTGTGTGTTGGACTCGGTCCGTGAGGACGAGGATTTGCCGCTGCGGTGATTCGTCGAGGATATCCACGAGAATCTCCGTCAGCCATTTCGTGCGACCAACTTCGGCCGTGAGCTTGTTGATCATCAGAGTCGTGAACATGACACCCTGCTTGTTGTAGATGATCTCATTGAAGACGGGATCGTCGTTCTGATATTCGTAGACCTCCACGGCAACATCGGGGTCAGTCTTCTCACCCGTGTCCGAGTTGTAGAGCAGCGGACCGAGGAACCAATGCCCCACATGCATCAGACCATCCTTGCGAGTGGGAGTTGCGGACAGTCCGAGCATGTACTTGCTGGTCACCTTGGGCAGTGCTTGGACAAAGACCTCGGAGGCGATATGATGGCACTCGTCCACAATCACCAGTCCCAAGGGTCGAAACGTTGCCAGCGGAATCTCCTTCATCGACAGCGTCTGGAGCATCGCAATGATGACATCCTTGCCTTCGATTTCCATCTTGTCGCCTTGGAGATATCCCACCCGAGCGTTGGGCAGGAACATCCGGACCCGTTCATACCACTGGTCTCGCAAGAAGGTGTTGTGGACGATGACCAGTGTCGGCATCTTGATCTGCGAGGCAATGTAGAGCGCACAGACCGTCTTGCCGCCGCCGGTGTGGAGACTAATGATCCCGTCATGAGGCTCGGGCTTCAGGAAGGAGTCAACCACCGCAGTCTGAGCGGGCCGCAGACTTCCTCCAAACTGCCAGTGGACGTCGTGAGTTGGTTCGACGGATCGAGTCGTCTCGGTGGGCGGACCGTACTTCTCGATTCCGAAATGCTTCGGGAGATAGAGGTACTCCTCTGACTCACGGAACACTTTGTAACGAGGCACTGCATTGGGGTTCGGCATGAAGACCTTCGGCACATGGGGCTTCACGGTCAGAACCTTACGCAGTTCCTCAGCAGGCACACTGTCCTTGCGGACTCGGTACCCGTTCAAGGTCAACATTGATGCTTATGATTGGCTGGGTCTGAATTCCTTTTACTCTCGGAGAACCTTGGGGTTCACTCGAAGAGCCGCAACAAGCGCATCCTCGATGAGGTAGCGAACATCGCTCTCGCCAAGGTCGGGAATCTCGAAGAGAATCGACGGACCCGCACGAGTCGTCATCTGGATATGGCTGAACGGGTGGTTGTCCAGAGACAGGAGCTTCAGAGTGCGATAGAGATAGCTCTTGCACTCGTCGAGGCTCATATAGAACTGGTAGGACGTGTCCTTGAGGTCGTTGGGCTTGTACTTGACAACGTACGTATCCGCACTCCAGCGATCGAAGGTGATCACGTCGTCAGGACCACTGTTCTGCTGGATGTGAAGAACTGCGAGACTCATTTGATACTAGGTGTGCTCATTGCTCTAAACCGATGTCGCAGCGTCGTCGGCCAGCGAAGCCATAGGAGGGTCACGCCCCGCAGGAAGAGCGGGCAAATCACCATAGTCTCCTCGATCGAGAACTCGTCCTGGAGCATCCTCCTCGGGTCCATCGGGTTCCTGTGGGAATCCAACATCCTCATCGCCCGGTACCGCAGCCTCCTCTTCCTCGTCTGCAAAGGCAACTGCGGGTCGAATCTGACGTTCGATCTCTGCTGCGAAGAGCTCACGGTCCGCCTTCGTGATGATGATAGGTGCCATGCCCCTGCGCTTGAGTTCTTCGACAATCTCACGTTCGAGATCCGTCTTCTCTGCCATACGCTGGACAAACGTCTTACGCTGACGAGCTAGAACTCGGTTGACCGCAGAGAGCTCAAGATCGATATCTGCTGAAAGCATCAAGAGTGTTAGGTCTTTCTGACGCATCTCTTCGAACTTCTTGCGCCGCACATCACTGGACTGAATGTGCTTGAGGACCTCAAACAGATACCCCTTCGCAATATCACGGAGTTCATCGGGTCCCTGACGAGCATCCACTGTCCGAAGAGTCGTCTCCATCCGGAACGCATCGGCCAGTCGAGACGCCAGCATCATGTTCGTGCGCCAGCCATCTTTGACCTCATACCGGAGTGTACCAGTGCCCACGTTGCGGCGGGCAATGATTTCACGAGTAGGCATCGTCGTAACCGGAACTCGGTCGGATACGGTCGGTTCAACCACTGTGATGTTGTCCGAGAAAGCGATCCCTGCCCGCAGAGGCGTATCCTCTTGCTGAATCTGGGGAGGTCTCTGGCCAGTTAGAACAACTTGCGTCGAGCGGCACTCTCCCGCCTTTTCGATGACACCCAGACGCATGGAGGGAATAACGGGTTCGATGAGAGGAATCTGGTCAGGCTCGGGAGGAGGCAGCTCTGCAAAGCGAGCGTAGGCCTGCTCCATGAGTTTTCGAACCTCTTCCTGTTTGAGGAACTTCTCATCGATGAACTTCATTACTGCGGTCTTGATCTGTTTGGAATTGCGGAGGACTGCACGAATGACTGCAGAAGAAGCGCCCTTGACTGCCGTAGGGAAAGCGTCGTAGGTGACCGTGATGACGTGAATCATCGAGTCAACAATGCTATACTTGTCGGTCTTGCGTTCATCTCGAGGGTACCCGTTCAGCTTGAGTGGGCGAGAGCCAAAGGAGCGCCGAGGTACAAGGAATGGAATATGTGTCTGAAGCAGGATGATCGTCATTGCGATACCAAGGGCACCTTTCAGGATATTGGTCCGCTCTCCTGCCGCAGCTCCACGGAAAGTGTCCTTCTCGAAGAAGCGAGACAGCCTCAGGATGTGTTCGGTCTTCTCGGCTTCCGGCAGAACATGAAGAACTGTGAGCAGCGTATAGATCGTGTTCTCTACGGGATTGTCAAGGTCAAACAGGGGCTGAATGGCTCGAATGCCCGTGATATACCCCGCCAGAGTCTCGCTGTGAAAGACTGCGGATTCCAGAGCTTCTGCCTTGTAGATGAGCTTTCCGCTGCTGTCGTATTCCTCTTGATCGAGACCATCGTCGAGGACGATTCGCTCTCCGCAAAATAGGCAGACTCGAAACCCATCCTCCTGAGCCGTCCACTCGTCGTAGAACTTGCGCCGATTGTTTGCGAGATCTCCCTTGAGAACTGCCATCGTATGAGAGCAGACAACAAACAGCCCTTCAACGTCTGAGTAGACATGCTTCTCGAGGACCACGCCCGACTTCAGAATCTCCTGAACATCCCGTAGCTTGTCTTCCGTAGTCCGGTGCTCGTCGCCAAGAATAGCGAGAACTTCCTTGCGCTTGTCGGAATCGGGTCGCATCGGCGTTTTCGCTTCGGGCTTCTCCTTGGTCGCCTTTTCGGGCATCCGATAACGGGCCAGTGCCTCTACATGAGTCTTCAGCAGTTCGGCAGGCGTCTCCTCACGGAAGGCAATCCGGTTGAGATAGCCAAGCTGACGCCGCTCTTGGAGAATGAACTCGGGAGGCACGCAGACGAAGGTATCGGGTTGATCGTCGTCGGGCGTCTTCCCCTTCTTTCCTGGAATGCGGCGAACCACTCCCGTCGTCTGGAACTCCTCAAAAAGGCGACCCGTCAGACGGCACTGGTCGAGAGTTGTTGCAGGGTAGACCAGTGGGCTGAGATTGAGACCCGGAACAGCGGGAACGCTGCCATTGCTGAACGCATCTGCCAAGAGGGCATTGACGATAAGGTCACCACCATCTGCTTGCTGCGATAGCCAGTGACGAGCCGACACACCGGTGAAATAGGGAACACCGTACGCTTTCAGGATCTTCTCCGAAGGAGCATTCTCGGCGGGTTTCGGGAATGTCAATCCCTCGATCTGCGGAGTTCGAGTCACAGGTTCAATGGGAGGGAACCGAGTTCTCCAGAGAGCCCATGAGATGTTGTCGAGCCGAACATCGTAGACTTTGAGATACTTCTGACCCTCGCCATAGGGATCCCGAGTCACAGGAACACCGTGTTCGAGGATAGCGTCGACCGAAGGAAGGATATCAGACAGCGGTCCCGCTACATCCACGAAGACTTCTGTGTTTTCCTTGAAGAACGGGTGATCTGGATTCGGATTAGGAATCTCCACTGGACGCTTCTCGAGGCGATATCCATTGATGCGAATAGAGTCCTCTGTGCCCTCGAGACTCACACTTGTAATGGTGTTGTCTTGGTCCGAATGCCGAGCCGTGCGCAGATGAGAAAAGGCAGGGAGAGCGATAAACTTCTGCATTACTTCTGTATCCTGAGCCATCACCACCGTCGGGCGTCTGATCTCGACGGGATAGGGTCCATCTCCGAACGTCTTAATGGGAAGAGATGCAATCAGCCGAGGATAGTAGCCTGGGGTCCGAGCCACATCCTCACCGATAACCGCTGCATACCCATCCTTGTAGCTGTAATCCCCCACGGGGTCTCGATCGGGAGAATAGGGAAATGCGGGGTGAACCCAGTTCATCTGCGTCGGGGCCTCTGGGTCTGCGACGGTGTATCCTTCCATGTTCTGCCGGATATACCGGTTGTAAAGAGCCTCGTAGCGAGCGACCTCGTACTTGATCTGCTCAAGGTCATACCGAGTGGAACGACGATCACGGGGAATCAGCCGTTCGGTCGCATCGACAAGCTGTTCCTCCAATGTGTAAAAGCGGACCTTTTCCGGCCGCTGGATCGTCTCGTCCACCTCTAGTTCTTCGAGGACCTGATACTCCTCGGGTTCAAAGTTGAAGAATTCCATTATACAGTCCGAAGGATGTTTTCGCACAGTGCGAGCGCCTCCTCCTTGCAGCG
>JACCDP011531887.1_pt1 | contig 10224 bp, 20 predicted proteins | sample 7445841 | NCBI WGS metagenome assembly JACCDP01 (sample SAMN15323441, study PRJNA562643) | freshwater metagenome | isolation source: river surface water | place: USA:Blue River Watershed | collected 2017-08-17
AGATGCTCGCAGACTGGGGCGCAACTGGCTCCCTATGTGAGATCCTTTGGGGCGTTGCTGAGGCTTCACCAGACACCGGAATCAATACTGTTATGACCGCAGCTTCTGGCGCAACCTTTACATTCCAGATTCTTCCTGACTTTCCAACAGCCGGAGGCGCAGGAAACGAAGCGCAAACTGTCTCCTTTAACTTCACAGTAATCGGAACACCAGCCGACAACTTCAGCTAGTAAATAGATCGGGGCTTACTAATGAAACTACCTATAACTATAAAATTTAATAATGGGGAAGAAGCGACCTACGTCGTTAATCCTCCCGACTGGGCTAAGTGGGAACTAAAGACAGGCAAGACGATTCGCCAGAATGACGAAATCGGAATGAATGACTTGATGTTCTTGGCTTATACGTCCATGAGCCGTACTTCAGGCGCTAAGCAACTAAAGTCTTTCGAGACTTGGATTCTCAGCGTTGATGATATTGAAGTCGGTGAAGTAGACCCAAAAGTTACCCAGCCGGAAGCATAAACCGGACGCTTATCGAGTTATCTATCGCTACTGGTATCCCGATGAGCGAATGGCAGACAGCCGAAGATATTTTAACCGCCATAGAGATACTGGAGAAGCGTAATCGTGGATAATGTACGAATCGCGTACGACCGCAGCGAGCTATCCGGTATCAAACGCGCGTTTAAGGCTATGGATGCCGAAGCGCTAGAGCAGGCAAAACAGGCGTCAGCTGAAATTGCTGAAATGCTTAAAGATAAAATTATTCGCAAGGCGCAGACTCGCCAAATTGCAGGAACTTCTGCCCGACGTATTGCTGAAGGCGCTCGCGTTGCTAAGTCGTCAAAGATAGGGGAATTATCTTTCGGCTTTGCTTCTCAGAAATACTCGGGCGGAGCAACAACTCAGCAACTTTGGCCTGGCATGGAATTTGGATCTAATCGCTGGAAACAATTTCCGCGACGTACACCCAGATTAGGCCGAGGTAATCAAGGGTATTTTATTTACCCAACGCTAACCGAAAATCAACGCGAATTGATTGCTAAATGGGAAGAATCCTTTGACCGAATCCTGAAAGAATGGGATAAATAATGGCCGGTAGTCGTACCCTAAAACTTTCCATCCTTGCGGAGACCGCAGATTTAATTAAAGGCCTAGATAAGGCTAATCAGGAAACACAAACATTCGGCGATAAGGTAGAAGCTGGCTTTGCTAAAGTCGGTAAAGCTGCTGCGCTTGCTGCTGCTGCCATTGGCGCTCTTGCGCTGAAGATGGCCGTGGATGGCGTTAAAGCTGCGCTCGAAGATGAAGCTGCTCAGGCAAAACTTGCTCAAAGCATGCAAAACGTAACTAACGCTACAGATGCACAAATAGCCAGCGTTGAGGAATATATTTATCAAACCTCAATTGCCGTTGGTGTTACCGATGATGAATTACGCCCATCTTTTGACCGCTTGTTACGATCTGTTAAAAACATAGATGAAGCCATCCGCTTACAAACCCTGGCGCTGGATATTTCAGCTGGCACAGGCCGTAGCCTTGCCCAAGTTAGCGAAGCGCTTGCTAAAGCCTATGATGGCAACTTTGGAGCGCTAAAGCGTTTAGGTGGCGGCATAGATGAATCCATCATCAAGAATAAAGATTTTGACGCAGCCGTTGCTGCATTAAGCAAAACATTTAGCGGACAAGCTGATATTGCTGCTAATACTTACGCAGGACGCGTAGAACGTCTTAAAATAGCATTTAACGAAGCAAAAGAATCTATCGGCGCTGCGCTATTGCCACAGTTAGGCAAACTTACCAATTTCCTACTGAATGAAGGCGTACCGGCTTTTAATGCTTTCGTCGCTGGCTTAACTGGTAAGGGTGGACTAAATACCGCAATCGGTGAGACATCGCCTCGCGTCGTAGAAATGAACACTCGACTAACAAGCGCCGAAGAAATTGCTAATGAGCTTGGCAAAACAATCCGTAACGTGGGCAGTCGCTTTGGTGAACTCTTTGCCATTTTCGATACTGCTACAGGTGGTCAAGGTTCAGCTGTTGCTGGACTAGAAAAAGCACTCAAAGCGCTTAACGCTGTCGCTCAGGCAACCGCTAAGGTTCTGGAAGTTATCAACGTAACCATTCAGGGCATCGTGGACGGATTCCGCGACATCGTTCGATTCGGTAGCCAAGCAAAACAATTCCTCAGCAACATCAACCCATTCGGAGCGCGTCAATCATCATTTGACGTTCCAACCATGAGCGCCCCAAGCACATCTAGCCTCGGTAGCGGCTCAGCCAACTACATCACAGTCAATGGCGCAATAGATCCTGAAGGCACAGCGCGGACAATTATTAACGTACTCAATAACAGCCAAAGCCGAGGCACACTCGGAGCCGGAGCGCTGGCGTTCTAATGACTGCCTTCACGCCTGTTTGGAAAGTCACGATAAATAACATCGATTACACCGATGTAACCCTGGCTAACCTGACCATTACTTCAGGTCGCACAGACATTTACCGCCAGCCGGTCGCCGGATATTGCCAAGTAGAGTTGATAAACCTAGACCTAAGCGCTGTGGTTACTGAGATAAATCAAGGCATCACCATTAGCGTTAAAGATTCGACCAATACCTATAAACCGATATTCGGTGGATTCATTTCTGATATCGTCCAGGAAGTACGCGATTTAGGTAACGTCGCTCAGGTTCAGGTTATAACTATTACCGCGCTAGGAGCGCTCTCAAGGCTTCCTAAGGCCACTACAGAAGGCGTACTTGCCTCAGACTTTGAGGGTAATCAAATATATGAATTGCTTTCCGGCGTATTGTTTCAATCATGGGCGCAGACTTCAGCGTCGCTTACATGGGCTGGCTTTAATGGCGAAACGTGGGAAGAAGCTCTTAATACTGGATTAGGCGACATAGATCAGCCTGGCGATTACGAAATGATAGCTCGTTCGGCTTCGACTACTGACGTGTACACGTTAGCCGGAGATATTGCTCAAAGCGGCCTGGGTTATTTATTTGAGGATTCTGAGGGGCGAATTGGATACGCTGATTCTACCCATCGAGCCCAATACCTTTCGACAAATGGTTATGTGGAATTATCCGCTAATGATGCTATTGGTCGAGGAATTAGGCTTTACACTAAAGGCGGAGATGTCCGAAATTATGTAACGATATTTTCTGGCAACAATTTTAGCGATGAGAGCGTGGATTCCGACCCTGCTTCAATCGCTCAATATGGCACACTTAGCCAGACAATCAACACTTATCTAAAACATAAAGCCGATGCTGAGGCACAGGCAGACCAATATATTCAGCTACGCGCTTACCCTCGCCCTGGCTTAGATGCGATTACCTTCCCTCTTGTTAATGGGAACATGAGCAATCAAGACCGCGATGCGCTGATAAACGTATTTATCGGAATGCCTGTAGATCTCGTAGATTTGCCAGCCAATATGAACGATGGCCAATTTCAGGGATTCGTGGAAGGCTGGACGTTCCGCGCAGGATATAACACGCTCGACCTGACGATTTTACTTAGCCCACTCTCATTCTCGCTTCAGGCGTTCCGCTGGAACTCTGTGCCTAATACTGAGACGTGGCAGACCCTATCCGGTACACTAGACTGGCTAAACGCGACGATAGTCGCCTAAAGGAGAACGAATGGCAACGACGACAAACTTCGGATGGGAAACCCCCGACGATACCGACCTGGTTAAAGATGGCGCAGCTGCGATGCGTACGCTCGGTAACTCGATAGATACGTCATTCGTAGATCTAAAAGGTGGCACTACTGGACAAGTATTGGCCAAAGCCTCTAACACAGATTTAGATTATACCTGGACGAATGGTGGAGATATTACCGCCGTAACCGCAGGAACAGGTATTTCTGGCGGAGGTTCTTCAGGTGATGTAACTATTACAAATAGCATGGCAACAGCTATTGATGCGAAAGGCGATTTAGTTGCTGGAACTGGCGCAGATGCTTTCGCTCGTTTAGCTGTTGGAGCAAACGACACAGTATTGACCGCAGATTCTTCTACGGCAACTGGCCTAAAATGGGCAACACCGGCGGGCTGGAGCCCAAATTATCAATTAATAAACACCGGCGGAACAGCGCTAACTGGCGCTGCTACCATAACTGTAAACGTATCAGGTAAAAATTCATTAGTATTAGTTATTGCCGATAGTTCTTCCGTGAATGCTGCCTCTTCTATTTTAATCCGTTTCAATAGCGATTCGACCGCTAAATATACAACTGTGGGTAGATATTTTAGCTCGACAACAAACAATGATGGCACTTGGGATACTTTCAATGGTAGCAACGCTATCGGATTAGGTACTACGGGTTCAAGCGCTACAAATCAATTGTCCGCAATAGCTTTTTTCTACGGCACAAATAATACTGGGTTAAAATTTGGAGATATTTGTACATATACAAATGGTACCAGCTATTTTTCCCAGCAAATTAACGCGACTTATACTGGTACTTCAGCTGTTACTTCAGTATCCGTTATAAGCTCTTCAGGAAATTTCGACAATGGTACCCTATATGTTTATGGAGCATAAATGAGCCAATTAATTCACCGGATAGTGGATGTAGAAACTAATGAAATTACAGATCGGCCATTTACCGATGAGGAATTAAAACAGCATCAAAAAGATTTGACGCAATCTATTTTAGAAATAGAAGAGCAAACATCAAAAACAGTAATTCGGCAATCTGCTCTTTCCAAACTCATTGACCTCGGATTAACCGAGGAAGAAATTGCTGCCCTCTAAGCTGACGGGAAATTGTTCTGATGAGCGTATCCCGACGTGGGAAGATTACGACCCCGAAGCTCTCTAAGGCTGCCCAAAAACTACGCTCACAGATTAACGCGACTTATCCAAAGCGCGATAAATCAAGCGATGGCTGGATAGGCGACACTCGACATCAAGCGAGGCCGTCAGATCATAACCCTGACGAGACTGGCATGGTTCGAGCCATTGACGTAGACGCAGACCTAACAACTAAATACAAAGACGCCTCCTGGGATTTAGCCGAGGAACTTCGCCTAGCTGCTAAAGCTGGCGAGAAACGTATTTCGTACATCATTCATCACGGGAAGATTGCTAGCCCTCGCATGGGCTGGAAGTGGCGTACCTATAAAGGCAATCCACACGCGCATCACATTCATATCAGCTTTACACCATCGGGCGACAACGACGGCAAACCATTCCAAGTAGAGAGCCTAAAGAAATGAAACTAGACACCAAACAAATCATGATGGGTATTACCGGCTTCCTCGTGTGCTGGCAAGCAACCAATTTCGAGTTGGACTATAGATCCATTCTTTCAGCTGTCGTAGCTGCTGGGTTATCTGGCGCTAACGGGAAAAAGAAAGCATGAGCGTCGGGGATTGGATAGCCGTTATTGCCGTAGCCTTTACAGCGCTTGGCGGTATTACTGGCATCGTTCAATTCCTGGTAAAGCATTACCTGGCTGAACTACGTCCTAACTCTGGGTCAAGCATGAAAGACCAAGTAACGCGCCTAGAGCAGCGTGTGGACGACATTTATAAAATAATTCTTAATAAGACGCTATCCTAGTCCTAGCGTAGGGGGTTCAGCATGGAAGAACAGACACCAAAAGAAGATTTCGTCCTCATGTCCGAACCCTTAACGCCTATGCTGACGATGGCTGTCGAAGCGCAGCGATTACTTCAGGCATATCTCAAAGCTGGATTTACGCGTAAAGAATCATTCGATTTAGTATTAAATCAAATGCCAGAATGGACATTCCCAGGGCAGACCATCATCGAAGAAGATGAAGAAGTCGATGATGAAGAAGATGATGATCTATGGGAAGATGTCCCCGACGAAATGGAAGATTACGATTAGACTTGTTATCGTTCCAGACCTCCAGATTCCATATAATCATCCAAAAGCTACCGCTAACGTTATTTCTTTTATTAAGGCCATCAAGCCTGATGCCGTCGCAATCGTCGGAGATGAAGCAGACTTGCCAATGCTTTCCAAATGGGAAGCAAACAGTCGAGGCGAATATTCCGTTAAATTACAATCAGACCTTGACGCAACTCGTAGCGTTCTTGCGTCTATTCGGAAAGCTTTAGGCGACGATAAAAAGATTCACCTCGTACGATCTAATCACACAGACCGATTCGACCGATACATCGAGCGTAACGCTCCAGCGCTGGCAACCCTCAAAGGCCTGAAGTACACCGAGCTAATCGGCATTAAAGATTTAGGCATTACCTGGCACGAGCAACCTGGACTCATAGCCCCGAATACAATTCTGGCTCATGGCGACGAGGGAAGCCTTGCGCAATACGCCGGAGGTACAGCTGCCAAACTGGTCGAGCGCATGGGAAAGAATGTAGTTTGCGGACATACTCACAGGCAGGGCATTATTTGGCGTTCTACAGGCCTTAGAGGGCGATTAGAGCCACTATTCGGCTTTGAGGCAGGTCATCTTATGGCTGTAAAAAAAGCGGCCTACACACGGCCTCTGAACGCTCCTAATTGGCAAATGGGATTTGGCATGCTGGAAGTCTCAGGAAGTCTAGTAAATCCAATATCTATAATCATGCGACCTGATGGGTCATTTACCTGGGATAAAAAAACCTGGGGCTAAATGCTTGACTAGTTCACAACCTGTGGCTTACCCTGTGTATAACGGATTTCGCAAGGGAATCCAGACAGGGGCAAAAAATGGTAGATCTAGATATGAATACAGGGCAGATTATTTTTTGCCTTATCTTCGGTGGGTTAGCATTTCTGGCTGGCGCACTATGGGGCTACACTTCCGGCCATGATGACGCGACGCGTAGTTATTACTCAAACGATTATAAAAATGAATCAGCCAAAAACTAACGACTACGACGACGTATCTTGGGAATACGCCGAGTGTCGTGGAGCAAACACGGAAATCTTTTACGCCAATCGTGATGAACTTGCTGAGCAAGGATTGAATATGCGAAGCGTTCGGGCGATGTGTGGTCGCTGTGTTATTCGACGCGATTGCCTAAGTTATGCGATGGGAAATGAAAAATATGGAATGTGGGGCGGATTAACCCAAGAAGAACGCACCTATGTCCGACATGGCAGATTAACTCATTCCCAAATGCTAGGACTATTACGCGACATGGCTGAGATGAATATAAGCCTGAACTCTATTATCGAGTTTATCGGCGCTCGTAAAAAGTTTATGGACAGGGAAACTAGTTATCGGGAAGAAGGATTATGAGTGGCTTTAACATTGACAATTATGAAACAGTTGATTCGCGTATTGCGCGATTCTGGGAGATGTATCACGGCGGATCTATCATTACAGATTTGTTTAGTGAAGCTCGACCTGATGGTCGCGTGGAATGGATATCTAAAGCAACCATTAGGAAAGAAGCTGATGGCGTTATTGTGGCGACTGGATGGGCAACTGAGTACGAAGGAGCTAACAAGTTTGCGCCACATAATGCGCCTGAACTTGCTGAGACTTCGGCGATTGGTCGGGCATTGGCTAACCTTGGCTTCGCTAAAGTTGGAGAACGACCTTCGCGCGAAGAAATGGCTTCCGCACGATCTAAAGAAGCGCCATCTAAGCCGGTGTCGCAGGACGACCCATGGGCTAAAGGGATGGAAATACTCGGCGATGCCCTTGGCGCAGAACCGCTAGCGAATCAGACAGTAACTAAATGCTCGCATGGCGTTATGGTGTATAAAACCGGCGTGAGCAAGAAAACTGGTAAGCCTTGGGGTGGTCATTTCTGCCCAGAAAACATCCAGACTTGCGACACTAAATGGGCAAAGGTGGGATAAATGGGCTGGGTAACGATTCAGCGCGCCAATAACCCAGAAGTGTATTTGGGCATAGATGGCGACTTTATAGACATATGCGACTTATGTAATTACCCATTTAACGGCGCGAAGAAATATGCCATTACACAGGAAAACGAAGAATCTGGCGTGATTCATTACATTTGGACATGCCCTGATTGTGCGTGTAAAAATATGCGATGATTATTTACGATTTCTTTGCGGGTACTGGATCAGCTACTAAAGCATTTGAGGATGCTGACCACACAGTAATCAAAGTTGAACTTGATGATTACTTTGACGCACATGAGCGCGATATATTACAGCTTGACGCTCACACACTTATCGCTAAATATGGACACCCAGATTTTATTTGGGCTAGTCCACCATGTACGACTTTTAGCGTTGCTTCTCTTAGGCATTATTGGAAACAGGAAAATGGTGTAGCCGTTCCAAAGAATGAAAAAACTTTGGCCGGTATTCAGTTAGTGGAGCATACTGTAAAACTTATTAAAGCCTTGAATCCTAAAATTGGTTGGGTTATGGAAAATCCTAGGGGCATGCTTCGCAAGCAAGAAGTGGTTAAAGATTTGCCACGTCAAACTGTTACATATTGCCAATATGGCAAAAGTTACATGAAACCAACCGATTTATGGGGTTATGTGCCTAATTGGAAACCTAGGCCAATGTGTAAACCTGGAGCTGGATGCCATGAATTCTCCAAACGCAGCTCGCGTTCAGGATTACAAGGTGCTTTAATTCCTGGATTGCGTCGCACAGCGGTCAGATCTATGGTGCCATACGAATTAGGGCGCGAAATATATGAGGCTATAAATGAATCTCTATAGGCGACTATCCGAAATTGGCATGGCTCACCATTACGAATGCTCAAATGATTGTATTGGTCGCCAATATGAACTAGATATGTGTTTAGAGATTCTCGACTGGGTGCGTGAGTTCATCGTCGAAAAGGGGTTAAAGAATGAGTCAGTCGAGGAAGCATAGGGGTTACAAAACGCAGGATATCGTGGCTCGGTATCTAGCTAGCCACGGGTTCCCTTATGCGATGTCTGCGGGTGCTGGGCGCGAGGGTAGTGATATCACCGGCACCCCAGGCATTGACTGGGAAGTAAAAGCCAGGGCTAAATTTGACCCAATGGGAACGATGAAACAACAGGCTAACCGCGTGAGCGATGAGCTGCCGATTGCTGTAATGCGCCTCAATGGACAAGGCGAGAACAGCGTAGGCTCATTCTGTGTGGTCATGCGATTTGATGAATTGGTGCTATTACTACGAAAGGCCGGCTATGGTGAGTGAAGTGGGCTGGTACGGGTATTACTGTAATTACTGTGATTTATTTACATGGATGGGGCTATATGAAAATGCTGAGACAGGAACGATTAGATGCCGAAAATGTCGTTATGATGTTCGAGCGCACACGAAATGGATTACACATGAGCGATTCTTGGCACTTGGAGAACGGAATCACACGATGTCGGAGATGCGGGAGTTGGGTCTATATGTCTAGCGATTGCGAATGGTGTTATAAGGTCGCTGCCTAGTCTGTGCTACCATATTAAAACTTATCGGTTAGCAGCCGACTTATCGTCCGTTAGAGGGACATTACCAACCTACCTAAAAGCTGAAAGTAGGGAATGAGAATCATCTGCGCGCAAAACGAATCGCCTGTTGCGCATCGGGGCAGAACTCTCATACATGTCGCGATTGTGAGGAAATATGAAGCAATACTGCACCCATAAGTGGCTTATCACAGCCACAGCGTGTGTCTTGATTGGATTGGTTACGGCCGAAGTCGCTGAAGGTAAGCCTGCTGCTGTAGGTGCTAAACCTACTAGGCAGGAGATACTTACCCAGCTTCGGCTAATGTCTTTAGATCATCAAGAGTATCTGTGTAATAAAGAGATAATGAGAAAAGAATCTAACTACAACCCAAGCGCAAAGAACGGAAGCCACTACGGCCTGTATCAAGGTCGCTCGCCGTACTTGGCTACAGCTACCATAACTGAGCAGATTAACTGGTATATCGAATACATCCGAGCCAGATATGGCGATGGATGTAAAGCATTACAGCATCATAAGAAAAAGAATTGGTACTAATGAACAAGACCTACAATAACAAGCATTGGAGAAGGTTAAGGCTCATTGTCTTAAATCGAGATGATTGGACTTGTACTTACTGTAGTAAGCCAGCAAACACAGTAGATCACATACAACCACTAGCCAAAGGTGGAGAGCCATATAGTGAAGAGAACCTGGTAGCAGCCTGTACAGCCTGTAATAGCGCTAAACGCGATAGGGGCAGTTTTTTTAATAGCGTTAGACACCCACGACCCCCATTTTCCTTTTTCTCCCCAGACCAGACAAGCCAAAACGATTCGCCGTTTAGAAATCC
>JACCDP010143632.1_pt1 | contig 10223 bp, 12 predicted proteins | sample 7445841 | NCBI WGS metagenome assembly JACCDP01 (sample SAMN15323441, study PRJNA562643) | freshwater metagenome | isolation source: river surface water | place: USA:Blue River Watershed | collected 2017-08-17
CCGTCGTCCGGGATGACGTCGACCGACAGCTCGGGCAGCAGCTGTGCGACGGGCTGGCCCAGCAGCGCGCTGCTGTCGCCGCCGAGCAAGCGCCCGAGCACGGGGTTGGCCAGCACCACCACGCCGGCCCGGTTGACGGTGGCCACCCCTTCGGCGATGGAGGCCAGCGTGACCGCCGCCTGCGCGCGCTCGGCCTGCAGCGACGCCGCGACCTGGTTGACCACCTCGAAGGTGCGCTGGAACTCCAGCGGCGCCTCGTCCGTCGCCATCGGGGGGACCGCCTGCCCCCCCTGCTGCAGCCGGGCCCCCAGGTCACGCACGCGGTCCAGCTGCCCCAGCCAGCGCCGCAGCGGCCACCAGACGAGCGCCACGCCCGCCACGAGGCCGATGCTGGCCAGCGCCGCCGTCAGCTGCGCCACCTCCCAGATTTCTGCAGCGACACGCTCGCTCCAGATCGTCAGGTGAACGTCGCCGTAGTGGCGCCCGCCCACGCTGATCGGCGTGCTGAGCGGCGCCTCCTGCGTGGCAACCAGCCGGGTCAACCAGCCCGGCGGCACGGTGCGGGGATGGCCTCGGCGCACGACCTCGATGCGCCCACCTTTCACGTCGATGAACGCCGCACCCCTGAACAGCGGATGGGCGATGGTGCGGTCCAGCGTGCGGTGGATGGTGTCGTAGTCGCCGATGACGGCCGCGTCGGCAACGGCCGGCGACAGCAGCGCCATCATGGCCTGCGCGTCGCCCTCGGCGTCTTCCAGCATGGCCGACGCCGCATAGCCCAGGAAGACGGTGAACCCCGACACCACCAGCAGCGCCAGTGCCGCCGTGTAGAGCAGCATGACCCGCCGCAACAGGGAACGGGGCAGCAGCGCGTGGATCCGGGGCATCGCCGGGTTCACCTGCCAGTAAGGAGCGCCAGCATCACGGCGATCAGCGCAGCGCCGGTGGCGCCGCCTGATAGAAGCGGCGATAAGGCTCGTACTCGCGCCCGTCTGAGGCCACGAAGTGGGCCTCCGGCGGCAGCCCGATCAGGCTCGCGCCGCTGGCCAGCACCTGGCGGCCCTGGGGGTCCTGGGCCATGCCGATGAAGGCCCGGGCCACCGCCTGCGCATCGGCCGCTGGCACCTTGGGCGACACCATCAGTGCCAGGTCGTGATAGGGCTCCGACGTCCACAGCACGCGAAACTTTCGGCCCTCGCGGCGGGCATAACCCTCGACGAGCTGGGAGTTCGCCCCCACGGCGGCGACCTTGCCGCTGACCAGCTGGGCGAAGGCGCCGTCCATGTTGCCGCAGAAGATGGGGTGCACGTCGACCTTCTGCTGCTGCAGCCGGGCATAGGTGGTCTTGTAGGCGATGAAGGCCTCGGGGCCGGGAAAGCCGACGTCCTTGCCCGCGAGCTGGGCCAGGTTGCGGATGGGCGAGTCCGCTGCGACGACGATCTGGCCATGCAGCGGCGGCGTGTTGCGGCGGCCGAACACCTTCCAGCCCATCTGCTCGCGCTCGGGGCTGAACAGGTGGTTGGTGAAGGCGAACTCCACCTCCTGCGCCAGCACGAAGGCCGTCGTGTCAGCCGACGTTCGGCCCAGTTTCAGCGACAGCCGCACGCCGCTCTTCTCCGACACGTAGGCGACGATGGGGTTCCAGTAGGCCGCCGCCGTAGCCAGGTTGGCCTGGTTGACCGGCGAGAAGCGGTACTCCGTCTGCGCGAGCGAGGGCAGCGCGAAGCAAGCTGCGGCCAGCAGCAGGGCGAAGGTTTTCATCGGGCTTGCGGCGTTGAAGAACGTTCAGGCACCCATTGTGTTCACAGCCGGCCACTTTCGCAGTGGCCCTGAAACACCAAAGCGACATGGCTCCCGCCCGGCGCCCTGGAGCGTGAACTTCTGCGCCGCCGGGCGCCCCTCAATCCGCAGCCGGCCGTGGGCTGAATGCGACAGGGGCGCCACCGGCCGCCCGCCGCGCCACGCGCGCCTGGTCGATTTCGGCGCGGATGGCGGCGAGCTCATGCTGGCGCTCGTCGCGGTAGAACAGGTTGTAGGCCTCGAACGGGATGAGCCGCCCGTCGGGGCGCGCGAAATGAATGCAGCTCTTCTTGAGCGCGCGGATGTCCAGCGACTGCGCGTCCATGAACTGCACGATGAGCACGCGGAACACGTCGCGGTAGCTGAGCTGCGGCGCGGCGATCTTCGGCAGGCAGCACAGCAGCTCCGACAGGCAGTTGGCGCCGCTCTCGGGCGAGTGGTTGGTGGAGAACAGCTTGAACACGGCGGCCTTCAACGCCGGGTCGCCCTCGAAGACGATGGTGCTGCGCTCGCCGGACAGCAGCGTGGCGGCATCGAGATAGCGCGTCAGCGGCACCAGGCCGCCTTCACCCCGGATGGCGTAGGCCATGGCCAGCGTGTCGGGGTTGCAGGGCACGGGCAACACGTCGGCAGCCGTGAACACGCCGCTTTGCTCGGCGATGCGGCGGCGCAGCTCGCTGACCGTGAGGCGGTGCCTGGCCGCGTCGTAGGCCTCCACGCGGCCGGCGTTCTGGATGGGCTGCAGCGTCACGCCGCGCACGCAGGCGAACGCCTGGCCGTGGCGGATGACGTCGCCAATCTCGTCGTCGTTGACACCGCGCTTGACGGTCATCACCAGCGTGGTGGACAGGCCCAGTGCCTCCAGCCGCGCGAGCGCTTCGTCGTGCGGCCGGCGCAGGTCGGCGCCGCGCAGGTCCATCAACGCCTCGCGCCGCAGCGAGTCGAACTGCAGATAGACCTCCAGCCCCGGCGCATAGCTCGCCAACCGCTCGGCGAAGGCCGCGTCCTGCGCGATGCGCAGCCCGTTGGTGTTGACCATCAGATGCTTGATGGGCCGGGCCTTCGCCGCGTCGAGGATGTCGAAGAACTGCGGGTGCAGCGTGGGCTCGCCGCCGGAGAGTTGCACGACGTCGGCCTCGCCCTCGCTGGCGACGATGGCGTCCAGCATCGCCGTCACCTCCGCCAGCGTGCGGTGCGTCAGCCGCTCGGGGCCGGAGGCCGCATAGCAGGTGGGGCAGCGCAGGTTGCAGTGGTCGCTGATCTCGACGATGGACAGGCAGCTGTGCTGCATGTGGTCGGGGCACAGGCCGCAGTCGTAGGGGCAGCCGTACTGCATGGGCGTGGCGAAGCGCTGCGGCATTTCCGGCGGCTTCACATAGACCTCGCGGCACAGGCGGTAGTAGTCGGCGTCGTCGCTGACGAGCACGCGCTCGGTGCCGTGCGCCGGGCACCATTTGTCCATGAAGACCTGGCCATCCTTGATGACGATCTTGGCCTCCACGGGCCGCAGGCAGGTGGTGCAGACGGACTGTGTCGTGTCGTAGAACAGGTAGGGGCGAACTTTGCGGGTCATCTCTGCCTCTGGCCCGGCGGGTAGGCCGGTCGGTCCCCTGCGGGGGCGGTGGGCCGGCCTGGGGCGGCCCGGCACTCGGCCCGCCAGCCGCGGGCCAGGAAGGGGGCGTACAGCAGCAGCGCGATGGCGCAGGTCCACTGGATGCCCGACAAGCCCAGCGGCCAGGCCACCGGCACCGGCTTGAGGAACTCGACGGCGAAGCGCCACAACAGGTAGCCGGCCAGGAAGGCCTTGAACGCCAGCCCCGGCGTGGCGAAGCGGGCGCGTTGCAGCGCATAACCCAACGGCAGCACGGCGGCGATCTCGTAGAGCTGCGTCGGGTGGCGCGGCACGCCGTCGCCGAAATCCACGCCCCAGGGCGCCGTGGTGGGCAGGCCATAGGTGTCGTCATGCAGGCCGGCGAGGAAGCAGCCGACCCGGCCGATGGCCAGCCCCACGGCGATGGGCCACACCATGGCGTCGCCGGTGCTGCGGGTCTGGCCGGTCAGCGCCTTGGCGATCTCCACGCCGATCAGCCCGCCCAGCAGCCCGCCGACGATGCTCTGGCCGGGCCAGAGGGGCTGGCCCTGCCAGATGGCCAGCGCCACGTCGGGCCGCTCCATCAGGAACACGCCCTTGTTGCCCAGAGCCGCGCCGAGCAGCAGGCCCACGAGCACGGCGAAATTGCCCGGCGCCAGCGCGCCGCCGGTGGGCTGGCGCCTCAGCGTGGCCCGCCACATCGCGGCGCCCCAGGCCATGCCGGCCCAGGCGAAGGCGCTGTGCACCCAACCCGCCAGTTGGGCGTCAAGCGTCATCGTCAGCCGGCCCGTCGCGGTCGTCGTCGCCCGATGCCCACAGGCCCATGATGAGCCGTATCAGCCCCCAGATCGCCGCGCCCGCGACGACCACGAACAGCAGCCCCGTCAGGAACTCGTGGCTGGCCAGGCCCATCGTTCCGCACAGGCCCAGGGCGCCAAAGCCCAGCACGAAGAGCAGCAGAAAGCCGGTTGCCGCAGCCTTCAGGACGAAGACGATCACATCACGCATGGATCACTGCTCCTCGGGTCTCGATGAGTTGTTGCGCCTCGCCTGCCTCAACAGCAGGCGTCCACACCACCAGGCCAGCCCGCCGCCGATCAGCAGACTGGGAATCGCGATGACGAACACCGCGCCGACATAGTTGTCGTTGCCGCTCGACAGCAGCGCCGGCAGCGACAGGACCGTGAACGCCGCACCGCACAGGCCGGCTGCGCCGAAGCCCAGTGTGCCGACCATCAGCAGCGCGGCGACGATGAAGCGGCCGATCTTGGAACCGGCGTCCTCACTCATGAGGACGATCCGGCGGTCGTGACGCGGACATCAGGCGCCGCATCTTGCCGGCACAGACCTTGATCACGGCAATACCGCCGATCAGGCAGGGCACGGAGATGAGCAGGAACATCGTCACGTCGACGTGCCCCTGCAGCAAAGCCGGGATGGTCATCAACGTGAAATAGCCGCCGCACAGCCCGATGGCGCCAAAGCCCAACGTGACCGCCGCCAGCGCAAGGACCATCAACGCGCGGGCGACAGGTGGTAACTCGGCACTCATGCGGTAGGCACTGCCAGCAACCTTGCCACCCGCGCCTGCAGCGCCTCCGGCGACACATCCGCCGGCTTCAGCGGCTCGTCCACCGTCAGGCTGATGCGGCTCCAGAACCCGCGGCGCAGCGGCTTGGTCATGGCCTTGCCGCCCTCGACACGCGAGAAGAAGCTGCCCCACAGGTTGCCCAGCGCCATCGGGATGACCGGCACATCGGGCAGACCGTCGATGAGCTTCATGACGCCGCCTTTGAACGGTTGCAGCGTGCCGTCGCGCGTGATGCCGCCCTCGGGGAAGATGCAGACCATCTCGCCGTCCTGCAGCACGGCGCGCGCGGCGGCGAAGGCGGCCTCGTAGGTGGCCGGGTCGGTCTTGGCCGGCGCGATGGGAATGGCCTTGGCGAGCTTGAACATCCAGCCCAGCACGGGGATCTTGAAGATCTGGTGGTCCATCAGGAAGCGGATGGGCCGGGGGCTGGCGGCCATCAGCAGCACGGCGTCGACGAAGCTGACGTGGTTGCACACCAGCACTGCGGCGCCCTTGGTGGGCAGGCGCTCGTCATGCACGATGCGAAAGCGATAGACGATGCGCGTCAGCACGAAGGCCACGAAGCGCAGCAGGTACTCCGGCACGATGAGGAAGATGTAGGCTGCCACCACCGCGTTGGCAATGCCCACCGCGAGGAAGACCTGCGGAATCGTCAGCCCCGCGCCGAGCATGGCGCCGGCGATGACGCTGCTGGCGATCATGAAGACCGCATTCAGGATGTTGTTGGCCGCGATGATGCGCGCGCGGTGGCTGGGCTGGGCGCGCAGCTGGATCAGCGCATACATGGGCACGCTGTAGAGCCCGGCGAACAGCGCCAGCAGCCCCAGGTCGGCCAGCACACGCCAGTGCGCGTGCACGGCCAGGAAGCCGGCCACCGTGTAGGGCTGGGCGGCTGGCAGGCCGGTCGCGGCGAAGTACAGGTCGATGGCGAACACGCTCATGCCGATGGCGCCGAGCGGCACCAGCCCGAGCTCGACATGCCGCGTGGACAACACCTCGCACAGCAGCGAGCCGATGCCGATGCCGATGGAGAACACCGCCAGCAGCAGCGAGGCCACCTGCGGGCTGCCATGCAGCACCTCTTTCGCGAACGCCGGGAAGTTGCTGAGGAACACCGCGCCGAAGAACCACATCCACGAGATGCCCAGCAGCGAGCGGAACACGGCCAGGTGCTCGTGTGCGAGCTTGAGGTTGCGCCAGGTCTCGGTGATGGGATTCCAGTTGATGACGAGGCCGGGGTCGGTGGACGGGCTTGCCGGGATGGCCTGCGCCGTCGCGCGGCCCAGCACGGCCAGCACCAGGCAGGCGATGGCCACGTGCTGCGGGCCGACGACGGGCGTGTCCACCAACACGCCGCCCAGCAACTGCCCCAGCAGGATGGCGACGAAAGTGCCCATCTCCACCATGCCGTTGCCGCCGGTCAGCTCGCGCTCGTTGAGCTGCTGCGGCATGTAGGCGTACTTCACCGGCCCGAACAGCGTGGAGTGCAGGCCCATAAGGAACACGCAGCCCAGCAGCGCGGGCACGTTGACCGTCCAGAAGCCCCAGGCCGCGACGGCCATGATGGCGATCTCCAGGCTCTTCACGAGTTGCATGAGCCGCGCCTTGTCGTGCTTGTCGGCCAGCTGGCCGCTGGTGGCCGAGAACAGCACATAGGGCAGGATGAACAGCGCCCCGATGACCAGCCCCGCCATCTTCGGCTCCAGCCAGCTCAGCTGCAGCTGGTAGGTCACCATCAGCGTGAAGGCGAACTTGAAGATGTTGTCGTTGGCCGCGCCGAGGAACTGCGTCCAGAAGAATGGCGCGAAGCGGCGCTGGCCCAGCAGGGCGAACTGGTTCGGGTGTTCGGTGCTCATTTCCGGACGATATGCGGTGTATCTGACAGTTGGATGCGGGGCAGCCAGGCAAACAGGGAGTCCACGGTGACCGTGTCGATGTGGCTCGTGAAGCGGCGCGCACTCGGATGATCGTCGAAAGCGATGTTGGCCCGGGTGAGCCGGCCGCCCAGGCGCGTCAGCGTGGAGAGGTGCAGGTCGGTGGGCTGGTAGCCCTGCGCGCGCAGCCAGGCCTGCGCATCACGTCGGCTGCCGACACCGGGCGCCGCCGCGCCGGCCAGGGTCTCCAGCACCCACTGGTTGCTCTGCTGGTAGGTCGTTGCGAACGGGTAGGCCACCATGCTGTAGCGGCGCTCGTTGAAGCGGGCGACGCGGCCGTTGTCGGCCAGCACCGGCAACAGCGCCTGCTGCAGCGCGGGGCTGAGCACGACGTACGCGGCCTCGTAGCGCCTGGGGTTGTCGAGGAAGAACTCGCCCAGCCCCTGGCGGTACAGCGCGGCATGGTCGGTGCCGCAATGGTTGAGCTTGTGCACGACGCGCCAGGCGCCGGCCGTCGCGTCCTTGTAGACGAAACCCAGGTGCGACCACTGCAGGCCGTACTTGGACAGGTCCTGCCCGGCACGGGCCAGCAGCACGACCTGCGCGCCGCTGGCGTCGAGCTGGCGGGCGGTGGCCTGGGCGAGGGCCAGGCCTTGCTCGATCTGGCCAACGGAGGGCGGCTTCTCCTCGCAGGGGCGGCCGGCATGGGCCGTCACGGCCGCCGCGAGCAGGGCCGCTGCGGCGGCGGCCTTCACCGGCTCACCCGCTCGTTGTAGAGGAGCGCCTTGCCGATCTCGTTGGGGATGAAGGCGATGGCCTCCCCAAGAGCCGACAGCACGACGCCCGAGCCGATGACCGTCACCGACACGGCCGTGCCGGCGGAGACGGCCAGCCCCTCGGCGAGCCGGCCGGCGGTGCGCAGGCTGATGCGCACGCCGTCGGACGCCCGCGCCAGCACCCACACGGTGGCGCTGCCGACGACCTCCACGCTGACGACCACCAGCGTCACGCCCGACACCAGCAGCGCGGCCGGGGCGACGCTCAGCGCCGCGCCAGTGGCGCTGACGGCCGTGGCCGACAAGGCCACGGGGGCGACCGAGATCGCGCTGAGTTCAGACTGGGCCTGCGCAGCGAGCGCCAGCGACAGGGTGCAGGTGGCAAGCAGGGCTTTCATGGCGGGCTCCGGGTCAGGCGTTGTCGGCGCTGGCGGCCATCGCTTCGCGGCGGCCGTGCAGGCGGGCGGCCATCAGGTCGGCCTCGTGCGCGTCGCGCAGCATCTTGGCCAGCGTGAAGACGTTCGAGATGAGGTAGAGCCAGCAGACGCCGAGGTAGGCCTTCCAGACGGGCTGGATCTCCATGCGGTACAGGCCCCAACCCGTCAGGCCCATGGCCAGCGCGAAACCGCCCCACACGACCAGGCGCCACATCGGCGTGTCCACGCGGCGGTCCTGGTTGTCGCGGACGAACTTGGCCAGCGCGAAGGCCGTGGACAGGCAGAACACATAGCCCATGATCATGAACGCCCGGTCCAGGTCGGCGCCCGGCAGCCAGGCCAGGCCCGATGCACACAGCAGCACGCTGAGACCGAAGGACACCCAGACCTGCAGGCGCCAGGCGCTGGTGTCACGGCGGATGGACATGGGGGAGGACATGAAATAACTCCGTATGGCTTGGAATGGGCCGGATGATGCGTGCGGCTGCCGCGTTTGGCGCGGTGAATCCTGCCGAGGTGCATGCCGAGACCCGGCCGGTAGCGTTCAGCGCTACTCATGGGCGGTTTCTGGGGCGAATTCGCGGCAGCAGGTGCCGTCATGCGCTACCGTTCGCCCCCATGTCGAGCACGCAATCCCTCGTCGCCCTGCTCAAGGGCGAGTTGAAGGCCCAGGGCCTGAGCTATGCCGACCTGGCGCGGGAGCTGGGGCTGTCGGAGTCCAGCGTGAAGCGCATGCTGGCGCCGGGCGGCGAGATGCCGCTGTCACGCGTGGACGAGATCTGCCGCGTGCTGGAGCTGGAGTTCGTGGAGCTGGCCGCGCGCCTGGGCAACCGCGCGCCCGCACAGCGCGAGCTGAGCCTGGAGCAGGAGAAGGCCGTGGTGGCCGACGCCAAGCTGCTGCTGGTGGCCATCTGCTGCCTGAGCCAGTGGGCGCTGGAGGACGTGCTCGCGCGCTACCGCCTCAGTGAGGCGGATGGCGTCGCGGCGCTGGCCCAGCTGGACCGGCTGGGCGTGATCGAGCTGCGGCCGCACAACCGCTACCGGCTGAAGGTGGCCAAGACGCTGCGCTGGCGCCCGCAGGGGCCGGTGATGCAGTTCTTCCGCGAGCGGGTGATGGCCGACTTCTTTGCCGGCGGCTTCGACGGCGAAGGTGAGCTGATGACGCTGGTGCACGGCGAGTTCGGCGCCGGGCATGCGCGCGAGCTGGCCGAACGCCTGCGGCGCACCGCCGACGACTTCGCCCGCCAGCATCTGCTGGACCAGAAACTGCCCGCCGCCGAGAAGCGGCCTTACAGCGTCGTCATCGGGCTGCGGTCGTGGGTGTTCGAGGCCTTCCGCGATCTCGAACGACCCGGCCTGGGGCTGCGGCGGGGCTGACGCCGGCCGCGCGGCGCCGCCGACGCCGGGCTCACCAGAATTCCCAGCGCCCCGTCCAGATGACCCACAGGCCCAGCAGGCCGTTGGTCACCATGTGCGCGATGACGGCCGTCCAGAGCTTGCCGGTGCGGCGGTACAGCAGTGCATAGGCCAGCCCGGCGACGATGGCGGCCAGCCACAGCGTGTGCGCCAACGTGAACACGAAGGTGGACAGCAGCACCGCCTTGTAGCCGACCGCCTGCGGGTCGACCCGCTCGAAGGCCGGATGCTGCACCCAGCGCATCAGGAAGCCGCGCCAGAACAACTCCTCCATGACCGGCACCACCAATGCCGCGCCCGCCAGCCGCAACGCGATCAGCGCCCAGATGGGCTGGCCGTCGGCGCCCAGCGGCACGAAGGCGGCCGTCGCCTCGCCCAGCTGCATCCAGGGGGCGTCCAGTTGCACCCACAGCGCGAACACCGCGATGCCGACGACGACGGACCACCCGACTTCGCGCGCCTCGGGCAGGTTCTGCCGCGCCAGCTCCCCGTAGCCACGCCAGTAGAAGGCCAGCAGCCCAGCGACGACCAGCGCCTGCGCGCCGTAAAGCCAGCGCGAGTCCACGCCCAGGCTGCCGGGCAGGTAGCCGCGCAGGGCCAGGAAGCCCATGAAGACGGCGAAGGGAATGCAGCGCGCGAGGGCGGCTGGGCTGAGCGCGGGCGGGGCGGCAGGCATGGCGGCGGCAGCTTAGCGGGGCGGCGCGAGGCGGCCGGCGACGCGCCCCCCCGAAGCGCAGG
>JACCDP011067134.1_pt1 | contig 10222 bp, 10 predicted proteins | sample 7445841 | NCBI WGS metagenome assembly JACCDP01 (sample SAMN15323441, study PRJNA562643) | freshwater metagenome | isolation source: river surface water | place: USA:Blue River Watershed | collected 2017-08-17
CTGTTTGCGTATCCAGGCGGCCCGAGTGAAGCGGATCCGCCGCTTTCACGATGGGCTACTCCTCAATATTTGCTCAAGGATCTAAAGTCTGACGGGAAGGGATTTCAAAATTGTCCTGATTTCTGCTCAAATCCGGATAAGGCTCCTTGTTATGGTGAGGTATCATACAAGAGCTTGGCCGCCGGACCATACAAGATCCTATGGTACTGGGAATTCAATACCGGTCAATTCTACACGCATTGCTATGACGTCTTGATTTCAGGGGCTGGAGCGGCCCCTGCTCCAACGCCCGCTCCTCAGCCTTCTCCAACTCCGGTACCAAAACCGACGCCCGCTCCTCAGCCTGCTCCAACTCTGGCACCAAAACCGACGCCCGCTCCAACCGATCACTGGAACTGCAATCAGTGTACGTATTCGTGTCAGCAATGTACGCGAGCTTAGACTTGTGAATTTCGTAAAATCATTTTTTTGCTTTAAATTAATACATTTGTAGATGTACGCAGCTATAGTTGGACACGTTGACAACGGCAAAAGCTCGTTGTTAAGCCGGATCCTATATCCTGATGCGGCCGGCGATCCGCGCGAGCTTGACACTTTACAAGAGGAAAAGGAAAGGGGGATTACTCAAGAGTACTCCTTACATGAGCTTCCTGATTCGTCAATTACCTTTATTGACACCGCTGGGCACCAATCCTTTATACGTAGCAATATTGAGGCATATACAAAGTACAAGATTGCGGTGGCTGTTGTAGTTTGTAGTTTGCGCCGCGGTGAGTTTGAGGCTGGGTTTAAGCCGCGTGGAGGTACGCACATTCCTTCATTGAGGGAGCAACTTCTATTATTGCGGAGTTGCGGGGTGAGCCGCGTGATCATAGCCCTAACAAAGGCTGATTTGGACTCCGCATTGCTGGTTGACGCGGATGTCGTAATCCGGAGTATAACGTCCTTCTTCAAAAGTATTGGAGTAAAATGCGAGGCAATCGTGCGCACTTCAGCTTCTTCAGGGGATGGTATTGTGGAGTTGTTGACGGCGGTCCGCTCATGTCAAACGTCCGCTGTTGTAGACGAACGCGGACCGCCTCCGAGCGCTCGCGAATTTGCATGCCGATTCAGGATCTTGTTTATTCCGGAAGGGCGCGTGTTGTCCGTTGGAAGCACATTTGCGGTCCATTCAAGCGGCGAGGAGGCGACTGCGGTCCTGGAACGGATCAGCGGACAAGAGCGGATTACAGTTGTGCGGCCCGGCGTAGACTACATTGGAAAATTTAGTCTTGACCGCTCTATTCCGATTGCTAACCGAATCATATTGCGGCTACCGGAGGCTACCATTGGATTTTGTAAGAATGCGAAGGCTCCGAGGAAGCGAATTTTTAAAGCTGCTACAATGTAAAATTATATACTTGTGTATATGAGACCAAGTCCAATGGAATCCGCTACTCTATACGCTCCTGGAACCGTACGCAAAGGAAATGATTCACGGAACTGGGTAGTAGCGGTAGCGAGCAATGGAACACACCGATGGATGCCGAAAAGTGGGTTGGTCAAAAAGATAAGTGGATTGTGGGATCCGGAGAACTACTTTTATAAATCCATGAAGGAGTACCTTGACTCCGCAACGTACAACGACGTGATTCGTTATAGCAAACCCTGGGAACAAAAGCTTATTCCGGCCGCCCGCGAGCTGGCAAAACACGGAATCTTGCTTATCGTCAAACCGATTGGATATGGTGATCCTGGTACTGCGGAAGACGACCTGGAGGACTTTTTTACGAAGAATGAGAAGAAGTATGCGGAATTCTTACTCAAGAAGACACCAAAATACGCTCTTAACATATCAGACCGATATGCTTTTTTGTTTTATTTGGGTATAGATGAAGCCTCAGATCCGCTTATATTTCACCATAATCTTAATGATCCGAAGTTGCGGCAAATCACACATGATGTATTGTCGCGGCAATTTGAAAAGGATTACAAATGGAACAAAAGCTTGAGGCATATAATTATGATCCGCTCCAGCGGGTCAGTAGCGTTTCCGACTAAAGATTTCATTAAACCGCTCGTAGACAGGCTAAAAACGTACGATCCGCGCGTAAAGATCCTGAAACGCGGATCCGCAACGAAGCCGGCTACCGCAATATCATTCAGTATAGATCCGGAAAAAATATACAAACTATTGACCGGGTTTGGTTTGAAATATCATGAAGCTCCGGATGTTGACGAAGACTCCTTTTGTATAGATCACAAAAAATTGATACTATACGTGAATTTCTACGAGGGTATTGCATTGAAAGTATATGAAGCAATTCACAAGAATTCAAAGGCCATATAAGTAGATTGCGTTTCTACGATTAAGTCATTTTTTTTGCCGGTCAGCATGTCAAATATTTTTTGGAATACTACCTGAATCCGCCGGTCAATCGTACTAAAGAATCCGCTTCCTTTATTCAATTTATCTACCTCGTCAAAGCATGTGCCTGATTTGAGCTTGATTTCAACTGAAATGTTGAAGTCCACGAAGTACATTCTTAAGCTGAATAGGTTGATCGCAACGGGCTTGAATAGATGTCCAACGTGATAGATCAGCTTAGAATACGCATACCTTGGAAATTCAGAATAGCATGCGGCGTCAGCCTTTTGGACCTCTTTGCTGATAGCTCCATACACACGATTTGTAATATTTTCATGGTGGATCCTGTAGTACTCGTCCAGTTTAATGAGCTCCATACATGATGTAGCAATATAGTAGTTGAGCTTCCAACTGAATTCCTGACGAAAGTTATTCAAGTAGAGCAGCTTGATCTTGTTTTCTATGGTACAAATTCCAGAGCAATCTTCCGGATTTGAGGATCCAACAGGTACAAAGTCATAACCGTCCGTGAATCCGATGCGGCTCCCGTCATGTGAGAGCCATAGTTTGTTATCTTTCAAAATGCCACCGATTCCTTTTAGCATTTTGAAGTCGCCGAATTGCTCCATACTGCGGTTTATTGTTTGAAAATATTCATTTTTTACCGCAAAAGTGAATAATATACTATTAAAAATGAGCAGCCCTCAGTAGACGCTAAATTCTTGGAAAGCCGAGTTTTCGCAAATCAATTGCGTAGAGCAGCGCGGATTTGGTGTTGACTTTGACGGCGTCGGTATATTGCGTCAATTGCCATTTATGCGGCCATTTGATTCAGTTGCCTGATTTCGCAGATCGTCGTTGCGGCGTAATCTGACACATTGATATTCGCGCTCCTTTTGGAGAGCTCTTTGACCGGATCATTCATGCCGACATTGCTGATTACTTGAATCCTGAATCCTATATTTCAAAGAATGTCGTCCGTGGTACCGGTTGCTTTGCGCCGCTTTACATTTCTTAAGAAGGAGATGTCCCCGTAGCTACACTTCAAATTGACCCCGAAAACGGTGAGATATTCTTCTATTGAGGCTACCATACACTCTTTTTTGCCGCAAAAAGTGAATTTAGAGCCGCTATATTAACACATGTCAATCCACGCCGACGACCTCAATCAAGCTATTGCCCTCAGCCAAATCACGTACCAACAGGAGCTTGATTTGGAGATCGCAATCGCTGATAGCACGCTTCCCCGGGTTGTCTATGCTGACGATTATGACCTTGAAGCAATCGCAGTTTCCGAGAGAAATTACTTCCAAACTCACATTCAGGAAGATGGAAAAGCGGAGTTTGAGTTCAAGTCAGCGGAGGATTGGTGGGTTGCGGCCGGCAAGATTTTGATTAACAATCATGTGGACCTTTTGGATATCCCGATCAAAGTCGACGTACTCAACGGAATGCCGTACTACTCCATTGTTTGTCCGATTTGTAAGAAAAGGGCTCAGCTACAGATGGACCAGTCCCGCATGCTTGGTGGATTCAGACACGCGGAGTTCGTTAGTGTTGACGAGCAGACATACCGCAGAATCACCAAGTCCAGCATGGAAGACTTCTTTGACCCGCAATCCGACGCATTCAACCTCATGATCCCGTATTCAGGTTGCGCGGCGCCGTTTACCGCGTATCTTGATAATGCGGGTCAGCTCAAGGTTGGGTTTGGACTTGATTGATGCTTTCGTTTCTTTTTTTTGCGCAAAAAAAGAAGATCCGTTTAAGATCCGCTGAAATAGGATCCATACCATTCCTTTTCACTCATGTGAATAGGCTCAAACTGACCATAGTTGATGGTCAATGGAATGATGGGTGGACATTTGAATTTTGTTTCTCTCATTGATGCGCTCAAGTCATATAAACGCTTTGGACGCTTTGCTTTGACAACGGCCGCAGTGTGCGCTGTGCCGTAAAGAGCGTTGCCTTCGCAATAGTCAACGTGGATTTCCATATGAGGAAGCCTCATACGCGGGCTGACTTTGCTAATGTCAAGATATGGAAGCGCGACGCTAAATCCTGTTTTGAAGTACTTCAAAATCCGCGCTTCATAAGTGATGCTCCGAACTGACATAGAAAGAATGTTTACTCCTTTTTCAAAAGCGAATTTGCCAAGTCCTGTCATGTGGAAGCTATGTCCGTCACAAGCTACACAAGAAGCACCTAAATCAAATCCGTGAAGAACGTGCGAAATGCTTTTGTATTCTTTGAGTATAAGTTGGACTTGATAATCCTGCTGAGTCCAAGTTATAGTATTCTCACCGACGCATACTTCAAGTATACCATATTCTCTAAGGAACTCAAGAATATCAAGTACCCTGGACTCCGCATTGGATCCAACGATGAATAGGTCAATGTCTCCGTTTTCAACGCCGCCCTCTTTAAGAATGCGCGAAATGGAGCCGCCTGCGATGATAAGTCCAAATTTGCGGGCCAAAGTGATAGCCATGCTATACTTTTCTTCAAGGATCTGCAAGATATGCGTTGAATCAAAGTCAGGAATTCTGTCTGCTGCTATAAGGACCGGTACCTCCGGGTCCAAAAGAGGAGCGCTCATTAGGTGATCAATACGATGCATGTCAAATTCAGGATCCTCGAGATGCTCGAGAAAGTCCTCACGATGTATTAAATCGTATATCATGATTGTTACAGGCGTAATTTATTCACTTTTATTTCATGCGGCGGCCGCGGCTACCGCATGATGATTGCGGATGACGTCCGCGGCGCGCATTTCCGGCGGCGGCAACCCTTCAATCCGGCGGAGCTGCCGCAAAAGACATATAACAGCCGCCGTCAGCAACAATAGGACATAAGATATCATTTCATTCGTTTTGTCAAATTGAGTCCCGCAAAGGAGCCCGACTGAGACTATTGTGTTTGGTAAAGATCCGATTACTAAAATGAAGTATTCCAACCACAACATATTTCCTCATGATTCTTTTGTATAGTATATTACACAAAAAAAGAGCATTTGCGTCATGCGAGTGTAAAGAATAAAACTAAAACGCCAACAAGAACGATCGCGGAAATCGCCCCAAATATGGTAAGTTTAGATATGATTTTTGACGTGTGGAATTTAGAGCCGTCTTGGATTGGAAGGATAGAATAACATACTCCATAATTTTGGACATTATCAAGAGTAACATTGACAAGCCGGTTTTCGTATACGGCGCTACATTTCAGGTCAGTTGAATTCCAGCAATAGCATGTAGTCTTAAACTCACGATCCAATCCTTCGCTAAGGCACCACAATGAAATACACATACAAGTAGCCCACCCGATGAATATCATTCTTGTAGCTCGCTCCGGCATGATTTATTGATAAAAAAATTCACTTTTATAAGTTAGAGCTGGCTACGTGGATAGATGCAGTTGGATAGCTCATTCAAAATAGAGCGCAAATACTCATTGTCGCGACGTACTTCCGCGAGTTGCTTCTTTAGCTCGCGGACCTCCGCGGTCTCTGATTCATTAACTCTAAGCTCAATATTCAGGGTATAGCTTCCGGCAACGTCAATCAAAAGATAAATTGACTCAGCTACGTCAACTACGCGAATAGTAGGCAAATTGAATAGCTCCTTGACCTGATTTTCGTTTTCAATTATTGCGGGGGCAAATGTAGTAGTAGCGATATAGGCCGCTCCAACACAAGTTGTGGTGATCACCCAGTAGTTGTCTTTTTTGAATACGGTGAATTCATAGTCTTGGATCTTGCGGACAAACATACTTTTTGAAGAATAATAAATTCACTTTTTCCAACCAGCTCACGTAATTAAATTGGTCATAAAGTAATGATACTTGAGTTTGATATCCAGGATGCTCACCTCACGCTTGAAGAGGCCGCCTCAAAAGAGTATACGATTACCGCGGCTCATAAAGGCAATCAGTATAGCGGATCCGGAGTAAATAAATGCGGCCGATTCACACTTTATGAGCTGATTACTGATGAAGATACTGATTTGTATATAGAACACTCACATGGAGGACTTGAAGTCCGCATAGAACACCCATTCTTTGACATATCCTTTACTATAAAGCTAAAAAAAATAGATCCAATTCATGAGCTGAAATTGAGCATTCACTTTCTAAGTGCTGAGCTCGCGGAGTCCAAAGAGCGCATTCAAGCTTTAAGTGCTGAGCTCGCGGAGTCTAAAGAGCGCATTCAAGCTTTAAGTGCTGAGCTCGCGGAGTCTAAAGAGCGCATTTGTCAAGCCCTCCCGAAGGATCCAGTTATGGTAATATGGAGTGGTACTACATTTCGCGTGTCTGACCCTAAGCTACATGCTATTATTAAGCAAACTATTATTAATAAGGAGTTTTTGAATAAGGCCGCCCCGGATAAGCTTACTGACGTTATGTTAGAGGAATTCAATAAACGGAATAGCATTGAATACGTATGTAATTCTCTTGGAATTAAGCTACATTTGGCACCTTTCCTTCGGCACGTCATGTCGGTCCTCCAAAACTGGCTCATTGAATCCTTGTACTTCAATGGAAGTGGATCTCCTGTATCTATACATGTAAATAAAGAATTCAACAGCTCCGGCAACTCGTCGTGGCGTATGAAGCTGATTCGCTCAGCTGCTCCACTGACACACTTTAGGCTTGAGGAATGGAGTCCGCATAGTGTGTCTAATCTTGATGAGCGGTCTATAGTATTTGATTACTTGGCGCCGTATGGCGCATTTTATACAGGAATGGTCGTTCAGCGTTGAATGAGTATTCGGCGAGCAAGCTCAACAAAATGCGGATGATCCTTCTCAAGAGGGACATATCCTTGGACGGCGTCATTCCATTTATAGATTTCTACGTTTTCACCATTCATTGAATAATAGTACTTTTCACCAAGCTCAGGAATGTTGATCTCCATGACAGTCTTTTTTTTCTCAACGAGTTGCGTACAGCGATTCGGTAGCTTCATGTCTTTGTGAATGTCAGGATGGTACAATGCGGCGTGTGTTGGATTACAAGACATACACTTATACTTTTTGCGGGCCGCTGGAGTGATCAGCACCTCACAATCTACTGATACCTCAATAAGCATAGTTATGAATTCGTTGATGAGATTCTTCGCTCGGATTGCGTTTTCGTAAATGTTTACGTCTGTTGTCGGCTCGGTGATCTTGCGAGTATAAGTACTGGGGTAGTCGGACAAATAAATATACGGCTGAACGACTTGCTCGGCTGGCGGCAAGTCAACGTGGCTGCGGAATCGGACAATCCGCGCGATAACCTGCTCCGTACGGGCCTCATTCCAAAAAGGCTCCAAGATATGAACGCGCCGGCCGTACTTGAGGTCCAATCCTTCCGCGCCGGCTGATGTAATGATAAGCACTTTGATTACGGCTCCTCGGATGTTGTCCGGCGAATTCCACGTTTGAATGATATCGGACCGCAATTCGGCGGATGCTTCTCCTGATATGACGGCGTACCTTTTGGCGGCGGGGCGCCTGCGCCGTGATACTACAAATCCGCCGCCTAACACGTCTTCGTCGGAGTTTAGGCGGATTCCGCTTCCGGGCGTCCAACTTTCATAGTTGTTGAGTTGGAGGACTCGCTCAAGATGTACAGGGCGGAACTGCGAATAGATTACGTCGGGGCCCTTTCCTTCAAGATTCTTTAGGAGCCGGACAAGCTTTGGTGAGTATGTTTTGATATCTTTTAAATCGTCGTCAGTGATCTTTTCAGGTTGCTTGCGGAACTTGCCGTTGATGAGCGTGAACGAGCCCGGCGGATAAGCAAAGTTGCTCACTTGGCGCGACTTGACGCGATAAGAGCTGACCGCACCGCTCTTATCAGAAAACCGCTCAGCATTTGTAGTCTTACGAGAGCCTGCCTCTTCCTTACGCTCAATAATCCGCATATTTTCGTACTGTTTGAATTGGTAATCGGACATAGGTACGCGCTCTACAATAAGGGGCCGCTGCTCCGGATAATCGGAGCTGGATTTTGTATTGAAATACTCCGGGCCGTAGTACGACACGAGTCCGTAGATACGATTCATAAGCTTTTGCCGGTTGTGAATTTGTCCGTCGCGGACAAACAAATTATAGAAATCCGCGTAGTTTTCGGGAAGAAGAGTATGCTCGTCCATGTACCCGCGGAGCATGTTGAAAAGTGGTACCAATTCAAATGGAGTGTTGATCATTGGAGTTGCTGTCAAAAAGATCAGCCGCACATTCTTGGTATTCATGATTAGATCGTAGAGTTTGGTCGCGTTTTTTGAGCCGTTAACAATGGAGTTAGCAAGGTTGTGGACCTCGTCAATTACAAGAATCTTGTCCTCCAGGACGCGCTCGCTGTCCAGGAATCCTTTAAGTATAGAGTCATAATCGTCCATTTTTTCAAATTGTGTAAACATGTTGGAAGATCCAAGTGTGATAAATTTGAATGATTGGATCGTTGATTCAATATGATCCGGAGTAGACTCGGGATCAATACTCATATATTTGCGAATCGTATCCTTGAAGTTATTGATCAAACTCTTTGACATAAGAAGTACAACGTCGCGGTCCGGCTCCTCGCGCCTATAGTAGTCAACAACGGCCTCCGCGGTGATCGTTTTTCCGGTTCCGGTTCCGTGGAATGCGAGCATACCGCGCTTAAACTGACTGACCTGAGTGAAGTATTTGAGAAAAAGGTATTGGTGCTCGCGCAAAAATGAGTTTGGAGGAATCTCTTTTTTTGCGGCCTTTAGCTTTGTTGCTACCTCAAGAGGATAGTCCGTAGTTGTGGTCATATATATAAGGTATAATCATGACGTATTTGAAGAGTTTGATTGGTCGTAATAATCAAAAAAAATAAGACTATTATTTGACATATTGAAGAGCATATCCATTCTGCTGGACTGCCAACGCGCAAATCTCCGGAGTCTGATTTTTGACATATTTAATCGCAAGTCCATCTTGCTGGACTGCCAAAGCACAAATCTCTGGAGTTTGAATCTTGACATATTCTAAAGCAAACCCATTTTGTTGGACTGCCAAAGCGCAAATCTCAGGAGTTTGAATTTCAACGTATTGAAGAGCAAATCCATCTTGCTGGACTGCCAAAGCGCAAAGCTCCGGAGTCTGATTTTTGACGTATTCAAGCGCAAGTCCATCTTGCTGGACTGCCAAAGCGCAAATCTCTGGAGTTTGAATTTCAACGTATAGAAGAGCGAGCCCATTTTGCCGGACTGCTAAGGTGCAAATCTCTGGAGTTTGACTTTCAACGTATAGAAGAGCGAGCCCACTTTTCTGGACTGCCAAAGCGCAAATCTCAGGAGTCTGATCTTTGACATAGTCAAGCGCACACACATCTTCTTGGACTGCCAATGCGCAAATCTCTGGAGTTTGAATTTTGACATATTCAAGAACAAATCCATTTCGTTGAAGTGCTAACGCGCAAATCTCAGGAGTCTGATCTTTGACATATTCGAGAGCAAATCCATTCTCCTGGACTGCTAAAGAGCAAACCTCCGGAGTCTGATTTTTGATATTTTTTAACCATTTAGGATTTAATTGAATATGATCACAATACCATTTCTCACTTACCTCGTTGAGTATGACCAATTTATCAGTTTTAAAATTGTTATCTTTTTTGATAACCATCTGAGCATCATATGGAACAACCACATCAAAGCAATGATCTTTATACCACTTACCTGAGGTAGAGTATGTAAAATGCAATCCTCCAGCGCTATACGTATCAGTAATATCCAATTCTACCTCTTCTGGAGGAATGATATTCAGTCCTAACTTATAGTGATAGTTGTAATGAGCTTTTTGCGGCTTGGTGAAATCATTAGAATCAATATACTTAACTAACTCCCAGCCGTTGCTCGCGGCCAGC
>JACCDP011400227.1_pt1 | contig 10222 bp, 9 predicted proteins | sample 7445841 | NCBI WGS metagenome assembly JACCDP01 (sample SAMN15323441, study PRJNA562643) | freshwater metagenome | isolation source: river surface water | place: USA:Blue River Watershed | collected 2017-08-17
CAAGCATTTCTGTGTGACCGGGCCAGGGGTGTCCTGCGAGGGCTAACGATTCTTTGTGGATGGGCGCCGTGACCAGTCCGGCAGCCTCTCCCTTCATGCACAGAGAGACCGCGGCACGGATCGACTCAAAACCAGCTTGTCCAGCACTTTTTCCCACTTTTCCTAAATCTATTGAATTTTTTTCCCATTGAACAGGAATAAATTCCATATTTTTGGTGGGAATTTCAATCTCTTTGGACAAAGAATGAAACCATTCCGGATCTCCTGCGATTAACAGAGGGCGTTGGTTGCGACCCATGTCTAGCCACTGGCGCGAAGCCTTGAGCACGATTTCTGGGCCAATGCCCGCGGGATCTCCGGATGTCACAATCAGCGGTTTCATAGCGTCATGCTAACAAGGCTTGGATGGCCTTGCGCCTGATGATCGACAAAGAGGTTCCATGATTTCTGAGATTCTGAGTCTGGGCGAGGCGGGTGGCCCGACAGGCTGGGTGTTGTTTTTGTTGGCGGCATTCGCTTTTGTTGCGGGCTTTGTTGATGCGGTTGTTGGCGGTGGCGGACTTGTACAGGTGCCGGCCTTGTTTGCCTTGGTGCCCCAGGGAAGTGCGGCCAGTCTTTTCGGAACCAACAAGATCGCAGCGATTTCGGGAACGTTTATTGCCGCAACGCGCTACATTCGTGCGGTGAAGTTGTCCTGGGACGCCCTGTTACCTGCGCTGATGGGTGCTGCGATCTTTGGTTGGCTTGGCGCTGCAGCGGTGAGCCTTCTGCCTCGGGAGCTGGCCCAGCCGTTGGTGTTAGTACTGTTGATCGTAGTCGCGATTGTGACCTTTCGAAAGAAAGAGCTTGGGGCTGTTCATGCCCCACGTTTCTCGGCCACAAAGGCGCGACTGGCAGGCTTTGCAACAGGCGCATTGCTGGGGTTTTATGACGGCTTTTTTGGACCGGGCACCGGTGCGTTTCTAATTTTCATTTTCGTGCGTTTCTTTGGTTATGATTTCTTGCACGCGTCCGCATCTAGCAAGATGGTAAATCTGATGACCAATCTTGCAGCGCTTGCATTCTTTCTCCCCGCAGGAGAGTTTTTTCTCGTAGCAGCGTTAGCGATGGCAGTCTCCAATGTGGTGGGGGCGTTTGTCGGAACCCATCTCGCAGTTACGAAAGGCAGTCAGTTTGTCCGTCGATTTTTCTTAATCTTGCTAGTCGTTCTGATTACCCGAATGGCTTATGGCACCTTGGAGATGTTCTGATGCAACAGTCCCCTCAGTTGTTTGACGCATTACAACAGCCCGTTCTGGGTAACTGGATTGCCGGTGAACATCGTGTGTCGCCGTCAAGTCGACTGGCGCCCATTTATAACCCTGCGACGGGCCATACTGCTCGACAGGTTGCGCTGTCTTCTAAGACGGAAACTGAGCGCGCAATTGCGGTGGCTGCCGAGGCCTTGCCTGGATGGGCCGCAACGCCGCCGATAAAACGTGCGCGGGTGATGTTCGCTTTTAAAGAATGGGTTGAGCGACATGCAGATGACCTTGCGCGTGCGATTACTGCTGAACACGGCAAGACGTTAGATGATGCTCGTGGTGAGGTGCAGCGAGGGCTCGAAGTGGTGGAGTTTGCCTGTGGGATTCCGCATCTATTAAAAGGCGAATTTACCGAGCAGGTCGGAAGTGGTATCGATGCCTGGAGCCTGCGGCAGCCGGTCGGCGTATGCGTTGGCATCACGCCGTTTAATTTTCCTGTAATGGTTCCGATGTGGATGTATCCCGTGGCCATTGCCTGTGGCAATACTTTTGTTTTAAAGCCATCCGAGCGTGATGCCTCGCCATCATTGATGGTGGCCCAGGGGCTGAAAGCCTGCGGTCTTCCTGATGGTGTCTTTAACGTGGTCCAGGGAGATAAGGAATCTGTTGATGCCCTGATTACACACCCATCAGTGAGTGCGGTGAGTTTTGTTGGATCAACGCCAATTGCGAAATATATTCATGAGACTGCCAATCAACATGGCAAGCGCGTGCAGGCCTTAGGCGGGGCTAAGAACCATCTTGTCGTGATGCCAGATGCGGATCTTGATCAGGCTGTTGATGCCCTAATTGGTGCGGCCTACGGGTCTGCGGGTGAGCGTTGTATGGCGATTTCCGTCGCGGTCGCGGTGGGGAGCGTTGCTGATCAGTTGGTGGCAAAGATTGCAGAAAAAGCGCGCGCGATTCGTGTGCTGCCCGGCGACCAGAAGGGCGCAGAGATGGGACCGTTGGTGACGAAAGCGCATCTTGAAAAGGTTCGCGGTTATGTGGACACCGGTGTCGCAGAGGGCGCACGTCTTGTCGTGGATGGCCGTGGTCTGAAGGTCCCGGGCGCAGAGCAGGGCTTTTATATTGGGCCGTGTCTGTTTGATCACGTCGAACCCAAGATGACGATTTATAAGGAAGAGATTTTCGGGCCCGTGTTAAGCGTGGTCCGTGTGCCTGATTTTGAGTCTGCGGTGAATCTGATTCACGGACACGCCTTTGCAAATGGGGTTGCCTTGTTCACTCGCGATGGGGATAGCGCACGCGAGTTTGCGTCGCGCATTCAGGTGGGCATGATTGGCATTAACGTGCCGATCCCGGTGCCCATGGCGTTTCACTCATTTGGTGGCTGGAAGGATTCGCTGTTTGGTGACCATCACATGCATGGTCCTGAAGGCGTTCGGTTCTATACCCGCTATAAGGCAGTGACACAGCGTTGGCCCAAGGGCATTCGTGCCGGCGCTGAGTTCGTGATGCCGACCATGAAATAGTCGAGGGCTACATGACAGACGTGTTGCGCTTTACACAGGGATTCATCGATGGCAACTGGGTCAGTGCCCGGTCGGGTCGTGAGTTCCCCGTCATCAATCCTGCCACCGGTGAGACGATTGCGATGGTGGCCAACATGGGTCGTGACGACACGCTCGCCGCGGTGGCGGCGGCAGAGGCAGCATTGCCGGCATGGCGTGCCCTGACCTCTCGTGAACGAAGCCTGAAGCTCAAGGCATGGAACGCCTTGATTTTGGAACATGCCGATGCCCTTGCGTTATTGATGACCACCGAGCAGGGAAAGCCGTTGGCAGAAGCAAAAGGTGAGGTGTTCTACGGCGCGTCGTTTGTGGAATGGTTTGCGGAAGAGGCCCGTCGCGTCTATGGCGATGTCATTCCATCGCCAGTGCCAGGACGAAAGTTGTTGGTCATGAAAGAGCCCATTGGCGTTGCCGCTGCCATTACGCCATGGAATTTCCCCTTGGCCATGATCACTAGAAAGTGTGCGCCCGCTCTTGCTGCAGGGTGCACCATTATTGTAAAGCCCGCAGAGGCAACGCCAATGACTGCGCTTGCGCTGGCTGATCTTGCGATGAAAGCGGGCATTCCTGCAGGGGTGTTTAATGTTGTGGTGGGGGACGCTCAGGCGGCGCCTGAGATTGGCCATGTCCTTTCGGAAGATCCTCGTGTGCGTAAGTTGTCCTTTACGGGGTCGACAGAAGTTGGCCGAATTCTTCTTCGGCAGTCAGCAGATACGATCAAGAAGCTATCCCTTGAACTTGGCGGTAATGCCCCATTTATTGTTTTTGATGACGCGGATATTGATGCGGCAGTCGAGGGGGCCATGGCCTCGAAGTATCGAAATGCGGGCCAGACCTGTGTCTGCGCAAACCGGCTTTATGTGCAGTCAGGCGTTTACGATGAGTTCGCCCAAAAGCTTGCGGCAAAGGTGGCCCAGCTTCGCGTGGGTCCAGGAACCCAGTCTGGGGTTCAGGTTGGTCCCTTGATCGAGGCTGCCGCTTTGGAAAAAGTCCAGTCTCATGTCTCGAATGCTGTCTCGGGCGGCGCCCGGGTGCTTGTGGGCGGTGCGCCCCATAGTCTGGGCGGTTTGTTCTATCAGCCAACCGTTCTCGCCGATGTCACCTCTGACATGCTGGTTTCTCGTGAGGAGACCTTTGGGCCTGTGGCGCCACTCTTTCGGTTTGAAACCGAAAAAGAAGTTGTTGCCCTGGCGAACAACACTGAATTTGGCCTCGCCGCTTACTTCTATTCCCGAGATGTTGGCCGAATCTTTCGGGTGGCTGAGGCGCTCGAGGCGGGCATGGTTTCTGTGAATACGGGTAACTTTTCAAATGAAGTTGCCCCGTTTGGTGGGGTTAAGCAGTCTGGCCTTGGCCGAGAGGGGTCAAAATACGGAATTGATGAGTATTTAGAGATTAAATACGTCACAATTGCGGGCCTCTAGGTCTTTAGGCCTTCCGGCTTTTCGTTCGTGCCATTGTGCGGGCCCGAATGTTTCACGTGAAACACTGATGATCTATCCCAAGCGCTTCGATGTGATTGTTGTGGGCGGTGGCCATGCGGGCACCGAGGCCGCGCTTGCGTCCGCTCGGATGGGCTGTGAGACGCTTTTGTTGACCCACAGCCTAGAAACCCTTGGTCAGATGTCTTGTAACCCCTCAATTGGGGGGATTGGGAAAGGCCACCTGGTCAAGGAGATCGATGCCTTAGGTGGTGCGATGGCCCTGGCCACGGACGAGGCGGGGATCCAGTTTCGAATTCTGAACAGCTCCAAGGGGCCGGCCGTTAGGGCAACCAGGGCGCAGGCGGATCGGGTGCTTTACCGAAAGGCGATTCGAACCCGGCTTGAGAACCAGAAAAACCTTTTGTTGTTTCAGCAGGCTGTTGACGACCTGATGGTCTCCGGTGACCGTGTCACAGGGGTCCGCACTCAGACAGGGTTGGTGTTTGAGTCAGAAACGGTGGTGCTTACGGCCGGAACATTTCTGGATGGGAAGATCCATATTGGTTTAGAGAACCATTCCGGCGGCCGGGCAGGGGACCCCCCCGCGATTCGGCTTTCTGCGCGACTCAAGGAGCTCAAGCTTCCTCAGGGCCGCCTGAAAACCGGCACGCCACCGCGGATAGACGGTCGAACCATAGACTATTCAGTATTGGCTCAGCAGCTGGGGGATCTTGATCCCGTGCCGGTCTTTTCTTTTCTGGGTCATGCGGACATGCATCCGGAACAGATTCCTTGTTGGGTCACCCACACCAACGAAAAAACCCACGAGATTATTCGTTCCGGGCTTGATCGGTCGCCGATGTTTACTGGGGTGATTGAGGGGGTGGGCCCCCGTTATTGCCCGTCGATTGAGGACAAGGTCCACCGCTTTGCGGATCGAAACGCCCATCAGATCTATTTAGAGCCCGAGGGGCTGACCACCCACGAGGTCTATCCCAACGGGATCTCCACGAGCCTGCCGTTTGATGTCCAGCTCGCGTTGGTGCACTCGATGAAAGGCCTTGAGAACGCCCATATTTTGCGGCCGGGGTATGCGATCGAGTACGACTACTTTGACCCCAGAGGCCTTTACGCAAGCCTTGAGACCAAGGCCATTGGCGGACTTTTCTTCGCGGGCCAGATCAACGGCACGACGGGGTATGAAGAGGCGGCTGCCCAGGGGCTTTTAGCCGGGGCGAACGCTGCATTAAAGGTAAAGGGCCAGGATGCCTGGCTACCTCGACGAGACGAAGCCTATCTTGGTGTCTTGGTTGACGACCTGGTGACCCGGGGCGTGACCGAACCCTATCGTATGTTTACCAGTCGAGCGGAGTATCGCCTTAGCCTGCGGGAAGACAACGCCGATATTCGGCTGACCGAGACGGGTTACCGCTTGGGGCTGGTGGATGAGTCGCGGTGGCAGGCGTTCTGTGAAAAACGTGACGTTATCGAGCGGGAAACCGGCCGTCTTCGGGCAGCCTTGGTGGGCCCCAAGCGGTTTCCAGAGGCGTCGTTAGCGCTGCTCGGCACTGGGCCGTTGGATCGAGAAATCCCTGCCATGGAACTGCTGAAACGGCCCGAAGTGGGTTACCAGAGCCTGGTGCAACTGACTGACTACCAGGGCGAAAAGCCGCTGTTGCCTGCATTGGATGTGAGCCGCCAGGCCCAAGAGCAGGTAGAGATTCAGGCGAAATACGCGGGCTATATCTCTCGTCAGCAGGAAGAGGTGAACCGCAACGCAGCGCAGGAACAGGCCCTGATCCCTGAAGATATCGACTATCGGGCTGTTCGTGGTCTATCGATCGAGGTGAGCCAAAAGCTAACGGCGGTGAAGCCCAAGACCCTTGGTCAGGCCTCGCGGATTTCTGGGGTCACACCCGCAGCAATTTCTCTGTTGTGGATCCATATCAAGCGTCTGCGGGCCGGGAAAAGCCTTGCGTCGGGGGAACAGGCGGCGTAATTGTCTGATGGTTCTGATTCGAGTGCTGCGCTTGTATCCGCGCTTCGGGATGGCTGGCAGGTCAACGGTTTTTCTCTAACCGACCCTCAGGTCCAGGACCTGGTGGAGTATCTGCTCTTGCTGACTCGCTGGAATAAGGTTCACAGCCTGACGGCGATTGTCTCGGGCCCTCAGCAGGTCCAGCGGCATCTTTTGGACGCGTTAGTCGTCTGGCCTGAGCTGGCACGACGATTTGGGGCTCAGCCGGGGTTTCGGATTGCGGATATTGGCTCTGGAATGGGCGTTCCGGGGATTGTTCTGGCGATTGTCATGCCACAATCTGAGTTTGTTCTGGTGGAGCGGCAGCAAAAGAAGGTCGCTTTTTTACGGCATGTCGTGGGTCGTCTGGGGCTGTCAAAAAGGGTTTTCGTTGCTAGTCAGGATGTTCGGAATCTGGTGGCGGATCGCCCCTTTGATCTCATCACATCAAGGGCGTTTGCAGCGCTGCCCGAGTTTGTTCGACTGACAAAGCATCTGTCGGGACCGGGAACTTGCTGGGCTGCGATGGTCGGAAAAGCCCCATCCGAAAAAGAAGTTAGCGAACACTTGCTATTGATAATGAATAAAGAAATTGGGGAGCTGTCATTGGAAGAGGTCGTGCCCTTACAGGTGCCCGGACTCACGGAGACCAGGCATCTTGTCTGGATTCGGAGATCAACATGACGGCGCGAATCTTTGCGGTGGCAAATCAGAAGGGCGGGGTGGGGAAGACCACGACCGCGGTGAATGTCTCCGCGGCGCTTGCCCGACTTGGCCAACGCGTTCTGCTGGTGGACTTAGATCCACAGGGCAACGCCACGATGGGCAGCGGGGTCGATAAACATGAACTGACGGCATCGGTGTATCAGGTGCTGTTAGGCATGAAGACGATTCGCGAGGCACGGCATCGCGCAGGCGCGGGGGAATACGACGTGCTTGCGGCAAATCGGGATCTCGCCGGTGCGGAGATTGAGTTAGTCGATCTGGATGGTCGCGAACATCGACTCGCCAATGCCCTTGCGGACGTAGCGGACGACTATGACTTTGTCATTTTGGACTGTCCGCCTTCGTTGTCGCTCCTTACACTGAATGGCTTATGCGCAGCGCATGGCGTGATTATTCCCATGCAGTGCGAATACTTTGCGCTTGAAGGCCTGTCAGATCTGGTGAATTCCATCAAGCGGGTTCACGCGGCCTTGAATCCGCATCTGCAGATTATTGGTCTTCTTCGTGTGATGTTTGATCCGCGGATGACACTGTCGCAACAGGTTTCTGATCAGCTGATCAAACACTTCGGCAACAAGGTGTTTGACGCGGTCATTCCGCGTAACGTGCGGCTGGCTGAAGCGCCGAGTTATGGTCAACCAGGGATCGTCTATGACCCTGGATCACGCGGATCGAAGGCCTACATTGAATTTGGTCAGGAACTTATCGATCGATTAAACGCACGCGGTGCGGAGGCTCGCGCATGACAACCCAAAAGAAAAAAGGGCTGGGCCGAGGCCTTGACGCCTTGCTCGGCAGCAACGGGAACGACCTTCCGGGCGAGGCCAGTCAGAAAACCCTTGCGGTAAAGCTGTTGCAGGCGGGTAAGTACCAGCCCCGGCAGGCGATGGATCAGAGCAGCTTAGAAGAGCTTGCCGAATCGATTCGCGCACAGGGGGTGATGCAGCCGCTTCTTGTGCGGCCGATTGGCGCGGCAGGCGCACAGACATTTGAAATTATTGCAGGCGAGCGGCGTTTTCGCGCGGCGCAGTTAGCAGGCCTTTCAGAAGTGCCGGTGATTATTCGCGAGGTGGACGACCAGGCGGCGCTTGCCATGGCGCTCATCGAAAACCTGCAGCGCCAGGACCTGACTGCACTCGAAGAGGCCCAGGGTATCGATCGACTGATTCGGGAATTCGGGCTGACCCACGAGCAGGCGGCGAAGGCGGTCGGCCGTTCACGAAGTGCCACAACGAACCTGCTGCGGTTGCTGCAGCTTCCGCCGGCCGTCCAGACGATGTTGCGTGAAGGCCAGCTCGATGCGGGTCATGCTCGCGCATTACTGCCCCTGCAGGCCTCCGCGCAAAAGGCGCTCGCTGAGCGGATTGTCCGGGACCAGCTTTCGGTAAGGGATGCAGAGCGTCTGGTCACCAAATTGCAGTCGGGTTCGATCTCGGGGAGCGGCGTATCGAAAAAAGCAGGCCGGTCGATGAGTCGCGACTGGGTGCGCGTCCAGGAACAGCTCTCTGATGGGATCGGTCTTCCGGTTGTGCTCAAGCAGGGACGGGGTAGCGCGGGGGAAATGACGATCCGGTTTTCAAGTTTCGACGAGCTCGATGGACTGATCGCTCGTCTACTCCCCCAAGGCTTATCGGAGCATTGATTTATTAATGTTGCCACGCAGGCAAGACAGGGTAAGTTTCAGGCGGCTTGAATTGACAGGCTATCGCCCTCGCGGCTATCCTGTACGGGTTTTCGCTAAGTCTCGCGAAGATGTGATCTGGCCGCAAAAAGAAAGAAAAATACGGTGTTGATTGCTGTGCTGCTTCAGGCAGCGATCACAGTGCTGGCAGGGATCATCGCGTGGCTGATATGGGGCCCTCTTGTAGGGCTCTCGTTGGTGGCTGGGGGGGGTTCTATCGCATTACAGAATGCCCTGTTGGCGGCGCGTCTTAAGATGAGCCGACCAGAGTCGGCGCCGATGGTGTTGTTGATTGGTGAATTGATAAAGATTGGGCTTTCGGTGCTGCTGTTGTGGGCCGCGAGCCAGTGGATTGTAGGGCTGTCTTGGGGGGCGTTGATTGTGGGCGTCATCCTGGCACTCAAAGTGTTGTTGCTAACGCCTTGGGTGCAGCGTCTCGCGGATCAGCGATCAGCAGCGCGGGCAGAGATAGCCCATCGGTCGACAAAAACTGAGTCGTAAAACGCGCGAGTTTGTTTAACCACTGTAATTGCACTAGTACATAACAAAAACTATGGCTTCCAACGCTGCCCCATCTTCTTCCGAATACATCATTCACCACTTGGGGCATCTCACCACAACGGGGAAGCCACAAGAAAATATTATTGATTTTTCGATCATCAACCTCGATACGCTGTTCTGGTCTTTGGCGATGGGTCTGTTGGTTATTCTGGTGCTGTCCGCTGTTGCGCGTAAGGCGACCTCAGGGGTTCCTGGCCGTCTTCAGGCGGCAGTGGAAATTGTGGTTGAGATGGTGGAAGAGCAGTCCAAGTCGATTGTTCACGGCAATCGTCAGTTTATTGCGCCTCTCGCCCTGACGGTCTTCTTGTGGGTTGTCATGATGAACGCCCTCGATTTTCTGCCGGTCGATCTGCCACACTTTTTCTTTGCGATCACGGGGCTCGATAGCGTGATCCACTACCACCGAATTGTTCCTACGGCTGACCTGAATGGCACGATGGGCATGGCCTTGGGCGTGCTGGTCTTGATGCTCTATTACAACGTCAAGATCAAGGGTGCCGGCGGATTCATCCATGAACTTTTTTGTGCCCCATTCGGGTCACATCCTGCTCTGTGGATTCCGAATCTTGCGTTGAACATGATTGAATTTGTCGCCAAGACTGTCTCGTTGGGCATGCGGTTGTTCGGAAACATGTATGCCGGCGAACTGGTGTTTTTGTTGATTGCACTGCTGGGCGGTACTGCAACGGCCTTCGGGTTTATTGGGCATGTGCTGGCCGGGTCGGTCTGGGCAATCTTTCACATCCTGATCGTGTTACTGCAGGGCTTCATTTTTATGATGTTGACCTTGGTGTACATCGGCCAGGCTCATGAGGGGCACTGAGGAGTCGTTTCAGAGCCTGGTTTTTTTGGTGTTTGTTTTTTTATCTATCCCTTTGAGGAGTTGTTATGACGAACGTTGCTTTTGTTGCTCTTGCCTGCGGTCTGATCATTGGTCTGGGCGCGATTGGTGCCTGTATCGGTATTGGAATCATGGGCGGCAAATTTATTGAGGC
>JACCDP010979902.1_pt1 | contig 10221 bp, 9 predicted proteins | sample 7445841 | NCBI WGS metagenome assembly JACCDP01 (sample SAMN15323441, study PRJNA562643) | freshwater metagenome | isolation source: river surface water | place: USA:Blue River Watershed | collected 2017-08-17
ACCTTTTTTTAATGAAAAATAAACCAATAAAAAGACCTCCAACACCTAGTGAGATTATTAAATGGGAATATTTCCTATCCCATAATCTATTCATAATTACCATAGCGGGAAAAATTATTGAACTACAAAATGTGATTAATAAAGGAATAAATGCTCTTTTATCATTCAAAGATTTATATATTCCATTTTCATGAATTATTTTTATTATGGGTAAAGTCAGAAAAATGAATAGGGATATAAATTGAATAAGTACTGATAATCTAACAGAAAGCGGGAGATAGTCATCTTGAATATTTCCTGGTTGGAAATGAAACTCCTCATTAATAGTCCTGAAATAAAACAGGATCAATGGAATTAATGCTACTATCTGGACAAAAATTATAATTCTAAATTTATAAATCGATATTGACTTGTTATTATATAATAAATTTATATATTTATATGAGATAATACCCAGAGCACCTAATAGAGGAATCGGAGTTAAAAATAATCGAGGATACTCATTAATCTTACTTGTGTGCAGTAAATAAGCATGAAATAAAAAATAAGCCATAATAAAATAAATACAGCCTAGTAGTACATTATGTTCTTTTACTTTTAAAACAATAAATTCGCCAATTGAAAATAAAAATCCACTCAGTGAAATCGAGATTAAGAATATACTATATATATTAATTTCAATGGTATCTGTGCTCATACAATTTATAACTTAAAGTCATTTTCAAAAGTAATCGCCCATTATGCGTAAAAAAATGAATACACGTAGCCCTAAAAAATTCGCAAATATTTTTGAGAACTAATGCATATTAATCCTATTAATTCATTTAAATATGGACAAGTAAAAATTTAAGATTTTTCTCATAGTACCTACTAATCATATTAACTATAAGAACTATTATTTTATGAGCCATTATATCCCTCTAAAAATAGACATCGTTTTTATTCAGACTAAAGGCTGAGATTAGATTTAATGCCTGCATTCGATGTTTTAGACTTGTATGCCTATGAACTTGCCGCCAAATATGAACAGGGAATGGAGAAAGGCTTAGAAAAAGGCGAGCTGAAAAAACCTATCGAAACCGCCCGTAAAATGCAGGAATTAGGCTTATCTATAGAAATCATTGAAAAATCAGTGGGACTTTCTTCTAAAGAACTTAAAGACCTAGGGATTTTATAGATTTTCTTTTCCCTATACATGTCCTAGCGTAGGGTTTGAAACCCTACGCTAGGAGAAAATCTCTAGTATTGATGAGCTATTCTAAAACTATTGTATGAAATCACACCTGCGTAATTTTCAGCTGACTGAAGATTACTCATGAGTAATCTTCACTTATATGAAACTTACACGTGATCTTGTTTCCTATATTCAAGAAGATTTAGGCAGACGAATGATTTTTATAGGTGGATCTAGGCAGGTAGGTAAAACAGGAGGTCAAAAACTTTCTCCCCATTTACGATATTTTCGAGAGAGACTTCCTATTCCAGTTTATTACCAAGTTCATCTTGGAGAAAAAGAATGGAATGAAGATAAAATCAAAGTTAGAAGATGGGAAAGTTTTTGGAAGGAAAGAGTTCAAGAATTGAGAGTGGAGAAGTAAATATTTCAATATAATAATTTATTATCCATTACCCAATCTCTCCTGGAAAATGACAATAGACCTTATGCGTATCACTCACATTCTTGAGGGGAGGCTCCACTTCTTTACAAATATCTTTTGCAATGGGGCATCTGGTATGGAAATAACATCCTTTGGGTTTGTTGACCACTCCCGGTATTTCCCCTTTGACTACGTATCTCTTTTTCTTACGATTAGAAATATCGTACACGCTAGAAAAGAGGGCGAATGTGTAGGGGTGATGGGGGGAGTTTAGAATTTCGGATTTGGTTCCGCACTCTACAATTTTTCCGAGATACATAATGGCGATTTCGTCAGAGATGTAGCTGACGATCTTTAGGTCATGGGAAATGAAAAGCAAGGAAAGACCCATAGAAGACTTGAAATCATTGAGTAGATTGATGACCTGTGCTTGGTTGGAAACGTCTAAGGCAGAGGAAACCTCGTCACACACGATAAATTTGGGTTCGAGGATGAGAGTTCTGGCTATGGCGATTCTTTGTCTTTGACCACCCGAAAACTCATGGGGATATCTTTCTAGAATATCGGACTTCATTCCTACTTTTTCGAGCATGGCAATGGATAGGTAACGGGCTTCTGAGGAGGGTATATTTTTGTGATGCAGTAGTCCTTCGGTTAGGATCTCAAAGATTGTCATACGTGGATTGAGAGAGGAGTATGGATCCTGAAAAATGATCTGTAAATTTTTGCGATAGGGGAGAAGTTCCCTGTTGGAAAGGGATAGAAGATTTTTATCTTCGTAGAGGACTTTTCCTTCGGTGGATTTTGTAAGACCTAAGATTGTCTTACCGAGTGTGGATTTTCCACAACCCGATTCTCCCACAAGACCTACTACCCTATTTTCAGCTACAGAAAAACTGACATTTTCTACTGCCTTGAGGGTTAGCTTTTGGAAGAGCTTGGTAGAATTGATGTGAAAATGTGTGGAGAGGTTTTGTATCTCAAGCATTTTTTGTTTGCTCTCCTTCATAGAGAAAACATCTCACAGATTGTGACTCTTTGCCTGTAATAAGTGGATTTTTTGTCTTACAAATATCCATTGCTTTTGTACATCTAGCATGGAAGTGACATCCCTTAGGAAAATCAATGGGAGCAGGAACAATCCCAGGAATTGAATCCAGACGTTTATGAGAAAAATCACCTATTGTGGGGATTGCCCCCAATAGGGCGGTGGTGTATGGATGCAAAGGCTTATCAATCACGCTATCCACAGTCCCAGATTCCACAATCTGACCTGCATACATGATGATGATTCGATCGGATATAGAAGAAACCAGCCCTATATCATGGGATATAAAGAGGATAGACATCTTGTTTTCTCTGCGTATCTCCATGAGGAGATCGACCAATTGGGATTGGATGGTCACATCCAGGGCACTTGTGGGCTCATCGGCTACCAATAATTTGGGATTGCACATGAGAGACATGGCTATTGAAATACGCTGTAAAATTCCTCCACTCATCTGCCCAGGGTATGCTTCCATTCTATCTTTGATATCTGTGATACCTACTTTTCCCAAGAGGGATTCTGCCTTTTCTATGGCTTCTTTTTTGTTTGGTGAGATATGAATGATATAGGGCTCTATAATTTGGTCTTTGATTTTTTTAATTGGATTGAGAGATGTGAAAGGATCTTGAAAAATATAAGCAATCTCTCCTCCCCTGAGGGAATAGAGCTCAGTCTCTGAAAATTCTAAAACATTCTTATTTTGGAAGAGAATTTTCCCTGAGTGATACGAAAATACTTTTTCGGGGAGAAGTCTAGTGAGTGCAAGAGATGTGAGTGATTTTCCACAACCAGATTCTCCTACCACAGCTAAGATTTCTCCCTCTTTTACTGAAAAATTAATATCTTGTAATACAGGTATGGAAGAATGATTTGCAAGAAGGTGAACGGAAAGATTTTCTAATCTCAGGAGATCTGTCATTTGAGTGAATTTTTCTCCTTGGCATCGAATGCATCACGTAAGCCTTCTCCCACAAAAGAAGTGAGTTGGATGATAGAAAAAAGGGCAAAGGAAGGAAATCCTATGAGCCACCAAGCACTGAGTCGTTCCCTACCCTGACCGATAAGTTCTCCCCAAGATGGGTTAGGGGCAGGAATGCCATACCCCAAAAAGTCCAGAGCGGAGAGAATTGAAATAGAGCCAATGAGAGAAAAGGGTAAAAAAGTGACAAGGGGAGTCATGGCGTTGGGCAAAATATGACGGAAGATTATCTTGTGTGATGGAATACCGAATGCCTTAGCTGCTTCCACAAATTGAGCGTTACGCAACTTGTAAAACTCTCCCCGCATATAGTAACTGATTCCAATCCATGCAAAAAATGCATATGTGATGAGAAGAATCATAAAACTTCTTCCAAAGAAAGAACCCATAATGAGAATCATGAATAAAAAAGGAATAGAAGAGAGTACTTCAATCAATCTCTGAACGGTGAGATCCACATACCCAGCAAAATAGCCCTGCATACCACCAATCACTACTCCAATAATTACCTCAAAAAAGATTAGTATTATACTAAAAGTCATAGAAATACGGTATCCGTAAAACATCCTTGTAAACACATCCCTTCCTCTGTCATCTGTTCCGAGCATGTGCTTTGCATCGGGTGCGGTAGGGGGAAATTCATTTTCCGTGAAATCATCCAAATGATTTTCGTTATAACCATATGGTATCACTGGAAATACGATATAGTTTTGGGAGGATTCAGAAAAGTTTTCTGTTTTACGAAGTTTTTTATAATTGGGTTCTGTATCTTGGTTCCCTCCAAACTCTCTTTCAGAATGAAAAGAAAGCATGGGAAAGTAAAAACTCCCATTGTACTTTATCAAAAGGGGTGTATCATTTGCAATAAAGGGGGCAAAGAGAGAAATAATGTATGTCGCTAAAATAAATAGAAAGGAGTAGTACGCTCTTCTATTTTTTTGAAATTTATCTAATCTTCGGCGTGTGGTAGGATTTAAAAAACTCATTCAAACTTAATCCTAGGATCTATCAACACATAGCACACATCAGAGATAATATTTCCCAAAAGGGAAAGAAAACTCTGGATCAAGAGTAAGCCCATCATGAGATCAGTATCTCTTTGTTTTACTGCGGTAAAGCTCAAAAGACCCATCCCATCGATATTAAATACCAATTCAATGATAAGAGAACCCGCTAAAATCAACCCCAGATTGCTTCCAAACCCGGTTGCAATTGGAATCAATGAGTTACGAAAGGCATGTTTGAAAACTGCCTCCTTAAAACTCATCCCCTTAGCGAGTGCTGTTCTGACATAATCTTTGCCGATTTCTTCTAAAAGAGAATTTTTCATCAGGATGGTAAGAACCGCAAAAGAATGAAATGTATAACAAAGAACGGGTAAAAACATATGATGAAGCCGATCTATGAATTTATCAAATGTCTCCATGGACTCATAGTTATCTGAGACTTCATGACCTAGAGGAAAAATAGACAGAAAATTCCCCGAAGCTAAAAAGTACAAAAGTAGCATAGCAAGGGCAAATATAGGAATCGAGTATGTAAAAAAGATAATAAAACTTGATATGATATCAAAGCGTTCTCCATGCCCTAGAGCCTTGTACATACCAAGTGGAATACAGATGCAATATGAGATTAGAAACCCAGAGAGACCGAAGGTGAGGGAAATAGGCATTTTTTCAAGTACCAAATCCCCTACTTTCTTATAATTGATTCGGGACTCACCCAGATCAAATTGTACTACCTGACCCAACCAATACAAATAGGCAATGGGAATGGGCTTATCCAAGTGAAGCCTTGCTTTTATGATTTCCACTTCTTCTTTGCTGATTTGTTTTTGGCTAGCTCCACTTTCATTGGTGAGAGCCTTTAATTTGGAAAGCTCGGCTTCTAGAGGACCTCCGGGAGCCAAGTGAGATACCATAAAGACTACAAATGTGATCCCAAGCAGAGTGGGAAATAACAGGAGTAATCTTTTAAGAACGTACTTTTTCATCCTTTGGGATTAATCTTTGATCTTATGTCCTGCCGCGGCTCCGAGTCCATCAAATGCCGCATATTTATAAAGGTCATGCAAGGTAGGATAGTTAAATACAACAGAAATGATATCATCCAGAGTCTTTTTATTTTCAACAAGTGTCATACCATAGTGAATGATCTCTGTAGCAATGTTTCCAATGATATGCACACCGATTACTACAAAAGTTTTTCTGTCAAAAACTAATTTCAAGAAACCATCCTGCGTTCCTAATATTTTTCCTCGTGCCATATCCTTGTACTTCGCCTTGCCTGTTAGTGCATCGATCCCCTTCTCTTTTGCTTCTTTTTCGGAAAGACCTACGGCAGACAATTCTGGAATGGTATAGATTCCATAAGGAAATAAGGTTGCAATTTGATTGATACCTTGTGTAGAAAACATATGTGTTACAGCAGCGCGACCCTGATCCATACTGGTACTTGCCAGAGCTGGAAATCCAATCACATCACCTGCCGCAAAGATATTGGGAATATTTGTGCGATATTCAGAATTTACTTCGATGGTCTCTCTTTTTCCGAGTTTAACACCCACCTGCTCCAGACCCAATCCTGAAATACGACCACTTCTTCCTGCTGCAAATAAGAACATATCACAATGGATTACCTTTCCAGAGTTGAGGGTGATCTTAATCTCCTCAGAGTCATTGGCACCGGGAATGATTTCTTTTAAGCCATCATTAAAATAAACGTCCACGCCATCTTGCTTCATTTGCTCCACCAAAGCAGCAGACATTTCTGAATCCAAGAAAGGCAAAAGTTCATTCCTACCGTCTACTAGTGATACCGGAATACCTTTAGCAGCAAAAATAGTAGTGTATTCACAACCAATCACTCCACCACCAAGAACACAGAGAGACTTTGGAAATCTTGGAAGACTCAAAATGGAATCAGAGTCATGGATTCTTTTGAAATCAAAGGGAATATTAGCAGGATGGAATGGATAGGATCCAGTAGTTATTAAAATAAAATCACCCGAAATAGTTGTATTACTTGGGTCATTGATTTTTACAGTATTTTTATCTACCATTTCTCCACGACCAATGAAATGATGAATCTTATGAATCTTTAGATTGTGATTGATTGCCTTTACTTCTGATTCGATAACATAGTTTTTTCTATAGTAAAAATCTTCTATGGAGACATTTCTTCTGAGATCTTTATCAACTCCAAAGAGACCCTTATCATTTTTTCCAGAGAGAAAGAGTGCTGTTTCTTTTAGGGTCTTTGAAGGCAGAGTTCCAGTATGCACCCCTGCCCCTCCAGGTTCTGAATGCATCTCGACGATTGCTACTTTTTTTCCAAAGTATGCTGCTTTAGCAGATGCCTTTTCTCCGGCGGGACCACCACCTATTACAATTAAATCAAAATGTTCCATAAAAAATTATCCTTATAAATATTTTAGTAAACAGATACTAACCATTTCATATATTCTTTTTCTTCGCCTGTGACAATTTTAAAAAAAAGATTTTGGATCATTTCAGTAATAGAACCAATTTGACCGGAACCAATTTTTCTTTTATCAACTTCACTGATCCATGCTACCTGCACTCCCGTTCCAGAGAAAAATAATTCATCACAGATATACAATTCACTGCGGGAAACTTCTCTTTCTACTACATCTATTTTCAAATTTTTGGCTATTTCTAAAATAGACTTTCTTGTAATACCTTCCAAGATAGAGGAGGATAGAGAAGGAGTGATTAACTTTCCGTCCCTCACCATAAAAAGGTTTTCAGCCGAACCCTCTGATACAAGGCCTCTAGAATCTAAAAAGATAGCCTCATCACAGCCATTTTGTACAGCCTCAGACTTAGCTAGAGCAGAGTTTACATACCCTCCCGATGCTTTAGAAAAAGTGGGGATAGTTGTGTCGTCGATCCTTCTCCAGCTAGACACCATGGTCTTGAGTCCACTTTTTGTATCTAAGTAATCATTTAATTGGAGAATATAGATAGCTATATCTGCTTTAACATCATGAAAACGAGGAGATAACTGTAAGGCAGATGTATAGAGATAGGGTCGAATGTATATATTTTCTTTGTACCCAGACTCCCTTACTAATTCCAGAGTAATGTCTACTAGCTCTTGGGGAGTCTTATCAAATTGGATTTGCATAATTTTTGCAGAATTGAGCAATCGGGTAAAATGATCATAAATCCTAAAAATAAATACATTGTCTTGGTCTTTGTTGTAATATCCCCGAATCCCACCAAATACTGCCGTTCCGTACTGCAAAGCATGGGTTTGGATGCTAACTTTAGCTTCTTCGGCAGGGACTATTTTTCCCTCAAAGTAGGAGTACTGTTTAACTTCCATTTCTAATTCCTATATTGGCAATACTGAGAATACGATATGGATTTTCAATTCTAGTTTTTTAAAACGACATAAAAAAAACTTAGAACACTAAATTGATTGGAGAGCGCTTAAAAGCAGAAGCACATACGGCATAGGTTACAGCAAAACTACTAGAAAAACGGGATTCTGGCTTAGATTTATCCTGTGTATTTGGTAAGCAGGGATCATTTTGCATCACTAAACTACAAAGAAGAACTTTTTTACGACTCAAATAGTTTTCATCCGCACATCCCTTAAAAGCATCATAATTTGCATTGCAAGGATCATTGAGCACTAGTACAAAGTAACCACTGATCCAATTATAACGAGAGCTGAGAAACTGGGGGCATCGACTAGACAAAGCTACCATGCTCTCTTTTACAATTTTTACAGATTCATTGAGGCTTATTTTATCGTTTTTTGTAGTATTTACCTCTTCCTTAAAAGGATCGAGCATAGCTCCACATCCCAAGGTAAGAGTGAAAAGAAGTAAGATTGAATAATTTTTATATTTCATTTACTTGGAAATTCATAAAATTGAAAAATAGAGTAATTATAAAATCACCATATAAGGTACAATTACAAAACTATTTATACCTAACTATTAGACATCTATTATATAAAAAATGTAATAGAAAAAAATTCAATAGCTGAAAAAAGAAATCCTATTCCAATGCAAGTTTCAGTGGTAATACTATTGTAAATCTAGTTTTACCTGGCTGTGATTCTAAGAGCAATGCTCCATTATGTTTTTCGAGAATTTTTCCTACTATATGCAATCCAAGTCCAGAACCTTCGCCTGAAGGTTTAGTGGTAAAAAATGCTTCAAATATTTTAGGTCTAACTTCTGGTGATATTCCTGAGCCTGAATCTTCTATTGAAACAGAGAAATATTCTCCCTTATAATTTAAATCAATTTTATCTATATCAAGTTTAGTAGGTAGGGCTTTTAATTTTAAAACTTCTATTAAAATATCTCCTTTTTCATTCATTGCTTGTATTGCATTATGAATAAGGTTCGTCCATATTTGATTTAATTCGTCAGGATAGCAATAAACTAAAGGTAAATCTTGATAATTTTTTGTAATTTCAATACCATATTTAATTTTATTATTTAAGATTATTAAAATGGTTTCTATACCTTCAGTAATATTACTTAAAATCATCTCTTCTCTTTGTTCAAAGTGTACGAATGATTTTAAAGACTTAACAATTTTAGATACTCTATCTGCTGATGTACTTATAATAGTTGATTTTTTTTTGATTCCTAATAGATCATTTGTAATACTTAGATATGTTACAATATTTGAGTGATGAAAAATAGGATTTTTATTTTCTACTGCTTCAATTAAACCTAATTCAAAAATATATTCTGATATAGAATCTATATTAATATTATTATCAGACTCTAATAATGAATAAATTTTTTTAATAGTAGTTCTCCTTTCTTTAGTAGATACTGAGGTGGGGGATGGTTTAGAAAGATCGATTAAATAAATAATATTTTCGATATCAGATGATGTTAGAGGATGGTTTTTGGGATTTAATTTAGAAAATAAATCTTTTATATTTTCTGAAATATTTTCAGAATTGGCTTTGATGGCTCCGAGGGGAGTATTTATTTCATGAGCAACACCTGCAACCATCGTTCCTAGTGTTATCATTTTATCAGATTGTATCAATTGTTTCTGAGATGCTTCTAAATCAAAATATGCTTTTGTCACACGGTCTTTCTGTACTTCTAACTGTTGATTTTGAATTTTTAATTCCTCGGTCAACTCTTCTACTTTTTTTTGAGAAGCCTTAGCTAAGTTTTTCTCTTCTTCGAGTTCATAATTTGTCTTAAATAATTTTATAGTACCACCTAATTTTTTACAAAATAATGAAATATAGTAAACTTGGTTTTTTGATAAAATTGTTTTTTCTGTAATATTCGAAAAGTCTAGAACTCCTACAAGATTCCCTTTTAAAAAAATGGGATTTATAATGATGGAGTGTAAATTAAAAATTTCATAATTTTTAAATTCATCAGGATTTTGAATATTATTTTTTCTAATTTTATATAAGTAGATGGATTTATTTTTATCTATTGCTAAAGAATGAGCACTTTGTTGATTTAGATTAAATTCTTTGGATCCGTTTAAAAGAAAATTATCTTCTAAAGCTTTATTTGGAAAAATTCCCAATCTATAATGTAACAAGTTTGACTGTTGGTTATAGTCCCAATA
>JACCDP010575788.1_pt1 | contig 10220 bp, 9 predicted proteins | sample 7445841 | NCBI WGS metagenome assembly JACCDP01 (sample SAMN15323441, study PRJNA562643) | freshwater metagenome | isolation source: river surface water | place: USA:Blue River Watershed | collected 2017-08-17
CCCTAATATCGTCGGTTTTGTTTCAAAACAACTATCTAATATCATGACCGATATTCAAATTGGTAAGATGATAGTATCAAATAACTGGATAGTGAAGATTCAATAAGCAAACAAAAGGATAAGCCAACCGTGTGTTTGTAGAATTTTTTTATTTTAATTAATATTTGTTTTATGTGGTAATAAAATTAAACCATATATCTACTTTTGGAAAACAACCTAATATGCTAAAATTCTCTTTGGTTGGAAGCTTACCCAAGTGGCTGAAGGGACCAGTCTTGAAAACTGGTAGGGGTCGCAAGGCCCGCGAGAGTTCGAATCTCTCAGCTTCCGCCATATTTTGTGAAATTACACCCATTTCTTGGACTTTAGTTCCGGAACAATTTATCATTTAGAGAAAAAACTCCTATGTTTTATCAAAAAAAGGATAATTATTTATTTGAATTCTTATGCTAGACAATTTGAAGTAAATTTTTTTAGTTAATATTAATGATGGAAAAACCTGAAACAATAGCAATTAATAGATTTTTTAAAATCATGAATTTAATACCCGATTTTGATTTTGAAGTTGATACTGGATATGAAAGTAGAATTGATCGAGTGATAGGTGAAGTAGGATATGAGTTCACCACAGGTGATGATAATGTTGAATTATTGATGACTTCTATAGCAAAATTTAAAGGCCAAGGCAATCAAGCGAATTTAAAAGGACTTCAAAAAGAATTAAGCGGTAGTGATAAAGCTCTATTAAATATTTATGAAGTTGGTATTTTTAAGGTTTTAATTGAAACAAGTATTTGTAAAAAATTAAGACAAATAGTTAAGCACTTTAAAAAATACACCAAATTAAATCTTGTTATTTATTTTAATAATTATTCTCCTTCTACCCTTCAATTGAATAATCCAGAGCTTCTTTTACCTTTTTTTAAAGATAATTACATCATTGAACAATATTTAGAAAATGTTTACTTACTATTCTCTGACGGCTTATTTTGTTTTGACAAAAATAAACACATAGTCACGTATATATCTGACGATAATTTCCAAGTTTTCAAATGAAAGTTAATTAAATAAAATCATAAATTAGGTTAATATTAGGTATATGAAGTATTTTCTTAAATATAGTTTTGATTGGTTAGTAGCATTGTTTGCAACAATCATTTTTTTCCCTTTAGTAATTATTCCTATTTCAATACTGATTAAACTTACTTCTAAAGGACCAATACTCTTTAAACAAAAAAGAGTTGGTAAAAATAAGAAATTGTTTAATCTCTATAAATTTAGAACGATGCGCATTGATACACCAAGTGATGTTCCTACACATTTATTAAAGGATCATCAAAAATGGATCACACCATTAGGTAAGTTTTTAAGAAAAACTTCCCTAGATGAAGTACCACAGTTATTAAATATCTTAAAAGGGGATATGAGTATTATTGGTCCCCGTCCTGCATTATGGAACCAAGAAGATCTTATCCTAGAAAGAGATAAGTATGGTGTCAATGCTTTAAGACCCGGTGTCTCTGGTTGGGCTCAAATTAATGGTAGAGATACGCTTCCTATTCCCGTTAAGGCTAAATTAGATGGAGAGTATTTTGCTAGACAATCTTTTTGGTTTGATCTCTATATTATATTTAAAACAGCATTAAAGATCTTTAAAGATGATTCAGTTATTGAGGGTGGAACAGGAAGTTTAGGTAATAAAGAATGAAAGTATTAATTACAGGGAAAAATAGTTATATCGGAAACTCAGTTAAAGCATGGTTAGAAAACAAAGAATCCGGTTATCACATTGACACAATTTCTTTAAAAGACAAGAATTTAGATGAGCTTAGTTTTAAATTATATGATGTTATTTTTCATGTTGCAGGCATTGCTCATATATCGAATAAAAAAAGTTTAGTATCACAATACTTTACAGTGAATAGAGATCTTGCTATAGCAGTTGCTAAGAAGGCTCAAGAAGAAGGGGTCAAACAATTTATCTTTACGAGTACAATGGCAATCTATGGGGATGATTTAAAGATTGGTGACTATCGTCCAGTAGACATTAATCATCCTATTCCTACTAATGCATATGGACAAAGTAAGTTAGAAGCTGATTTAGCAATTCAAAAACTTGATAGTCCCTTATTTAAGGTTGTTATACTAAGAATTCCCATGGTGTATGGAAAAGCTTCCAAGGGAAATTTTTTAAAGCTTTTTTCACTTGCAAAGAAGAACCCCATATATCCAAAGATTAAAAATATAAGAAGTGTTTTAAACATTAATAACTTATCCGAACTTATTCGAATTATTATTCAACAATCACTATCCGGAATTTACTATCCACAGGATAAAGAGTATTTTTCTACATCAGTTTTTATTAAAAAAGTTCGTGATCACTCTAAAAAGAAAACTATTCAATTATCGATTCTGAATCCATTTGTTAAATTATTAAGTATGCCATTTAAATTCATTAACAAGATTTATGGCAATAAGTATTATGATCCAATTTATAAAACAATTAATTATCAAGTTTCCTCACTAGATGAAATGATTCAGGACCTTTTTTCATATATGAATTAGTAAATTATTTGACTATAATAATTATCAAGGACCCTTAGCTCAATGGTTAGAGCTCCCGGCTCATAACCGGTCGGTTGCAGGTTCGAGTCCTGCAGGGTCCACCAGCTCAAATTTACAAGACATCTAATAATAGTAACAATAATATTGTTGAAAAAGGTCATTTTATCAATTATCATTTAATTGTTCACTTATAGAACAATTTAAGGGGGTTCTTTGAAACTTAACCAATTTTTCAAGCCAACAAAACTTTTTAGAGAATATTTTCTTTTAGATATTATTGAAAAAAACTCCCTCAGCACTCAAAGAGACATGAGTAAGTTGCTAAATATTTCAGTTTCTCTCATTAATGATTATCTTGATCAATATGAGAAATCGAAATTGTTAATTAAAAATAAGTTATCCTCAAAAAATGTTCAGTATCTAATTACACAATTAGGAATTGAGAGAAAAAAAGTCTTAAACATAAAATATTTAAATGGTGCACAAAAAATTTATAACTCCGCAAAAGAAAATATAGAATACTTTTTAATAAAAATTGAACAACAAGGATTTAAAAATATTTTACTTTATGGGGCTGGAGAAGTTTGTGAAATACTTTTAAACACGATACAAAACTCTAAAAAATCTCAACTAAATATTCTAGGTATTATTGATGATGATGCTAATAAGGTTGGAGGGATTTTTAAGGGAATTAAAGTTATAGATAATATAAATATTAAGGACCTCCAACATGATGGTATTTTGATTTCGAGTTATACACATTCTGCGGCCATATTAAAAACATTAGAAAAATTAAAATATCCTGTTTTTAAAACTATTAGTTTTTTTGATTACAACACAAATCAACAATGAATAAAATAAGTAGAATTTTCTTTTTTTTTGTTCACACTAAAAAAAGCCAAATTTTTTATAGATTTTTTTCTTATTTCTTTCGTCCATTTACTTTTTTATTATTATCTTTAAAAAAAATTAAAAGAGTTAAAAATCTCAATTTTTTTATATTTAATACTTATAACTCTACAAATCAAGATGAAAATCTAATTCTTCAAAATCAATTTAGCTTCTTAGGTAAAGACTCATATTCTGTAGATTTAAATATATGGGTAAATGAAAGTCTAAGTAGTTTATGGAATTTTAATTTAAATTATTTCAATTACTTGAATGATTTAATTATTTATTTTAAAAAGAATAATAATAACTCTTATCTTGAAAAAGGAATTTTCTACATTGATAAATGGATAAATGCATCTAGTAGATTTAATAACATATTGTGGGCTCCATACACTATTTCATTAAGGTTAATTAATTGGGTTAATTTTTATTCATTCTTAATTGATAATGAACTAATTAAAGAAATTCCTAAAAAAGTTATTGACTCCATTCAAAGACAAAATTCTTTTTTAAAATTAAATCTAGAGTTTGATGTTAGAGGAAATCATTTATTAGAAAATTTTAAAACAATCATATTGACCGAATATTTTTTAAACAAAAAATCATCTGTTAATACTTATACAAAAAAATTAAATAAAGAACTTAGTTATCAATTACATACAGATGGATGTCATTTTGAAAAATCATTTTCCTATCATATCCTCATTTTAAAGGGAATTATTGATTTAATAGATGTAATAAAATTTGATTTTCCTTCTCTAATTACACTATACCGCTATGGACTATTAATGCTTGATTTTTATAATAATTTTAAGTACTCAGATAGTTCATACCCTTTATTTAATGATTCAAATTTTAGCATGACTGATAGCATTTTAAAACAGAGCCTAGAATTTACTAAAAATTATAATATAGATAACCAAAATAAACCAATTAAAACATTATCTACAGCCTCTAATTACTATTTTATCAATAATGATCATTTTCAGATAAGTTTGGATATTGGCAATTTGGGTCCTAACTATTTACTTGCACATGCCCATAATGACATTTTCAATTTTGAGCTCTTATATAATAAGAAAAAATTTATAGTCGATACAGGTGTGTATCAATATCAAGCTGGAATTAAACGTACTTATTCTCGCTCTACCGCTGCGCATAATACTCTTCAGGTTTCAAATTTTGAACAAAGTGATATCTGGGGAAGTTTTAGAATAGGTTATCGTCCAACTAAATTTAAAAAATACATTACTGAGAAGAATAATATCAAAATTTTCTGTGGTGAATATGTATATAAAAATATTTACACGCACAAAAGGAAATTCTTGATTTCAAAAAGCGTTTTTGTTGTATTAGATACTGTTATATCTCAAAAAAATTATAATATAAAATCATTTTTGCACTTTATGCCGAATTTAGAAATTTATCCAGAGAATAACCACTATAAAATTCTTAATGGGAATAATATTTTATTTTTATATTATTTCAGTTTAAATGATCTTTATACGCCTTCTGAAGATACTATTTATGTTTCGAACTACTATCCAAAATTTGGAAGTGAAGAAAAAAGAAAATCAATTAGAGAACAATCCAACAACAACTTTATCGGTTATATTTTTTCACCATTAAAAATTATTAGTTTTCAAAATAATAATAATTTAATTTGGTTAAAATTTGATAATGGTTTTACTGAAGAAATGGAGTACAAATAAATGATTTTACTTGTAATTAGCCAGTTTTATCCACCTGATTTGGGTGCTGTTGCTTTTAGAATGGAAGCGATTGTTAAAAATATGACTGAAAGAGGTCATACAGTTTATGTTCTTACCGCGACACCTAACAGATATAGTGAGTATAAAATCAATTCTGTTCCGATTGATGATAAGTTTATTTATAGAATTAAACTAACATTTACTAGTAAAAGTATTCTGTCTAGAATACTTGGTTATTTTGAATTTTATATAAAAACTCTGAGGATTAAAAAAAGATATCAAAGTAAATCAATTGATCTGGTTATCTCTACAACTCCCTATCTACTAGAGGGTTTAGCTGGTCAAAAATTATCTAAGTACTTGAAGGCAAGGCATGTTCTAGATGTTAGAGATTTATGGCCCGATACTCCAATTGCACTTGGTAAAATCAAAAAACATGGTCTTATTTCTTTTATTTTAAAGATAATTGAAAAAAAATTATACAAACGTGCTGATTTGATTATTGTTACGTCACCTGGTTATGTTGACCATATTAAAATGATTACAAAAAGAAATAATCCAAATGTAATACTTAATGGTATCGATGATGGTTTCGAGAACATATACAAAAATAAATTGGAAAATTACTTAGCTGAGAAAAATAATAAAATTAGAGTTCTTTATGCTGGTAATATTGGTATAGCACAAAATTTAGTAACTTTAATTCGCGCTGCATCAAAACTTGATCCTATGAAATATGAATTTACATTACTTGGGTCAGGAACTCAACTAACCGAGGTAAAATCCTTAATTCAACAATTTAAATTAACAAATATTAGGTTATTATCACCTATCAAAAGAGATTCTTTAATCGATCATTACTTAAGTCATGATGTTTTTTATCTTCAATTACACTCTAATAAATACTTTAATTCAGTGATTCCATCGAAAATCTTTGAATACTTATTATTTAACAAACCTATTATCTACGGTCTAGAAGGAGTAGCAAAAGAGATATTAATGACTTATCAAGGTACATATTATGTGGAGCCTGATAATGAAAGTGAATTAATAAATATGTTATTAAATACTCAATTTAAGGATAATATTAATAGGGATATTTCTAAATTGAGAAGAAAAGAACAAATAGCAATTTATTCAGAAATCCTAGAAAGTATGATGGAGGGAAAAAAAGAGTGATAAACGTAATTGGTTTAGGATATATTGGTTTACCAACAGCTCTTATGCTCGCAAAAAGTGGTTATAAGGTAATCGGCACAGATTATAATGTTGACCTTATAAAAAAATTAAATTCTGGAATTTTATCGTTTGAAGAAAAAGGATTAACAGATTTATTCACAATATCATTAAAAAAAGGGATTTCTTTTACAACTCAATACCAAAAAACAAACATTTACATTATTGCCGTACCTACTCCGTTTTTAAATTTAAGTAAAAAGTTAGATCCTAGTTTTGTTATTAATGCGGTTAATAGTGTACTTGATGTTTGTCTGCCAAACTCAATTATTATCATTGAGTCAACAATATCACCAGGGTCGATTGATAAATATATTAGGCCCATTATTAATGCTAGAAATCTTACAATTGGAAAGGATATTCACTTAGTCCATGCTCCTGAAAGAATCATTCCTGGTAATATGATTTTTGAATTAGAAAACAATTCAAGAACTATTGGAGCAGATAACATAGAAATTGCAAGCTTAGTAAAAAATATTTATCAATCTTTTTGTAAGTCTGAAATTGTCCTCACTGATATTAGATCTGCAGAAATGTCAAAAGTAGTAGAAAATACTTTTCGAGATGTAAATATTGCATTTGCTAATGAATTAGCCAAGATCTGCAGGGCAGATAATATGGATGTCTATGAAATAATAAAAATTGCTAACAAACATCCTAGAGTTAAAATTTTACAACCAGGACCAGGAGTAGGAGGTCATTGTATTTCAGTTGACCCATGGTTTCTTGTTGGAGATTATCCCGATCTTACTAATCTAATACTTACAGCTAGAAAAATAAATGACTCAATGCCTATTCACGTATTAAGCAGAATAAGCGAAATAATGAAAATACATAATATAAAGGACGTCTCAAAAGTAGGATTATATGGACTCACATATAAAGAAAATGTGGATGATACTAGGGAAAGTCCAACACTTCAGTTATTACATCAACTAGAAAAAAATCTTTCTTTTGGAATAAAAGTATATGATCCCTTCATTAAATCTAAAATTGTTGAAAATCAATTTTTTAGTTTTGATAAATTTTTAAAAGATATTGAAATTCTTGTAATAATGGTTGCTCATGATGAAATTAAATCTAAAACTGATTCTCTTTCAGGCTTATTAATTCTTGATACAAAAAATATTTTAAATGATAAAAAAGTTTATAAACTTTAATTTAGGTATACATAAATGAAAAAAATCATGGTGGTGTTTGGCACTAGACCAGAAGCTATAAAGATGTGTCCTTTAGTTAACGAGTTAAAATCAAGATCTGATTTTGAAACTATTGTTTGTGTCACTGGTCAGCATCGTGAAATGCTAGATCAAGTATTAAAAGTATTTAATGTAGTGCCAAACTTTGATTTGTCTATTATGAAATCAAACCAAACACTTTTCGATATTACAATTAGTATTTTAAGTAAAATGAAGGATATTTTAGAAAAAGTTAAACCAGATATAGTATTAGTCCATGGAGACACATCAACTACTTTTATTACAAGCTTGGCATGCTTTTATTTAAAAATACCTGTTGGACATGTAGAGGCCGGTTTAAGAACTTATGACATTAATTCTCCTTATCCAGAAGAGTTCAATAGACAGGCTGTTGGTGTAATAGCTCAATATCACTTTGCTCCTACCGAACAAGCAAAATTAAATCTAATTAATGAAGGAAAAAATCCCCAAAATATTTATGTGACTGGTAATACTGCAATTGATGCACTTAAAACAACAGTTAAAGAAGATTACACAAACGATTTACTCGATTGGTCAAAAAATTCGCGACTGATACTAATTACTGCTCATAGAAGAGAAAATCTTGGTCAACCAATGGCTAATATGTTTCAAGCAATTAAAAGAATACTTAATGAATACAGTGATATAAAAGCTATTTATCCAATACATTTAAATCCTTCAATAAGAGAAATTGCTTATCAAGTATTTGATAAAAACTCTAATTTGAAAATTGTAGAACCACTTGATGTAATTGATTTTCATAATATTTTAGCAAATTCCTATCTAGTTCTAACAGATAGTGGTGGTATTCAAGAGGAGGCCCCAAGTTTAGGTAAACCTGTATTAGTCATGCGAAATACGACCGAAAGACCTGAAGGAATTAATGCAGGAACATTGAAACTTATTGGAACTAATGAAGAAAATATTTATCAAAACTTTAAAGTTTTACTTGATGATAAAACTGAGTATGAGAAAATGACAAATTCTACTAATCCATATGGTGATGGTTTTGCATCTTTTAAGATAACAAATATTTTGAATGAATTATTAAAAGGAAAAAAATGAAAATAATGCATTTAATGCTTTCTAATATTTATGTTGATGGTTACACCTACCAAGAGAACTTATTAAGTAGACAAAACAAAATAGATGGAAATGATGTGGTAATCATTGCTTCTACTCAAAGCATAAATAATGGAAAGTTGGTTTATTTAAAACCGCAAAAATATACAAATAATGATGGTATACCAGTAATAAGGGTTCCATATAAAATTTCTTTTATGAAGCAATTCTTTTCTAAGTTGAGAATGTATAAAAATGTTTATAACCTTATTAAAGAGTTCAATCCAAATATAATAATGTTCCACGGAATACAATCCTACGAATTAATTACTGTTTCAAAATATATTAAGAAAAAACCAGATGTAAAATTTATAGTTGATGTTCATAGTGATATGTACAACTCTGCAAAAACATTTTTTTCAAAATATATTTTGCATAAAATATATTACAAAACAATAATAAAACTTGCATATAAATATATTCATAGAATTTATTATATAAATTTAGAATCTTTAGATTTTATAAAGAAGATCTATGGAATCTCTTTGGCTAAAACTAGTTTTTTGCCATTAGGTGGTTTTTTATATCCTACAGAAACAAGAAAAATTTATAGAAAAAATATACGTAATAAATACTTAATCGATGAGGATAAGTTAGTTTTTGTTCATACTGGGAAAATGAATTTAAGAAAAAAAACAATTGAGTTACTTGAAAGTTTTGTGAATACAAATTCAAATAAAATTTTATTATATCTGATTGGCGATATTTCTGAGAATATAAAATCCTATGCAAATGCGCTTATTGAAAGTGACCCAAGAATAAATTATCTACCATGGCTTAATGGGGATGACTTAATTAAGTTTCTTTGTGCATCAGATTTCTATGTACAACCTGGTTCCCAATCTGCAACACTCCAAAATGCAATATGTGCTGGATGTGCCATTATAGTTTATCCTTTTGAAAGTCATAAACTATATTTAAAAGAAAATGGTTATTTTGTTTCTGACAGTAAACAATTAATGAATTTATTCAATAAAATTGCATCATTATCAAGTAAAAAGATAAATATTATGAAACAAAACTCGATTATTTTAGCAAAGAAAATACTTGACTATGAGATTATAGCGAAAAGTATTTATAACTAGGTTTGAAATGAATGGAATGCTAGTATGAAAAAACTCCTTAAGATCGTTCCTACAGACTTTACAAGTGAAAATAGAGATAAAAAAGAGTTATTAGTTGCGAAAAGTCTGAATTTAAATATCGAAGTTGTTGCAAAAGCAAATTTAAACCGAATAATCAAAGAAGATTTTTACACCTTAAATTATAGAACTACACGACCAATAGGAAGATTGTTTGGAAAAAAAATTAATCGCATAGCAACACTTTTTAGTTGGTCTAATTATGTAAGAAAGAAAAAAGCAGACATAATTAGTTGTCATGATTTAATTGCGTTATTAATTGGATATATATCTACTTTGTTTATTAGAAGAAAAAACAAACCCCTGCTGATATATGATTCCCATGAATTTGA
>JACCDP011425961.1_pt1 | contig 10220 bp, 13 predicted proteins | sample 7445841 | NCBI WGS metagenome assembly JACCDP01 (sample SAMN15323441, study PRJNA562643) | freshwater metagenome | isolation source: river surface water | place: USA:Blue River Watershed | collected 2017-08-17
CCTGGGGCCTGCGCCTGACACGGGAGCACTACAACGCGTTCATGGATGCCATGATGTACACCTTTGGCAAGCGCGATACGCTGCAGATGCAGATCCTGGGCGCAGCCTTCCCCGACATGGACACGGCTGGCGTGAACATGGCGCTGGCGGCCATGAGTGCGCACCCCACGCAGCTGGGCGACACGGGCGATGCGTGGAACCCGAGCATGCTGTTGCGCGCGCTGGAGACGAACCTTGCGGCGCAGGGCTGCGTGCCGGACGCGCTGACGCACGTGCTGGCCGTTGACGTCGCCTCCAAGATGGGCGAGATGGAGACCGCCATGCACCACTTCGCGCGCCTGGCTGACATGCCTGAGGCTGCGGGCTCGCACGGTGCCTGCCTGCTGGCTGAGGACCAGGTGGCGCTGCTGCTCACGCGCTTAGCCAGCCAGGGCCGCGGCGAGGACATGCTGATCGTGCTGAACACGCTGCACGCAGACGGACTGCGGCTGCCGTCCGCGCTGGCCGGCCTAGACGTCAACGGCAGAACGCTCGCCACCCGCTGGCTGGCCGTCGAGCGCGGCGTGTCGTTGGATGTGGGCATGATTAACATGCGCAAGGAGCGCGACGAGCGCGCCGCGCGCACAGCGGCGACGCGGGATGAGCGTGTCTGGCGTGGCCCACGGCTGATGATGCCGCCCCTGTCAAAGCTCAAAATTAACGAGCTGCGCGCCGAGGCGGCGGCGCTGGGCCTGCCGGACGATGGCCCGCGCAAGGATGTGTATGAGCGCGTGCGCGACGCGCGCCAGGAGATCAAGGACGGCACTGCAACTGCTGAGCTGCTGGCGGCAGCACGCGCTATTTACGACGAGGAGGCGCCGGAGGAGGCGCCTCGACGTGTGGAGCAAGCGCGAACGGTTGAAATCGTCATGCGGGATGGGCAGCAGGTTGAGCTGAGCGATGAGCAGCAAGCCGCCGCCGCGCGCATGGCACCCCGCGTCGTGGGCGGCGGCGGCGCCGTGCGCGCCTCCACCTCGCCGCTGCAAGCTCGGTCCGCCTGGCGCGAGGAGCTGCTGCAGCCGTGGGATGCGCTGTCGCTGGGCATGCGCCTATGCGAGGCGCTGCAGTTGCTGGGCGTCACGCCCACGCAGGCGGACTTTGTCTGCATCAGCAGGGAGGCGGCTGCGGCGGCAAATGCGCCCGAGGCGATGCGCCTGCTGCGCTCCGCGGAGGCGTCGCCTGGCGGCGCGTGCGTGCAGCTTTACGTGCTCGCTGCCGAGGCGTGCGTTGCGGCGGGCGACCGCACCGCAGCGCTGCGCTGCCTGGACGAGGCGGACCTTGCGGGGCACGGCATTTCGGACGCGCTGCTGCAACGCGTCCTGGCGGGCGGCGAGAAGGCTGGCACCTTTGGCACGACAAGCGCGGCTGACGACGTCCGCCTTGACGGCGATGCGGTCGTCAAGCGTGCCACGTTGCTAGTGTAGAGCCATGCTTTGCGAGTTTATTCTAGCCGCTAGTTTGCGAGTTTATTCTAGCCGCTAGTCCGCTGCAAACAGCGTGCGCACCGTCTCGAGCCCGCCGCCGCTGCTGCCCACCAACAGCGCGGCTGCCGCGCCTGCAACCGCGGCGACGAGCGCGCCTGCTCTGAGCCCTTTGCGCTGCTTCTGCAGATCGTCACCCTTTCGGCGCGCCGGGTGCGCGCCGAGCATGAAAGGGTGTGTAGTTACGGCGGAGTGTGGCGACAGCTGCACGCCCGCCAGCTTGCACAGCGCTGCTGGCGGATGCATCCTGTGCATGGCGATCGCGCGCGCCTGCTGTGTGGCATCAGTGGCGCGCGCGGCGGGTGGCAAAAGGCACAGCGTCGCACCGCCAGCTCGTCTGCCGAGAGGCGGCCCAGCACGTCCAGGCCCGTCAGGAAGCGATGCAGCTCCGCGCCGTCGCACGGCATGGCCAACACTGCGCGGCGCTCCTCCAGCAGCGCAGCCGCACCCACATATAGTGGCATGATGGGATTGCTGGCAATGAACAGGTCGAACAGGCGCGCCGCCGACGCCACGCCCGCCTGGTGCGCGTGCCAAGTGAGGAGCCAGGAGAGTGCGAAGAAGGGTAAGACGCCGCTGCGCTGCAGGAAGGCAGCCAGCTCTGGGTCGCAGCGCTGAATCAGCGGGAAGAGGAGGTTCAACAGCTCCGTCACCGGCTCCAGCGTAGCGCGCGTGCAGTCGCGCAGGTGGTTCAGCGCCAGCTGCTCCAGCATTGCGCCCGCTGCCGACTCGCCTGCGACCAGCAGCAGAACAGAGGCCACATCATGCAGTCCCTGGTAGTAGCAGCAGCCGCTGTGCGCGTGCTTCGCGACGACGCCATTCAGGATGCGCATCAGCTCGGCGCGCTTGGTGGCGCGCTCGTCCTCGTCCTGGATGCACCACAGAGAGCGCTCGACATCACACGCCACCGTCGACTTGTCACGGTGCTGCTTGTGCGAGTGCGTCTCGAGCTCCGCAGCGCCCGCACTCGCGCCCAGTAGCGTAGGCCACACGCGCGCACGCACAGCGTCGCACACCAGGCCGCGTACAGCAGCCACCTTGCGCAGCGTTGTGGTGTCAATCTGCGCTCGCATAGCGCCCTCTATCAGCACCTGTAGACACGGCTGCAAGCGCAACGCCGTCGCGCACCGGGCGGCTGTCGAGAGCGGCGTTGATGATGCGTATCGTCTCCTGCGCGCGGGTCTGCTCACGCTTGCGGTGCGTCATGGCACGCACTGGCGCCTCAGTGCGGCGCGCCACGGCCTGCGCATCCTGCGCAAGCGGGCGCACGCGTGCTCCGCACACACAGCAGCAGGGCGGGACAGCAGAGGCGGCGAAAGCAGCAAAGCACGCGATAACGATGAACGGAGCGCGCGCGCGGAAGTGTCGGGGGAGGGCGCATGGAGCCTCGGGCGCATGCCGCCAGCTGTAATGCTACTATGCTAGACTCCTCGTCTGCAGTGTCCGCCGCGGGCCGCCGCGCGCGGCGACGACAGCCCCGCCTCCTCTCCACCCCCGCCGGCGGGCGGGTCGGAGCGTCGGAAGACGCTCATCTCACGCCACCTTCGGGTTGCATATAATCAGCGCAGCTTGACGACGCTCGGGCGCTGCTGGTGCTCGTGCGTGCCTGCATACAAAGCGCGCTCGTCGCTTGCATTCCTGCTCCACGCGCACGTCGGCTGCCAGACAGGAAGACTGGCGGCCCCATTGGAGGCGGTGGCCGCCGCCGTTGAGGGCGCCCTCAATGGCCCGCTGCTGATGAACGTCAACAGCGTTGGCGGTGGCGTGTCCGTGGAGATCAAGCTAAGCCGCTCGGACCGCGTGTATCACGCGGGCGACAAGCTCCTGGGCGAGGTGGTCATCACCAGCACGAACGGGCCGGTGCTGCACGGCGGCGTGCGCGTTGCGGCGTCGGGCTCGGTGCAGATGCGTGTTAGCGAGCGCGCCGTGGGCGTCTTCGAGGCCTTCTTCCTGAACGTCAGGCCCGTGCAGCTGCTCAGCGAGACGCTAGAGGTGCGCCTCGTCTCGCGGAGCCCGCAGAGCGGGCGCCTGACGCCGCCAAACAGGTTGCGCCGCCGGGTCGCTGCGACGAGGGCGTCACGCGCCTGCCCTTTGCGCTGCCGCTCAGACCGCCGCCCGAGAACCCCGGCACGCCGCTGTATGAGACGTATCACGGCATCAACATCAACGTCCAGGCGCGCAATGCCTGCAGAGTGCGGGGACCAGCACGGGCGCTGACGCGTGTCGCTCACAGTACGGCGTTGCGGCGGAGCTCGAGCGCTCGCTCGTGCGCGGCGGCAAGCTGTCCACGGTGCGCGCTGTGCTAGCCAGCAAGACGGCGTTGTGCACGCCTAAAAACACCCTCACATAGGGCCTTATTGAGTTCATCATCGAGGAAGTGGGCGGCAACCGCGAGCACGACGCTTGCACCTCGTCCAAGCCGATTGATTTCGCGCTTGCGCCGGACGAAGACGTGCGTCGCATGCGCGCGCGCCCCTCTTCTGAACGCGCAGCTGCTGACGCTCTTGCCGCTGCAGTATGAGGGCGCGCGGCTTAGCAACAGCGTGTTCAGAATAACAGGCCGGATCGAGCATGGCACGGTTGCCATCCAGCGGCCCGTGGCGGGCATGATCAAGGCGCGGCCGCGCCGCAACACCATGCGCTTCTTGCTGCAGCTGAGCTGCAGCGCTTTGCATCGTGCGTGTGCGCAGGTTGAACATTGCGCGCTGCCGTTGAAGAGCATCGAGTTGACGCTGGGACGCGTTGAGTGGTGCACAGTGGGAGACCACAGCAACAGCGTCGCGCGCGAGGCCACAGACATCCAATGCACGCAGGTGGCGGACGGCGACGTTGCGCGCGGTGTGGAGCTGCCCATTCATTTGGTGCTGCCGCGCCTGTACACCTGCCCTACGGTTGATGCGGACTCGTGGGGCGTCGAGTTCGAGCTTGGCGTCTGCGCCGTGTTTGAGGTGCACGGCGGCAGCGCGTATGCCACCGCCAGCGCGCGCATGCCATTGCGCTTAGTGAGGGGCAAGCGCATAGCCAACGAGCCGGCCTGACGTCGTTGTGCTTGTGCGTGCGACGCGCGAGCGGAGGCAGCCGAGACGACGGAACGCCTGCGCATGGCGCGTCGAACTCGACGCGTAGCTACTATGGTATTGCTACGGTATACGGCAACGCCGCCGCCTCCGCCCCAGCGTGTGCGACCGCTGCCTCGTGCAGCACTCTGTCCTCCACGCCTGGAGCAAGCTGGCGCATAGCGATGATGAGCAGGTCCTCATCCGTGCCGAAGCTCTTGCGCGCCTCCTCCAGCGAGGCGCCCGACACGAGCGAGGCGGGCTTGCTGCTGGCGGGGTCTCGCACGACGAAGCAGCCCTGGTTGCCGTCGTAGCCGCACACGAGCACATAGTGGCCCGTGTACCCGCTCCCCATGCCGCAGCACTGCTGGTACAGCTCGGCGCTCGCGCTCCGCGTGTGGCTCAGCTGTGCAGGACGTGGGGTGCATCAGGACAACGCACACGCGCCTCGCCGTTGCGTTCTCACCTTGCGCTTGTCAACAAGCACTATGACGACGTATTGACCTGAAAGCACGCATCTGCGCATCTCGTCCAGGCCGACAGAGCGCCTCTGCACAGCCGCAGACATACAACAGCGTCAGCGCCGACGACAGAATCGCACACGCGGCACGCTGGGTCTCGCCGTGCCTTTATTGTGATGCCGAGTGCCGCCGCCTCCCTGAACAAGCGCTCCACACGCTGGCCGTCCTCCTCCATGTTGTCCACATAGAAGGACTGGCAAAAGGTGCGCGTCTCAGACGCTGGCGCGCGCCTCACGCGCCTCGCGCGTCGCGCCTCTCGAACGAAGTCTGGGTTTGCGCCCAGCGTGACGGTGCAGAACGTGACGTCCAGGCCAAAGCGGCACAGCAAGTGCGCGAGGTCGACAGTCCATATGCTTGTCGTGGGGCATAGCAGCCGCATTGCGGGCAAGTCGCAGCGCCTTGCGCCGAGGCCGCGCAGTATCATGAGCACGCATGCCAGCCCGCAGTCCCTGGGCAGGGCAGGCTGGCCGTGAGCACCCGCGAAGGCCTGCGCCAGCGCATGCAGCACACCAGTTGTACGACTGGCGCACGTGTGGCACGTCCACGGTGTGTGTCTGGACCTCGTCTGCCGCCGCTTCGACAGCAGTGGCAGTATGGTGCTGCTCACTAGCAGTGGTGAGCGCGGCGGCGCGGCGCGTCCGCATAGTTGGCCGCGCCGCACGCCACAACGTCGTACCACGCGCGGCGCCCAGCGCAGCGCAGGAGACCCACACTGCCGCGAAACAGCGATGATGGAGAGGTGGAGCGTGGAGGAGCGCAGGAGCCTTGCTGCTGTTGGAACCTCTTGCTTGTTGTTCAGGCTTTATTTAAGCTGGACATTCAGTCCTTAATGTCCCCTACTAAATAAGCCACGCACCCTCGCAGCGCGCACCGCCACCTCCGCCGCGCCTCCGTCGTGCTTCGTTTGCTGCGCCTCTCGTCACCCAGCGCCGCAGTCACTGCCGCGATCGTCGCCCTCGCGCACCCTTGCAGCGTTTGCGAACCTTCAGCGCCTCACCAACGCGCGCTCTGTGACGGCTGGTCGGCGACGCTCCTCTCCTCCTGCCCCTGGGCGTGTCTTTTGCGCCGGCGACGATGGATCTTAAGCTGGACAACGTGTTCGCGCTGCTCGACAGCAAAAGCGGGCAGAAGAAGAGCAAGAAGGTGTCGCGCGAGCGCCGTTTCGTGGCGCCCGCAACTTGTCGCCAGCCCCTCACCGCGCCCGCCCGCCACCGCGCTGCAGGAGGCTGCCGACAAGAAGTCGTCATCAAGCTCCAAGAAGCACTCCAAGAAGACGGTGGAGCTGGACGAGAAGCTCTGGTCGCAGACGCAGATCTCCGTCGCGTCCTGGGCCGACTGCGACGACGAGGACGTGGACGAGTTCAGCGCGCCGCCGGCGGCTGACGCAGGCGCGTGCCTGAGCGTGCCGGCACGCCCGCAGCGCGGCGCGCCTGACGCGCGCGGCTGCGCGCTGCAGACGAGCACCAGGCTGTGGCTGATGTGAAGAACGGGGACAGCGACGAGGGCGAGAACGAGGCGGAGGACAACGATGCTGCCGAGGAGGAGGAGACGGAGGAGGCGGACGCAGACGCGGCGCCGGTTGAGCCGGCGGCCAAGCCAGCCGCCAAGCCGGCAGAGCCCGAGCGCCAGCTGTCCAAGAAGGAGCTCAAGAAAAAGGAGCTGGAGGACATGGACGCGGTGCTTGCGGAGCTAGGCATTGACGTGGGCCCCGCCAGCAGGGAGCCGGCGGCCGGCGGCGAGGGCGGCGCACTCAGCAAGACCGCCCTCAAGAAGCTAAAGAAGCAGCAGCAGGCGCGCCAGCACATGGCATGTCCCGTAATGCCGCGCGCATCTGACGCCGCGGTGCGCGCACAGGCGGCTCAGGAGGCCGCGGGCGCGGAGCCCGCTGCCCCGGTTGAGGGCGACGATGCAGCGGGCGCTGTTGACGCGGAGGAGGCGAAGCGGCGCATCGCCGCCGCCAAGGCCAAGGCCAAGCCCAAGATGAGCGCGGCCGCCACTGCGCTGGCAGAGGCCAAGGCGCGTGCCACAAAGGGGAAGAAGGCTGTCGACAAGAAGCATTTCAACGAGGCCAGCAGACGCTGAGCCGGCCTGCCGTGTTCGAGTATGCGTGAGCGGGGCGCTTTGCAAGGCGAAACATGGTTTCGCGCGATACGAAACGCTGCTGAGCGGGGGTGCAAAGAACGCTCTTGGCCGGACTGATGGACGTCTCCGCCGCCGTCTGACACTCTGACTCACCACTTTGCTGCGCAGAGCACAGTCGCGTCGCGCATGCGCGATGCAACTGAGGTAGGGCGCACGTCAACTCTTCTCCGCCGCTGTAGCTCGCGCCGTTGGCGTGAAAGTGCCCGGCGGCCGCGTCGTACGCTCGTACCGCGGCAAACGTGCAAACCCGCCCGGGGGCCACCTTCGCCCCGCTAGACAGCAGTGTCGTTGACGTGTCATGTTCCGTCATTCAGCCTCACGAACGCGAGCCGCCAACGCCCGTTGAACTTTGCCCGCTAACTTCACAGCTGATGACGTGACGCGCCGTCGATGCAGCCGGCTGCAAAGAAGCGGCAGCTCTTCGTGCAGCGCACACAGCACGTGCTGGCTACCTGGAGCGCCGCACAAGACGCGCTGCTCACACGCGTTGGCGCCGCCTGTGAGGTGCTGCGCAGCCTATCGAGAGCTGACGACGAGGCGCTCTCGCGTGTGCTCGGCGACGCCAAGCTGCGCGAGCTCGCGAAACTGCGGCAGCTTGAGGCGCTTGACGCGGCGCTACAGAGTGCGGCTGACGAGGCGCGCTACCTGCGGCGCGTGCATAGCGCCACTCGCGCTGACTCCCGCGCACCCGCAGCTGCACACGCTGGCACTTGCCGTCGACAACCTGGAGAAGCTCGCAGCCGACGCGCAGGCCGGCTTTGCCAGAGAGACGCGCTTCTCTGCGGCAGAGCCTGGAACCGTGAGCTGGATAGAGGTGCGGCGCCCGCACGTCGGGAGCGACCGGCATCTGACGCGAGTGCGCGCCAGGCCAGTCAGGACTTGCTGCGCATACATCGCGACGAGTTGGCGCTGAAAGTGCGCGCTTGGACGCGTGCGTGCCGTGCCGTGGCCTGACAAGCCGCTGTGGCCTAGCGTGCGTTGGTCGACGCCGTCACGCTAACCGCGCCTGAGCGTCTGCTCCAGCTTGTGCAGGCGCGTGAGTCGCGTGTGTGACGCCCACAGCGTGAAATGGCATTGCACTGACGCAGCAGGCGTGCGCAGACACTTCTGCGTGACCAGCCGAACATCAACGCCAGCCACAAGGCGCAGGCGCTTGCCGCGCTCGCCGACTGACTGCAAAGCGTTCAGTCCATGATGTTCAGGAGCTCGAGCTCGAACACGAGCGTCGCGTTGGGCGGTATCACTGGCGGCTTGCCTGCGCACGTGACGTCGGCGGCGCCGCGTCAATCAGCCCGCAGCCGGAGCGGCACTGCACAAGACCAGAGACGCGTGCCTTTGGGACCATACGCTGCCTCCGGCGGCACGGTAATCACGCATTTTTCGCCCACGCTCATTGTGAGCAAGGCGGCGTCCCACTGTGCGCACGTCAGCACAGTGCCCGCACAGCGGGGCGCGTTGTCGCGCCGCACCCCAGCTATAAGCTTGCCGACGCCTACCTTGACCACGCTACAGCGCGTCAAAGAGGTGCGGTTAGTCACGTTGCGCAAGTTCCGCACGACGGACGACGCACAGCGGTTGGTGGCTCTTCTTCTTCTTGTCGTAGGTAGTGTCAAACTCTTCTTCGTGGCCCTCTATTTTGCCGCTGTAGGTCACCTTGACGGTGCAGCCTTTCTGCAGCGCAGAGGAGAGCGTCAATGTCGTGCCGCGCCGCCGGTGCACTCGGGCTCTCGCGCGCACTCGCGGCACGTCAAGCTTGTTGCCCTTCTTCAGCACGCGCTTCTTGAACAGCTTTGGCGCCGGAGCCGCGGCGGGCGCCGCAGCCTCGACCTCGGGCTCGTCTGCCATCAGCGGCAGCGACGACTGCGCGGCACGGCCGCGGCGGCGCGGGCTGCTGGAGGTTTCTCGGGACTCACCGCACTTTCAGAGCCGGTCGCGTTTAGAACAGCAGCGATGATGTGACAGGCTTGTTGAGTCAGCGCGCAGCAGCCAGGCAGGAGCCAGGAGGGCCGCAGCAGGGCCCCGCCCCGCCGCCGCGCCGTCAGAAGGGGGCGCCCCTGCGGACGCTCGGGGCGCTGTTAGTGCGCGTGCGCGTGCTTTCTTGTCGGGCCCGTTCAGTCGGCGAGTCGGCCAGCAGCCAGCGGCGCGTGCAAGCGCACGAACCTGAGCGCGAGGCAGTGAGGCAGCCGGCAGGAGTGCTGTGGCGGCTGTGCCAGGCGCTGTCTCAAGCAGTGTGTGTGCGCGGTAGCGCCTAAGGACGCCCAGCCGCTTCGACGCGCAACATGGCGCGCGACACGTCGGAGCCGTGAAGACGGCCGCGGGCTAGCCGCCGCCGATATGCCGACGTACACGCTGCCTGTGGCAAGTGCCGCGGGTGGCGCGGTCGTTGTGGACTTTCCCTTTGAGGCATACGAGTGCCAGCTGGTGTACATACAGCGCGTGCTGCAGGCGCTGTTCGAAGGCAAGAACGCGCTGCTCGAGTCGCCGACGGGAACGGGCAAGACGCTCTGCCTGCTGTGCGCATCGCTCGCCTGGCAGGCGCATGGGCAACCCAGGCAACCGAGGCTGCCGCCGCCAGGTGCGCAGTTATTCGTGAGCTTGTGAGACCTTCGTCTTGACTCAAGTGCGGCGCATCGCACGCCATTACGGTCTGCAGACTTACCCGCTGCTGACGCTGACGTCGAACCGGGAGCACCACTGCGCGACGGCAATGAGAGTGCGTCGTTGAGCTTTTTGCTTGGCCACAACGACTAGATGCCCTAACGATACACTTGCGCGTGAATACAGGGCGCCAGGGCGCGCCTATCATCTACTCGTCTCGCACACACGGCCAGGCGCGTCGAATCTACGCATGGGTTTGCTCCTCCGCTCGAGCTGACATCCGTGCGGCAACGTTTAGCTGTCGCAAGTAGTCGGCGAGCTCAAGACGACAAACTACCGGCCGCGAATGAGCGTTCTCGGTTCCAGGCAGCAAATGTGCGTCC
>JACCDP010398241.1_pt1 | contig 10215 bp, 10 predicted proteins | sample 7445841 | NCBI WGS metagenome assembly JACCDP01 (sample SAMN15323441, study PRJNA562643) | freshwater metagenome | isolation source: river surface water | place: USA:Blue River Watershed | collected 2017-08-17
CTGCTGCTGCGCATGGGTCTGGGTGATCTTGATCGCCGATTTGCTCGCCGTCTTGGTCAGGTCCTTGGCCACGCCACACACGCCTTGCGCCGCCACCACCCAGGCCACCGACAGCGCCACGCTCCAATGCGGCTGCAGCATGGACAGCAGCAAAAAACCGGCGATCTGGGTGCTCAAGCCCACGACCAGCATGCGGGTGATGCCGTAGCGCGCTGCCAGCCAGCCGCCCACCAGGTTGGCCACGATGCCGGCGGCCTCGTAGAGCAGGAACAAAAAGGCCAGGGTGATGGGCGAATAGCCGAGCTTGTAGAAGTGCAGCAGCACCAGCATGCGCAGCGCGCCATCGGTCAGGGTAAAGCCCCAGTAGGCCGCCGTGACAATGGCGTAGTGGCGCACCGCGCTGTGCATCACAGACCCTGCTGCTCGAGGTGGCAGGCCAGATCGACCATGCGGCAGGCGTAGCCCATCTCGTTGTCGTACCAAGCATAGACCTTGAGCAGTGTGCCATCGGTGACCATGGTCGAGGGCGCATCGACGATGGCGCTGCGCGTGTCTCGCGCATAGTCGGCGCTGACCAGGGGACGCTCTTCATAACCCAAAATGCCAGCCAGAGGCCCGGCTGCCGCTTGCTTGAACAAGGCATTGACCGCCTCGGCCGTGGTCTGGGTTTGCAGCTCGAACACCGCATCGGTCAGCGAGGCGTTGAGCACCGGCGCGCGCACCGCGTGGCCGTTGAGCTTGCCCTTGAGTTCGGGGTAAATCAGGGCGATGGCGGTGGCGCTGCCGGTGGTGGTTGGCGCCAGGCTCATCATGGCGCTGCGGGCGCGCCGCAAGTCCTTGTGCGGCGCGTCGACCACCACGTTGGTGTTGGTCGGGTCGTGGATGGTGGTGATCTGTCCGTGGCGAATGCCCAGACTCTCGTGGACCACCTTGACCACCGGCGCCAGGCAATTGGTGGTGCACGAGGCGGCAGTGACGATGCGGTCTTTGGCCGGGTCGTACTGGTGCTCGTTGACCCCTACCACCACATTGAGCACACCGCCGGTCTTGACCGGCGCGGCCACGATCACCCGCTTGGCGCCGCGCTGCAGATGGCCTTCGAGGGTCTCGGGCGTCAGAAACTTACCGGTGCATTCGAGCACCACATCAACGCCCAGGGCCCCCCAATCGATGTCGGCGGGCTGGGCACGGCCGCTAAAAGAAAGGCGGCGCGTGTCAATGCGCACCGCCTCATCACCCTCGGCAGCGATGTCGGCCCTCCAGCGGCCCTGCACGCTGTCGAAGGTCAGCAGATGCGCGCAGGCTGCGGCGCCGCCCTTGATCTCGTTGAGGTGCACCACCTCCAGCCGATTGCCGGCACGAGGATCATCGCTCGGCCGCTCGGCCGCACCCAAAGCTGCACGCAGGGCCAGACGACCGATGCGCCCCATGCCATTGATACCGACTCTCATGAAGAACTCCTTCGCACAACGCTTCGACGATTGTGGAATTGTGGTAGCGATTCATGACAGCCGCGTGACAGCGGCGCAGGCTCAGCCGGCCTGGGGGTGCGCGGGGCGGGCCGGCCGTGGCTCGCGCCGCAATGCGCTGCGCGTGGGCCCGAGCTGTCGCGGCTCAGGGCTAGGCCCCATGGGCGCGTCTTGCGCGGGCAGCAGCTGATGTGAAAGCGCGGCAATGGGCATGGTGGTTCTCCTCAAATGCTCATCATCGCCAGCCGAAGGCGGCAAGCCCATCGGACAGCCCTGCAGCGCCGCGTCAGCGCAAGCGCCGGCCCACTGTGAGACTGGGCGCCCTCAGGCCAGGGCGCCGCCACACGACGAGCCCTGGCCAGCGGTGCAGCCATAGCAGTGGTCGGCCACCGCAATCGGCTGCCCGTCCAGATCGCGCCCCAGCAGCTCGCGCAGATGCAGGCGGCCGGCCGCGCCCAAGGGCATGCCCAGCATCTGGTTGAAGTCGCAGTCGTACAGATAGCCCTGCCAGTCGACCGAGACGGTGGATCGGCACATCACCCCGTCCAGGTTCTCGGGCCGATGGGCTGCGCGCAGCAGCGCCATGTAATCGGCAAACTGCCCCTTGGACACCAGCGTGCTGCCAAAGCGCTGAATCGGCATATTGGCCAGGGTGAACAGCTGGTTGAATCGGATGCCGAAGTTGGCCATCAGCAAGCGCTCGTAGTCGGCCTGCAGCGCTGCCTGAGGCGGCGGCAGCACCGCCTTTTGCGGGTTGTAGACCAAGTGCAGTTGCAAGGGCGAGCCGCTTTGGCCGTAGCCCAGCGCATTGAGCGCTTGCAGGGCGCGGATGCTTTTCTCAAACACACCCTCACCGCGCTGTTGGTCGACGTTGTCTTGCGAGTAGCACGGCAGGGAGGCCACCACCTCGACGCCGTGCTCGGCCAGAAAAGTCGCCAGATCCTCCTGGCCGGGCTCGAACAGCACCGACAGGTTGCAGCGGTCGATCACCCGCACGCCCAGCGCGCGCGCACCGGTCACCAGACGGCGAAAGTGCGCATTGAGCTCGGGCGCGCCACCGGTCAGATCGAGCGTCTGCACACCGGCTGCGGCCACCGCCGCGAGCACCAGGTCGGCGGTGGCTGCGTCCATCTGCTCGGTGCGGTTGGGCCCGGCGTTCACATGGCAGTGCACACAGCTTTGGTTGCACAAATAACCCAGATTGACCTGCAAGGTCTGCAGCGACGCCCGGCGCAAAGCGGGGAAGTCGGTCTTGCGCAGCAGGGGCAAGGTGGCGTGCATCGGTGAGATCCTTTCTGGTCAAGCCACAGCATAATCGAGTGCATGACTGAGCCTGCAAAACCGGCCGCCCCACCCTGGCATCACGAGCCGGTGGAGATCGCCGTCATCGGTGGCAGCGGCCTGTACACCATGCCGGGCCTGCAGCAGGTCAGCGAGGTGCAGGTGAACACGCCCTATGGGGCCACGTCGGACGCCATCGCCGTGGGCCGGCTTGGGCAAGCCCGGGTCGCCTTTCTTGCCCGCCATGCGCGCGGCCACAAGTTGCTGCCCGCGGAAATTCCTTTTTTGGCCAACATCTGGGCGCTCAAGAGCCTGGGCGTGCGCTACCTGCTGTCGGTCTCGGCGGTGGGCTCGCTCCTTGAAGAGGCTGCGCCGCTCGATCTGGTGCTGCCCGATCAGTTCATCGACCACACGCGCGGGCGGCCGCGCAGCTTTTTTGGCGGTGGCGCGGTGGCCCATGTCTCGCTGGCCGAGCCCATCTGCCTGGCCTTGCAGGGACTGGTCTGGCAGGTCGCCCAGAGTCGGGGCTTCGGCCGGGGCCGCATCCACCGCGGCGGCACCTATGTGTGCATCGACGGGCCGCAGTTTTCAACCCGCGCCGAAAGCCTGATGTACCGCCAGTGGAGCGCCAGCGTGATCGGCATGACCAATCTGCCTGAGGCCCGGCTGGCGCGCGAGGCTGAAATGGCCTATGCCACCCTGGCCTTGGTGACCGACTACGACTGCTGGCGCGAACGCACCGAGGCAGTGACCGCCAGCATGGCCATGGCCAACCTCATGGAAAACGCGGCCAACGCCCAAGCCCTGGTGGCGGACGTGGTCGAGCGCCTGCACCTCGAGCGGCCGATCAGCGCCGCACACGAGGCCTTGAGCAGCGCACTGGTCACGCCGGTGGCCGCGATGGACGAGCGCGTGCGCCAGCGCCTGGCGCCTTTGCTCGGGCGCCTGGCAGCTGGCGCTGTCTGAGGAGGCGGGTTACGGGCTCATGTCGACTGTCAATTTTTTGCCGCTGCGCCGGGAAGATCCAGCCCTCCTAAGAGGCGAGGGTTGTTTCACCTCCGATATTGACGCACCGCAAGCGCTGCACGCGGCGTTCGTTCGTTCGCCGCTGGCGCACGGGGCGATCCGGTCGATCGATATCGGCGCCGCCGGCGCTGCCGAGGGTGTGGTGGCGGTGCTGACCGCGCAGACCCTGACCGAAGACGGGCGCGCCGTGTGCATGCCCGCGCCCAATCCGCTCCTGCCGATGGCTCCGCTGCCACTCATGGAGCCCCTGGCCCGCGACCATGTGGTGTATGTCGGTCAGCCGATGGCGCTGGTGTTGGCGCACACCCTGGCGCAGGCGCACCGGGCGGCGGCCTTGGTGCAATTGCAACTCGAACCCCTACAAGCCCTCCCCGATTTTGGCGATGAGTCACCCATCACCCAGGTGCATCATCGCCAGGGTGACGATGGCGCGGCGCAGTCCGCCGGCTTTGCACCGTCCGTGCGCGTCGAAGTTTCGATGGCGGTGCCGCGCGTGCTGGCGATGTCGATGGAGCCGCGTGGGATGCTTGCGATCTGGCATGGCTGCCTCGATGGGCAGGACGAGTCCATGACGGTCCACTTCGGCACGCAATCGCCCTCCCGCGCACAAGCCAACATCGCGGCCGCATTGGGCTGGGAGGCCTCTCGCGTTCGGGTCATCACCGGCCAAGTGGGTGGCGCCTTCGGTGCCAAGTCCTCTCTCGGTCCGGAAGACTTGGCCGTCGCTTTGGCGGCATGCCGCGTGAGTGCTGCGGTACGCTGGACCTGCGGACGCTCTGATGAATTTACCGCCGGCATGCACGGGCGTGGCGCCCGCATGCAAGGCGCGTTGTCGGTGACACCCGAGGGCCGTTTTGATGGCCTCGACGCCAAGTTGCAGTTCGCCCTGGGCGCCTGGTTGCCGTTTTCTGCCGTCGTCCCGCTGCGCAACGCCGCGCGCATCCTGCCCGGGCCGTACCGGGTTGCAAGGCTTGATGTGCAGGGCCGCGCCGGCCTATCCCATACGGCGCCAGTCACCATCTACCGCGGCGCCGGCCGACCCGAAGCGGCGCTCTTGATGGAAACGCTGGTGGACAAGGCGGCTCGCGCGGCGGGCATCGACCCGGTCGAACTTCGCCGCCGCAACCTCATTGACAAGCAGGCCATGCCTTACACCACGCCGACCGGCGAGGTCTTCGACAGTGGCGACTACCTGCGCGCGCTGGAGGTGGCCTGCGAGCGCTTCGACTACGCGGCGCAGCGGCGCCAGCAGGTCGAGCGCCGCGCTCGCGGCGAGGTGGTGGGGCTGGGGCTGGCGCTGTATGTCGAGCCCTGCGGCCAGGGTTGGGAGTCGGCCCGCGTGCACTGGCATGCCGACGGCACGGTGAGTGTCGCCAGCGGTTCGCCCGCACAAGGCCAGGGCCATGCCACGACCTACGCGCAGATCGCCGCCCAGGCCCTGGGCGTAGAGCCGGCCCAGGTCCAGGTGCACTATGGCGACACTGCGCTGTGTCCGCCCGGCATCGGTGCGCTGGCCAGTCGCAGCACGGCCATCGGCGGCGGCGCCATCGTGCAGGCCTGCCGCAAGCTGCTGGCTCGGCGTGCTGCCGGCGAGGCGCTGCCCCTGATGGCCGAGGAACGATTCGAATCCAAGGAGGCCTGGAGCTATGGCTGTGTCATGGCCCGGCTCTCGGTCGACCGCGACACCGGTCGGCCGACTGTGGAGCAGATCAGCTGGATTGACGATGCCGGCCACATCGTGAACCCCACGCTGGCCCACGGCCAACTGGTCGGTGGCCTGGCCCAGGGCCTGGGTCAGGCCATGATGGAGCGTCTGGTCTACGACGCCAGCGGTCAGTTGCTCACCGGCTCACTCATGGACTACGCCGTGCCCCGCGCCGACGACGTACCCCCCATCGAGATCGAGAGTTTGTCCACCCCCAGCCCGAACAACCCGTTGGGCGCCAAGGGCGTGGGCGAGGCCGGCTGCATCGGCGTGCCGGCGGCCCTGATGAATGCCGCGCGCGATGCCTTGGCCCCACTGGGTGAATGCGAACTCCAGTTTCCCCTGACCAGCGAACAATTCTGGCGGGCCCTGCAGTCTTGACAAGCTTCCAACGAACAGAGGACCTCCCATGGACTACAAGAAATCCGAAGCCAAGGAATACGCCCGCGAACATTTCGTCGGCGTGTGGGCGGCCGCCCTCACGCCCTTTGACGCCTCGCTGCGCCTAGATGAGAAGGCCTTGCGGGCCAATTACGACCACTGGATTGGCGACCTGAACCTCGGTGGCCTCTTCATCGCCGGCAAGCAGGCCGAGTTCTTTTCGCTCTCGATCGCCGAGCGCAAGCGCCTGATCGAGCTGTCGGTGGAGGCGACGCACGATGCCGGCGACCGGGGCGGCATCGGCCGATGCGGCATCGTCGCCTCGTGCTCGGACACCAACTTGGATGTGGTGCTGGACCTGGCTCGCCATTCGCGCCATGTCGGCGCCGACTATGTGATCGTGCACAGCCCGGTGCTGCACTTCGGCGCCGACACCGACGAGACCATCTACGAGTATTACCGTTACCTCTCGGAGCAGCTCGACATTGGCATCGCCATGTGGAACCACCCGGACTGCGGCTACGTCATGAGCCCCGAGCTGTGCGCGCGCATCGCCGAGCTGCCCAACATCGTGGCCATCAAGTACAGCACCGACCGAGCCCGCTACACGCGCCTGACCGAACTGGTGGGCGACAAGATCCACGTCAGCAACCCAGATGAGCCAGACTGGCTGGACAACATCATCGAGTTGGGCTGGAAGCTCTACCTGTGCTCCACCCCGCCCTACATGCTGCAGACCCGAGTGGACCAGCGCATGAACGAATACACCCGCCTGGCCTTTGCCGGCGAGCACGAGCAAGCGCGCAAGGTGCGCGACAGTCTGGAGCCAGTGCGCCAGGCCATTCGTGCAAGTAAGCCTAAGGGCAAGCCCCAAGCCCATGCCAAGGCCTGGCAGGACCTGCTGGGCCAGCGGGGCGGCCAGGTGCGCCGACCGCTGATCAACCTGACCGAGGCCGAGCTGGCCGCCACACGCCAGGCCTTCGAGGGCTGCGGCCTGCGTCTGGCCTGATGCGAAAGCGCGGAGCACAGCCATGCCCGATGTGAGCCTTCAGATCAACGGCGCACAGCACTGCGCCTGGCTCGAGGCCGACACCTTGCTGGTGGACGCCTTGCGCGGCCCCTTGGGCCTGTCCGGCACCCATCAGGGTTGCGATACGGCGCAGTGCGGCGCCTGCACGGTGCTGATGGACGCAAAGCCCATCAAGAGCTGCAACGTGCTGGCCCTGCAGATGCAGGGGCGCACGCTACACACGGTGGAAAGCCTGGCCCGGGGCGATGTGCTGCATCCCATGCAGCAGGCCTTCAGCCGCCACCATGCACTGCAATGCGGCTTTTGCACGCCGGGCTTTTTGATGCGCGCGGTCGCCCTGGCTGGCGAACCCGAGGCGGCCTGCGATCCCATCGATCCGCAATGGGTGCGCCAGGCGCTGAGCGGTAACTTGTGCCGCTGCACCGGCTACGAGGGCATCGTGAAGGCCGTCTGTGAGGGCCTGATGGCCATGAGGGCAGCCGCTGCATGAGCCCTCTCGAATTCGCGCGGCCCGCCTCGCTGGCGCAGGCCCTGGCGCTGCATGCCCAGGCGCCAGTCCCGCAGGACAGCGATGGTTGCATGTGGCTGGCCGGCGGCCAGTCGCTGCTGGCGGCCATGAGGCTGGGTATGGTCTCGCCCGCCCGGCTGGTCGACCTGCAGGATGTGCCCGGATTGCGCGACATCGGCGAGCAAGACCAGAGCCTGTCCATCGGCGCCATGGCCACTCACGCCGCCGTGGCCGCAAGCGACCTGGTCAAGCGCTGGGCGCCCGGCCTGGCTCTGCTGGCCAGCGGCATTGCCGACGAACAGGTGCGGCAGATGGGCACCCTGGGCGGCTCACTGGCGCACAACGATCCGGCCGCTTGCTGGCCGGCCGGTGTGCTGGCGGCCGGTGCGACGCTGGTGACCGACCAGCGGCAGATCGCCGCCGCCGACTACTTTCGGGGTCTGTACACCACGGCCTTGCGGCCCGGCGAGCTCATCCTGGGTGTGCGCTTTCCCCGGCTGCAGGGCCTGCGTTATCTCAAGTTCGAGCAAGCGGCCTCGCGCTTTGCCCTGGTGGGCGTGGCCGTGGCGCGTGCGCTGGACGGGAGCGCTCGCGTGGCAGTCACTGGCCTGGGCCTGGGTGTGGTGCGTTGGCCTCAGGCCGAGCAGGCGCTGTGTCGCGACTTTTCGCCACAGGCCCTGCGGGCCCTGGCCACCGACGACCTTCAGGCCCTGGCCGACCTGCATGGCTCGGCCGAGTACAGGCGCCATCTGGCGGGCGTGCTTGCGGCCCGTTGCGTCTCGGCCCTGGGGGGTGGGCACTTGCCGCAGCACGCACCACTGGCTGCGCGCCAGCGGCCTGCCGCTCCCTTGCAGCACAGCGTCGAGACAGTGCCCGACGACGGCTTTGGTGGCGCACAGGTGCTGGCGGCTGCGCCCTTCCAGGTGTGGCAGACCCTTTTGGATGCCAGAGCGCTGCAGGCCAGCATTGCGGGCTGCGAGTCCCTGGTGCAGACCAGGGCCGACGCCTATGAAGCCACGGTCAAGGTGGGCCTGGGACCGCTTTCGGTGCGATTCAAGTGCGAGGTGCTGCTCAGCGACCCGTTGCCGCCTCACTCACTGACCTTGATGCTGCGCGGCAGTGCCGGCGCGATGGGCCATGGCCAGGGCCGAGCCCGGGTGAGGCTGGAGCCTTTGCACGGGCAGACCTGCTTGCACTGGTGGGTGCAGGTGCAGCTCAGCGGGCGTCTGGCTCAGTTTGGCAACCGCCTGGTCGAAGCCACGGCGCGCAAACTCGCGGGCGAGTTCTTCGAGCGCATGGGCCAGGCCCTGTCCTCGGGTCAAATTCCCCCTTCTTTGCAGACCGCGCCCTGGTGGCGTCGTCTGATCCGGTTTTTCTTCCCTTCTTCTGGAAAGTGAGTGCGCCCATGTCGACTTCTGCCGACCCCGTTCGCTTCGACCACTACAGCCGCCCATTGGGTTTTTCGCAATGGCTGCGCGCCCACAGCGAGCGCCTCAAGCCGCCGGTGGGCAACCAGCAGATCTGGCAGAACTCCGACCTGATTTGCACTGTGGTCGGCGGCCCGACCGAGCGCACCGACTTTCACGACGATCCCTTCGAGGAGTACTTTCACCAGTTCAAGGGCAATGCCTCGGTGCTGATTGCCGACCGCGGCAAGTTCGAGCGCGTCGCCCTGCGCGAGGGCGACATCTTTCTCATGCCGGCGCATGTGCGGCATTCGCCGCAGCGGCCCGAGCCCGGCAGCCTGTGTACGGTGATCGAGCGCAGCCGTCCGGCCGGTGTGATCGATGCCTTTGAGTGGTACTGCGCCTCTTGCGGTGGCCTGGTGGTGCGCAAGGAGGTGCAGCTGCAAAGCATCGTGGAGGATCTGCCTCGCACCTATGGTCAGTTCTACGACAGCCCCGAGGCCGATCGCACCTGCCCGCATTGCGGCCAAGTGCATCCTGGCCGCGATTGGCGCAGCTGGCTTGCGATGTGCGCGCAGCGCTTTCCCGCCAGTGTGCTGGCCTGAGGCGGACCTTCGCTTCAGGGCGACAGGGAGCCAGCGCCTTTTGCCAGTCTGTCGAGTGCCTCGTCGCTGGTCATCACGTCGCCAAACTGCTGAATGATGTTCTCCAGGGCGCTGCGGTGCTCATCGTCCGACAACGCTGCGCAGCAATCGGAGAGCATCACCACCTTGAAGTCCAGCATCATGGCGTCGCGCGCCGTCGCCTCGCAGCAGATATTGGTCTTGGTGCCCGCAACGAGGACGGTATCGATGCCCAGGTTGCGCAGCACACGCTCAAGCGTCGAGGCACCGGGCACCAAGGCGCTGTAGCGGTTTTTGGTCAGCGTGATGTCGCTGCGGTGGGTCTGCAAATCCTTCCAGACCTGCTGACGTTCCGGCGCGAGTCCGTCTATGGTGCGCTGACGCACCTCGCCGGCCACGACATGGTTGAAAAACAGCGCCCAGTCACTGCGGCCATGCGCATGGGTGTTGGCATGCAGCACCCAGATCACCGGCACGCCCATCGGGCGCAGGCGTGCAGTCAGGCTGTTGATGCCTGAAACGATGCCGCGCGATCCCTGCACTTCTGCGGGCGAGCCCGGCTCGCAAAAAGTGTTTTGCATGTCGATCACGACCAAGGCGGTGGACTTGGGGTTGAGTGTGTCGAACCAGTGGAGGCGTCCACGCCGCGCCATCACGCGATCGATGATCTCAGGTCTGATCCCAACGGGGTGCATTGAAAAAAACCTTTCTGCGGCGGGCCGCTTCAGCGCACGCTAAAGCGCCGGGCCAGCGGATCGAGGAGAAGACGCTCCCCCGCAAAAAACA
>JACCDP010733994.1_pt1 | contig 10215 bp, 11 predicted proteins | sample 7445841 | NCBI WGS metagenome assembly JACCDP01 (sample SAMN15323441, study PRJNA562643) | freshwater metagenome | isolation source: river surface water | place: USA:Blue River Watershed | collected 2017-08-17
ACAGACTTTTCCACAGAAAATTTTGGATGCGCAACGCACGTTTTTTCCGCGGCAATCAGCGTGTTATTCCTGCGTGACGAAGGTCATTATGTGCCCGCCAAAAAAAATTTTAAAAAATTTCTGAAAAAGTGCTCAAAAAGCACCTCTCGGGAAGATGACGAACAAAAAAATTCTGAAAAGCATCCACCACTTCACCTACTGCCATGGTGAATGATGTGACCTATCGATGGAGTTGCGGAGCACATCGATGCCGACATCGCGTCGACAGACAATGCGATGACGAGCATCTCTCACTCATCTTCTTCTGTGCGCACTCGCATTGTCCTTGACACATCAGTTCTTGTTGCTGATCCCGGTTGCCTTCATTCATTTCCGGGATGCGACATTGTTATCCCGCTCACCGTCGTGGAAGAACTCGACGGCTTAAAGAGTCGACCTGACGATGTTGGTCGTGCTGCACGTACTGCGTTGCGCACCATTGAAGATCTTCGACGTCGCGCTGGTGGTTCTATTCATGAGCCAGTTCCACTCGGACCAGATCCAGATGGTGCGACTCTCCATATTGAGGTCAATGGAATACAGCGAGATCGACTCATTGAAAAAGGCCTGAATCCAGAGGTTCCAGACAATCGCATCATTGGTGCTGCGTTGGGCCAGTCGCTTCGCGCGCCTACGCACATCATTTCAAATGACGCTGGGCTTCGTATTAAGGCTGCGCACCTTGGCCTCATTGCTGAAGAGCACCAACCGGTAGGTCGCGCAGCTAATACCCGTCCTATGGGCTGGTTCACACTCGACGTAGACGGTCAACTCGTTAACGAACTCTATGAACATGGCGAAGTTCCAACATCGAGCTTTGATGCCGCACAAGAACTCGTGGTGAACGAATTTGCCGTTGTGAAATCCGGTTCGCAATCAGCGCTTGTTCGGTGCCAGGGCGAGATGGTGGAACTTTTGCCTGCTGCATCACCTGAAGCCTGGGGGTTGCGCGCGCGATCGAAAGAACAGAGATTCGCTCTTGAACTACTCCTCGACCCAGATGTCAGCGTTGTTGCATTAGACGGCCGTGCAGGCACCGGCAAGACCGTCATGGCCATTGCAGCGGGCTTGGAACAAGTAGTCGAGAGTCGCACGTACGAGCGCCTTGCTGTGTATCGCCCACTTGTGCCCGTTGGTCGAGCAGATGTTGGATTCCTCCCCGGCGGTCTCGACGAAAAACTGGATCCGTGGATGTCTGCAATTCACGACGCCATCGTTGCTCTCACCGACCAACGCAGCAGCCACGATGCACGTCGTCTTATTGACGACCTCACAGCCCGCGGGCAATTGTCGTTGGAGTCGGTCACATTCCTTCGCGGACGTTCACTACACCGCCAGTTTGTAGTTGTTGACGAGGCCCAGAACCTAGAGCCCACAACGTTGAAGACAATCCTCACTCGAATTGGCGAAGGAACAAAAGTGGTCTTTACGGGCGATACCAGCCAGATCGATGCCCCATACATGGGCGAGTCAAACAACGCGCTTGCTGTGTTGATTCATGCATTTGCCGAACAACACTGTTTCGGCCATGTCACTCTCGCCTCGTGTGAACGAAGCGAAGTAGCCAGCCTCGCTGCCGAACTGCTGTAGAGCGTGTGACACACTCGTGTCATGGCTGATACACCCGACAGTTTTGTTCGCACATTTATTTCTGCGCTTGTTGCACGTGACCTAGCAGGCGCTGCGGAAATGGTGTCTGCAGATTTTGAATACGACAACGTCCCCATGGGCAAAGCATTCGGTCCAGAGGCTCTCACCTCAACGCTGAGTGGGTTCTTTGGAATGTGCACCAACATTGATTGGGAGATTCTCCGTCAAACATCGTCTGGTGATATGAACCATGGACTTGTATTGAACGAGCGCGATGACCGAGTAGAAATTCACGGTCGTTGGGCAACGTTGCCAGTTGCTGGTGTTTTTGAAATTAAAGACGGAAAGCTTGTCTTGTGGCGCGACTATTTTGATCGTCAAACCATCATCGATGTCATGACGCCACCCACTGCGTAATGTTTCACACAACGGGTTTGCTGAACCTTGCACTACCCCGCCCTTAAAGTGACAACCATGAATAACCCACATCGCGACCAAAATTTCAGGTCTCTCAAAGACGTGTCATTTGCCGTAGTGGACTTTGAGACCACTGGCGTGAATCCGTCAACAGACCGCATTGTCCAGCTCGCAGCAATTGTGGTTAATGGCGAAGGTGAAATAGTCGACGAGTTCGACACTGTGGTGAAACCGGAAAGCCCAGACAACTACACCCATGGCGCCGAGCACATTCATGGAATCTCCGAGTCGCAAGTTGCAGAGGGAATGCCGCTCAGTCAAGCCCTAAAGAAATTATGGGACATCAGTTCTGGCAATGTCTTTACCGCCCACAACGCCAGATTCGATATTGGTTTTTTGCATGCCGAGTCAGAACGAATTGGCCTGAATCAACGTATTGAATCTCATATAGACACGCTGTCCTTGGCGCGGAAAATAGACGCAGAGAAAACGCGACGTCATTCACTCGAAGCTTTGTGTGAGCACTACGGCATTCAGCGCGAAAAGGCACACGACGCTAAAGCAGATGCCACCGCCACAGCCGAGTTGTTAATGCATCTCATGAAAGACCTTGGCGTTAACAGCCCAGATCAATTACCAGATTTATTCGCGTAACGTCCCAGCACCTCGGTGGCAGTTTGCTGTAACAGGTTCACTGCACTTTCTGGCGCCACAACAGCCACGTTGCCTTCTGCGCGAAGCAACAAACGACCCAACCAGTGATTGCTGTTAATCACCATTTCCACACGGAATGAACCGTCGTGGCGTTCTTCAAGAACGGTGCAAGGGTACGTCTCCACCACCCATGCTGCAGCCGGCGAAATTTCGAGAACCACTTTGGCTTTATCTGAGGCGTCGGAGAACCACGTAGGAATCTGATTATCTACTGGCTCAACTGCAACGAATTCTCCAGTGGGGGTCACCTGTCGGATTCGGTCCACGCGGAAGTGGCGTTGGCTTCCAGACAAGTCATCGTCTGCCGTGATGTACCAGTGCCCTCGATCGGTGAACACTGAACGCACCACAATTGTTCGAACCTTTTCCGTATTGTCTGCAGGAGTCCAATACGTGATGGTGAGTCGCTCTCCAGAAGCGGCGGCGCCTGTGACCTTCTCGAGAAAAATGGGCGACTCGGTGTCGACATCGACGATTCCGTCACCCAAGATCTTGCGCAATTTTTCAACTGCGGAAGTGAGCGCTTTTTGCTTCGTAAAGCCAGGAATATCTTCGGCTGCGGCAGCCAACAAACTAAGACCGAAAGCCTCCGATGGAGATAATTCAAGGCGACGTTCGAAGTGTTTGTTTCTTCCCACATAGATGATGCCTTCATCGATGTACACCTCTGTGAGCTCCAAAGGTGTGTACGGCGGAGTTCCACACATTGCAGCAAGTTCAAGGTCTTCAATGAGGTCTGCTTCGCTGATGTTGAACTGCTGGGCCATCTCCGAAATGGCAACTTCTTTCCGTTGCATTAACCACGGCAACATCACCAAGAGACCTTTCACACGGTCTTCTGCTTTGCGCGGTCCACGTCGTGCGCTCATGCTGCTCCCCCTGCCATCTTCTGAAGATCAGCGATGATTTCTTGACGGATATGTTCCGGCGAGATCACTTCTGCGCGATCCACCATTGCGTACAACCATGACTTAAACGCCGTGCGATTTCCACACGCCACCTCAACATCAATAGATCCGTCGGAGCGACGCGCAACAATTGCGTCGCCTCCAAGCTCACGTACCGCAGCGGGAGCTACGCGATGGTCGAGGCGTACAACAGCAACTTCCTGCGTCCCACCATCGAACTCTTTGGCATCTCGCGAAAATGCGGTGATGACATTGAAATTCTCGGGGCGCTGAAACGCGTTGGGTTCTCCCACGGTGATTTCTCCCACAATACGATCGACACGGAATGTGACCTGCATATCGCGTGCAGTGTCGAAGCCAATGAGATACCAAAATCCATTGCGTGCAAGGAGACCGTATGGGTGAACCACACGTTGACGTTCGCGATATGCAAACGAGACACTAGAAAAGGCCCCGATTGCTTTCCACAACAGTGGCAACACACGGGATTGCGCGTCTACCTTCACAGCCGTCGCCATTTCAGGGGATGTAATTTCTCCGCCCAACCATTGAACCGCTTGTTTTCCCCATGTGGTTCCCATCTGTACAAGGGCAGCCGCTTGTTGCAATGCGTCTAATTCCTCATTGGTCAAACCGAAATTGATCAGCGCATATTCTGAGCGATCAATTGAATATGCAGTTTTACCTGCATCGCTACCAGACAATGTTTGCGTTGTAATGGGAAGACCCAACGCACGCAGCGATCTCTTATCGCGTTCAAACGATGTACGACGTGCTTCGGTTTCTGCAGGATATTGACCTGCCATCTTGTTTGAGATGTCTTCAAGCGTGAGCGGCACAGACGATTCTGTGAGCAGTGCGACAAGATTGAGCATTCGCTCTGTGGCATTAACGGTGGTCTTCTTGCTCCCCATATCGGGCAGGATAGACCCAATACGGCGCAATCACATTGTCTAAATGGAGTTGTTTTTTCTTTTTGCGAGATACCACTCAAGCAAGGGGTGTGTCACAGTTAGCTTGCGAGTTGGTTCTGAATTGTTCATTGACAAAAGCACAGATCCAGCAATCGTTTTACCCAACTCAACACCGAACTGGTCGAAACTATTTACCCCAAGCAACCATCCCTGAATTGCTGTGGAGTGTTCGTACATGGACAACAGAACTCCTAATGAACGCGGGGTTAATTGGTCCAGCAAGATGGCTGTGCTTGGGCGATTCCCTGGAAAGTTCTTGTGCGGGTCTGCGTTATGTTCGCCGACTGCAAGAGCCTCAGCTTGCGCAATGAGGTTTGACATCAAGATGTCGTGCGCAGCTGAATCTGTTCCAAGTGGCGCAACGGTGCTGACAAACTCAACAGGTACTACTTGTGTGCCTTGATGCAGCATCTGAAAAAACGCGTGCTGGCCATTTGTTCCAGGTTCACCCCACACGACAGGACTGGAGTGAGTTGCTATCTGTGTGCCGTCGACCAGCACCGACTTTCCGTTGCTCTCCATGACGAGCTGTTGCAAATACGCCGGCAAGCGAGCCAGGTCGTGGCTATACGGGATTACAGCAACGCTTGGATATTCATGCACGACTGCGTTGGCGAACCACACCAAGGCGTGAACCACCGAAAGGTTGTGAGACATTTCTGTTGTGGCCACATGGTGGTCCATTTCCTGCATTCCCAACAAGAACTCACGAAATGCTTCGGGGCCAATTGCACACATCAGTGGAAGACCAATCACCGAGGCAATTGAAAAACGACCACCCACCCACTCTTTGAATTCAAAGCACTGCTCGGGAGCGATTCCCCACTGAATAGCAACAGCTGGTTGCGATGTTGATGCGAAGAATTGGTCTTTCCATGACACACCCCCATCGGTCAACCAGGCACGTGATCGCGCCGCGTTGTGCATAGTTTCGCTGGTGGTAAATGTCTTTGACGAGACAATGAAGACCGTGTTGCGAGGCTGGAGACCATGTAGAGCATCGTCTAAATCTGCTGCATCAATATTGGACACGTACTTCACGCGTGGCCCATCTGAAAAAGATCGTAAGGCGCGTGTTGCCATTGCCGGACCAAGGTCGCTTCCGCCAATACCTATGTTGACAACTGTGTGCACTTCTGGGTCTGCTCGCAGGCGCTGCGCACATGTCATTGCGCGCTCTATTTCCGTTGCAGCCCATGCAGCTTCTGAACTTGAAGACGGGTCTGCGCGTAGTGCAGTATGCAAGGCAGAACGACCTTCAGTTGCGTTCATTTCTTTACCGGCAAACAGGTCGACCAACTTCTCGCGCACTCCAGAAGTTGTTGCAACCTCCAGCAATTGCGACCACAACTCAGAACTAATTCGTTGACGCGAAATGTCCAGATGAAGCCCCGCTGCATCAAATGAAAAAACATCGGCTCGGGACGGAGATGCCGCGAACATCTCGGCCAATGTTGGCACGTTGCGCGCAGTGGCTTGGAGAGTTGCAATCGTGTCGGCCTTCACCGACTCCAAACTACTTCCGCGACGCTGCCCGAATGAGCCGCAAATACATATCACCTGCTGCCAAATGGCGGGCTTGGTCGCCACGAGCACTCAGGCGCCCCAACCCAGCAAGGATTGACGATGTGAGATCTGCAAATGCGCTGGGAGATGCACCACACAGAATTGCTTCAGATTCTGTGGATGTTTCTATGAGCTGCAATGTCATCTTGCGGAACTCGGCACCGAATGCTTCAGTACCTTGCGAGACTTCTGGATGTCGTTTCACCACTGCAGAGATACCTGTGATGAATCCAACAATGGATGGTGACGATGCGCCCAAGACACCAACTTCAGCAAACAATGCGGTTAACCGGCGTTCCAATGTGGTGGATGAGGATTCAGCGCGCTCAAACACATCGACGAATACGTCTGTAATTGACGAACACACCGCTACATACAAATCTGCTTTTGATGGGAAGTAGTGATACAACGCAGCGCTGGAAATTCCAGCACGCAACGCAATGTCTTTGTTCGTAGTGCCTTCGAATCCTTCGGCGGCAAACACTTCTTGTGCGCATTCCACAATGCGCAAACGTGTATCTGACGAATCGGTGTCGGCTGGTCGACCCAACTTGCGCGAAGCGCCGACTGGTTGGTCGTCCTTAGCCGTCACGATTTCTCCTTAGCGAGGGCGCGAGTAGTACGCGGCCCAACCAAGTGGTGCAACCGCTGCAGCTAGTGCAATTTTGATGACATCGCCAACGAGGAACGGGCTAACACCCAACTCGATTGCGTTGCCATCGCCTTGCGCGAGTGGGATGTTGAGTGAATGTGACAACCATGCAGCGCCACAGATGTAGATGACGGCCGATGCAAGCAACAGACTTGATGCAGACATGACGTAGTTACGGTCGTTACGACGGTCTGCGTACCAACCTGTGATTCCCGCAGCCAGAACGAAACCAACGAAGTACCCAAATGTTGCGCCGGTTGCGCGTTCCCATCCACCGGTTGCAGAGGCATAGAACGGCAGCCCAATAGCCCCCAATGCCCAGTACAACGCTTGGCTTGCCATGGCGCGACGTGAACCCAACACTCCGCCCACGGTGAGAACGGCAAATGTCTGGCCCGTGAGTGGTACTGGTGTGAAACCAAGGTGAATCACAACTTGGGCGCATAATGCAGTGAACAGTGCGCCGCCCAGGACCAACACGGCATCGCGAACGCGTGCACGGTTGAGAACCTTTGGAAGAGTGATGAGGTCAGACAGAACTAAGGGGGTTGCTTGTGACATGCCCCCAACCCTACTAGGGCGTCGTTGTTGAGGTCACAGTTGATGTGGTGGTGCGACGTGGTGCCGTTGTAGGCGGAGTCGTGGTGGAGGTTGGCGTGGATGTTGTGGTGGTGAAGTTGGGGTCCTTCTTGTCCCACGCTGGCGGCTGTGAGCCGTAGTCCTCTGGTTCTTTCACACCATCAAATACATAAATTCGATCGTTGTATTTGACGAGCGACTGAAAGTACTCAGAGATGAAAATTGGAATACGGATGCAGCCATGCGATGCAGGTTCATTCGGAACATTCATTGCTCCGTGAACTGCAATTCCAAAATTGAAATACACCGGGTTCCACATTGTTCCCAATTTGCTCTCGCGAAGTCCGACCTTACGGTTATAGAAGTAATACAAACCGCCAGGAGTGATGGCGTTGCCACACCACCCTTCATAAATCGGTTCTTTCCCGTTTTCGTTTCCTTCTTCGCCTGGGTCGATGGTGACTGGTTCACACCACGTCTCACCAGTGCCCGATGAAATATGCGTCACGAGAACCAGCTCTGGCCCCTTAAAGATGGTGAGCACCTGTTCGGGCAAATACACCTCGGCATGGTTGGGAGAACCGGGCTGGCGACGCGGAGCAATTTGAACATCTCCACGCATGACATCCCACAATGCGGGCGTAACGAAATCAACTTTTTCTTTACCCTTCAGCTGCAACACGATTCCCTGAAATGCCCACACAGCCATTCGTGTGTCACCGCCGTACACGCCATCGACCTTGCCCGGATCAAACTTCAGTTCTTTCAGGCGTGTTTGCAACCGGCGAACATCGTCACCTTTCGCGCCATTTCTAATGACGCGAGTGAGAGAAAAACATGTGACGGGAGAAGCTTCGGTGCACTGAGTAGGAACTGTGGTTGTGGTGTCTGCAACAACAGGCGCTCCGGGAGTTTGGTTTGCCAGAAAGACAACCGATGCGACCGCTGAAAGAACCGCGCCAACAATGATGGCCGGGCGCCATTGGACCCACCATGGAAGATGGGGTGTTGCATCGTGCGACCCGTTGATGGGGTCGAGAAACGAGTCATTCAGTTCGGGGTCGAATGGATCGCTCACGAGTACGAAACGCTACCAACGCCCCTCGTCTGAGGGTCATCGCCCCTACTGAACAGGGGAAATACTGCGAATTTCGCGACGTAAAGAGCGTGCCTCGCGAAGAATTTTCACAATCACCGAGGGCGAGCTCAACGTAGAGACTCCTCTGGTGCGAGGGAAATAGTCAACACCAAATTGGATGACCGAGTATCCATACTTCTGCGCTTTCACCACTAACTCTGCGTCGATGAAAGATCCTTCACTCTTCAATTCAACATGTTGAAAAATTCGAGTGCGGCACAATTTGAATGCAAAGTTGATGTCGCGCATCCGAACGCCGAACAAGACTCGCACCATCAGGTTGTAGAAAAACGAATACACCGTTCGTACATAGCCTTCTCCAGTGCGATCGAATCGATACGCACTAACAACGTCTGCGTCGTAATAGCGAAGTAGTCGGATTGCTTTATGTACATCGTGCATATCGAACGGCAAGTCGGCATCGGTATAAAGAACTAAGTCGCCAGTTGCTGCATTGAAACCGGACTTCATTGACCCGCCAAGTTTTCTGTTTTCGGGGTGTCGAACCACTCGCACTCTGTGATTGCTGGCTGCTAACCGCGCCGCGATCGCTGGCGTTGCATCTGTTGACGCGTCGTCAACAATGATCATCTCGTAATCGGCAATATCCCCACCAGCCATTAAGTCTTCGCACTCTTCGCGAGCTGCGTCGATGGCTCGCTCGATGTAGTCCTGTTCGTTCCACATTGGAAAGAACACAGACAACTTCTGGAAAGGGGATTTCTCCATAGGTGGTCAGGCTACTGCTGGCTCACATATCGCAACCCGTTGTACGGTGGAGCCATGGAGTTTGAGCAACCACAACTTCCACGATCTGCCTCAGGACAATTATCCGATGGTTGGCGAACCATGGCATTCATTACGTGGGTTTTGGCTGGTGCCAGCGTTGTAGCCATCGCAATAACGAGTCGCAAAATCGGTCGCTCTATTTGGTGGCTTGGCCCCGAAAGTGATCCGGCGCCTATCGTCTTTGTGTTGCTTCCACTTCTCGCGATTGCGATTCCGTTGTATTGCGCATCTCGAAAGCCCCAATTGCTTCCAGTCCTCAGCATTGCCTCATCGGGTGCGCTGCTAGTGAGTGCCCTGTTAGATGTTTCGTCCTCCCCCGCTGTTGCACTTGCAAGCGGTGTGGTGGCCGTGTCAGCCCTTTCTGTATCTATTGCGTTAGTTGCAGTGGCGCGGCAGTACCGTTGAGGTATGTCCAAAGTCCTCACTGAACTCCCCATTGGCGATCGCGTCGGCATCGCATTCTCTGGTGGCCTCGACACATCGGCCGCCGTCGCATGGATGCGCGAAAAGGGAGCAGTCCCCTGTGCCTACACCGCAGATTTGGGTCAACCAGACGAAACGGACTTGACCGGCATTCCCCACAAAGCCAAGGAGTATGGCGCAGAGATTGCCCGACTCATTGATTGTCGTGAAGAACTTGTGCATGAAGGTCTTATCGCTCTTCAATGCGGCGCGTTTCACATCACCACTGCTGGAAAGACCTATTTCAACACCACACCACTAGGTCGTGCAGTGACAGGAACTCTCCTGGTGCGGGCCATGCAAGAAGACGGTGTCGACATTTGGGGAGACGGCTGCACATACAAAGGAAACGACATTAAGCGTTTCTATCGCTATGGCCTCATGGTG
>JACCDP011030872.1_pt1 | contig 10214 bp, 6 predicted proteins | sample 7445841 | NCBI WGS metagenome assembly JACCDP01 (sample SAMN15323441, study PRJNA562643) | freshwater metagenome | isolation source: river surface water | place: USA:Blue River Watershed | collected 2017-08-17
CGCCGTTCCGCCACCAAAATAGCAATGGTTTTCTAGTAGCAGCTGGCTGTTCAATGACTGCAAGACAGTGGCTATACGCTGATGGTGCGGTCTTTTAAACATCTATAGTTCTCCAGCAGCATCAGCCCGTTTTAAAGCGTCAATCAAGGACTTTTCTAGGGGTGTCAAGCTGGTTGCATCCAAGTGACGCCAATTACGATCGTAAATACCGAAAGCTTCAATAGGCGTGAGTGCGTCTAGTCCATGAATATGCCAAGCCAGTTGTTTTAGCTGAGGGTATTCAGTGAGTTTGATTTCAGAGGGTATGACTGAGGTGTTAGAACCTGCTTGCGACTCCTCACCAAGACCGGCTTTTGACTTGGTTTGAATTTGCAAGCCCAAAGCATCCAATACTGTGAAATAAGCACCCATGGTGACAGATGGCTCGCCCTTTTCTATGCGGTGCAAAGTGACGCGTGAAATATGCGCGCAATCTGCAGTTGCTTGCGCACTTATATGCAAATTTTTCCGTTTTGCACGAATTGTTTCTCCAAGGATTTGGATTCTTTCTGTGACTGCGGAACTGGTATGTGGAAGTTTAGCGGGCATAATGTTACTCATTATATACATATATTCTCAATATATACATAATCTATTCAAAGTCGAGCTTGGTCTTAGCTGCAACACGTAAATGAAGAACTCGCCCCCATTTGCCACCTCACGTACATGTATTGGGGCCAGGTTGAGAGATTCGACTGTCTATTGACGGCAAGTTGGAAGTGATGACGATTACCGGTAAAAAAAGTATTGCCCAAGCAAAAGTTCGAGGTGAGACAGTGTTGGCAGATAGCTTGCAAGCAGTTTCAGCGAAATACGACCTAAAAAAAACCCTGATAGTGGTCCACCTAACCAATGGGGCAAATTTTTCATTCCCACCAAATCCTGCGTAAGGACTGCAAGGCGGAAAAAACGCCGACTTAAAAATTATTGAGCTATCGCCCCAAGGTACTGGGCTTTATTGGCTAAGACTCAATGCAAATGTCTGCATGAATAATAAGTTTAGGCAAACACCTTAAATAGGAAACTTCCAAACATTATTTTTGGATGGGTAGTAATCATTTGATTTGGCATGTTGGGTCAATGCTTTTATCTTGGCTATGTAGTCGCTATATGAAGTAGCAACGAGATTTGCAGACTTTCCTGTGGCTTGCAATATCGACCCCCCCATCCGAGACACCAAGGTCCTGCCACTCATAGTCACAATCGGCACCCCCGCCTGCACCACATCATTGGTTGTAGACCCGCAGTTATAAGGAAACGTATCTAAAAACACATCTGCCAGCCTCAATTTAGCCTTGTATTCGATATGCGTAGTTCGAGGCGTAAATTGAATGCGATTCAAGTCAGCATTAGCTGCAACTGCATGGGCTTTAAGGTTGGCAGTCGTGGTGGGGTTGTCGTCGATGATCCATAGCACCGCACTAGGTATTTCTTTTAGTAACTCCATCCAAGTAGCAAACATCTCAGGCGTAATTTTGTAAACATTACCAAACGCCGCCATTACAAATGCCTCTTCGCTCAAACCGAATTCGCTGCGTGAAGCCTCGCGAACAGGCGTTTCATCACTCGTGAGCGGAATAAAGCTGCCGTCTACATACAACGGTTTTTCAGTGAAGTACTGGGCAAGCTCTTGTGGCAATGCATATTTATCTGCAATCACAAAATCAAACCAAGGCATACCAGTCGTGCCAATAAACCCAAGATAAGTCCCTTGCTTAGGTGCCGGGTGTAGAGCAAAAATGCCCGGCCGCGCCCCTGAACTCAAACCATGCAGGTCTATCAAAACATCTATTTCGTCTTCTAAGACTTGCTCGGCAACTTGCCTATCGGTCAATGTGTGAATCGGTCGAATATGGTCAAACGCATTTTTGAGTCGCGCTCTATGTGCGGTGCCGTCTTCAGGGCTGAAGTCATATGCCACAACCTCATTCTTGGTTCGGTCTATGCCTTCAATCAGTTCCGCCAAAAGCAAACCCACAGCATGCACACATAAGTCACCAGACACAAAACCGATGCGCTTGCGCGCGTGGTTATATTGACGGCCTTGGCATAAAAACTCTTCATTAAAGCTGTAAGTCCTCTCCACAAAAGCAAAAGCAGTTAATAGTTGCTGCACAGGGTCATCCGTCAAAGCCAGCATAGCCAAGGGCGAAGTAGCCATCAACATGGCGTTTTGCGTGATATTGGGCAGCGGTTTGTAGACTGGCCAAGCACAAGACTTTTGGCGAATATGTATCCAATGTTGCAGGGCAGGGGTTTGCTTGGGGTCTATCGCCAAGCTTTGCTCGAGTGCTTGTTCTGCCAAATCGTATTGTTTGAGTTCTTCTTGCACTCGCCCAATATGGTTGAGCGCCATGGTGATCATGTCTGAGGATGGCGCATCTTGAAGGTAGCGCTGACTTACCAAAGAAGCCCATTGCTGCAAGGCCTCGTCACGCTTGCCTAGTTTCTCGAGTGTCAGTCCAAGGTTAATCAACGCTTGCGGAAATCGCGATTGAACAGCCAAACATTGCCGATAGGCGCCTTCAGCTGCCGGCGTATTGCCAGTTGATTGCAACAAAGACCCGTAATTGAACCAACCCATAAAGCGGTTGGGGTCGGTTGATGTGTCTAACCAAGTTTTATAGGTATGGAGCGCCTCATCCGCCTTGCCGGCTTGTTGCAATTGTTCACAGGTGGTGAAGAGTTCGGCTAGTTGCATGGTTTTAAAACTTTAACGAGAGTAAATCACAAAATAAAAAGTTAAATTCCTATGTCAGGCCATCCCATGACTTGGTGGCCTTCCCTGTCATAAGAATCTGTTCCGCCATAAATAATGCGTGGAATCAATGTATTGACTTGCGTATTGCGCTTCCATACTTTGAAACCTTTTATCCAGTCGGATGCAAATGTACTTCCCGATTTGATTTCTATGGCTTGTAAACCTTGTGGGGTTTCTAACAAAAGATCAATTTCGTTACCAGCGCTGTCGCGCCAGAAGTAAAGATCGGCTTTCTGTCCCTGGTTGTACTGGCGCTTAATGAGTTCACTCACTACAAAGGTCTCAAACAGTGCGCCTCGCGATACATGGGTATCTAAGGTAACTGTGTCTCGAATTCCGATTAGCCAAGCCATCAGGCCGACATCCAAAAAATAAAATTTTGGAGTTTTAACCAGACGTTTGCCAAAGTTTTGGTAGTAGGGTTGAATGCGAGTGACTAAGTAACTGGCCTCCAACACAGACAGCCATTCGCGCGCTGTGCTAGCCGATAAACCGCAATCTGCACCTAATGCGGCAAGGTTGAGTATTTGGCCGGACCTGGCGGCACACATTTTGACAAAGCGTTGAAATTGCGTTAAGTCACGTACCGCAATTAGTTGGCGTACATCGCGTTCAATATATGTAGCAATATAGTTACTAAACCAGTCTTGTGGGGAAACCTGTCTGTCATAAATGCTTGGGTATCCACCCTGTAGAAGACAGGTGTTGAGTTGACTGGGTAATTGATGAGCCTGCGCAAGTTCCTGAATGCTAAGCGGCAAGAGCTCGACACGTCCAACCCTACCTGCTAGGGATTGCGTAATGCCAGCAACCAATTCAAATTGCGACGAACCAGTTAAAACAAAGTCGCCCATGCGTGATCGCTCATCTACCAATCCTTGTATCCAAGAGAGCAAAGATGGGCATCGCTGAACCTCGTCCAAGATGGCGCCTTCTTTAAAACGTTCTAAAAATCTTTTGGGATCTTTTTGCGCGAATTCCAACTCTTCTGGGTTTTCCAGTGAAACATAGGTTTTGTTTGGAAACACATGCTTGGCGAGGGTAGTCTTACCGGATTGTCTCGGTCCCGTTAATGCAACGACGGGAAAGCCTTGAGCCAAACGGATAAGAGTCGACGCAGCCAGACGAGGAATCATTTTATACAAATCAGAGATTGAAACGACGATTTGTAAATTTTAGACGGAAACCTTGTGTTTCGGCAAATTTACAGACTCGAAAAGACTGGCACTCCTCTTGCTTAACCCTATGCAAACCCGCCATGAAATCCTTCATTGGCGGGAACTTTTTGACACTTTTAGCAGGAGCTTTGCTATGACACTTATTCAAGAATTAATGAACCAGGCCACCCATGGTGGATTGCTAAACGCCCAAACCATCAAGCGTTTTAGCCCTGCGGAGATTCGCGAAACCATCCAATCTTTGGTGGCAACGGAGCAAATGGAACTGGCAAGCGCCTTGGGAGACGCTGGTTTGAGCATCTATCCCCAGAGCGAAGATATGTTGGCCATTGGCGGCTTGTTGGCAATGACCAACCAAGACTGGCAATTGGCAGTGGAATTGATCGAAGAACTCGTCGAAATCCAAGGCGAGAAAACCCCTCCTTTCACTCTGGTGATGTTGGTTCGCGCGCTGCGCTGCAACCTCGACCCAGAGCGCGCTTTGGCTGTGGCTCGCCACGGTTTGAGCCTCTATCCCGAGCAATTGGAGTTGCAAGCTGAGAAGTTGTCTTTGGACGATTTCAGCCAGTCCATGATGCCCACCCCTTCAGGAATGACGCACTAAGCGGCAACAAGTCGCCCACACCGGCCAAGCGGCAAACGCTTGCCGATAAAGCGACAAAACCTTGCCACTGAGTACTTTTATGTTCAAAGAAATGTCAAAAAATTGTAGAAAAACAGGTTTTTACCTATTCAGATGAGCAAAACAGAGTTGGCACGCGTTGTGCTTAACCAGTGGTAAGTTTATTCGACCTAATTGGGTCAGGAGAAAAAAATGGCAGTTATCAATACCAACGTCAAAGCATTGTTTTCGCAGAACGCACTTACCAATTCTGGTAAAGCACAAAGCTTGGCAATGCAGCAATTGTCAACAGGCAAGCGCATCAACTCAGCAAGAGATGACGCCGCCGGTATGGCCATTGCCACCAGAATGACGCAGCAAATTCGAGGCTTAAACCAAGCCGTGCGTAATGCGGGTGATGCCATTAACCTGATCCAAACCGCAGAGGGGGCGACCAACGAAATCACAGACATGATGCAACGCATGCGTGAATTGGCCATCCAAGCAGTCAACGACACCAATGACAACGCGCAGCGCAGCTACTTGGACCTGGAGTTCCAGCAACTCAAGCAGCAAATTGTGCAAATCTCCAACAACACCGAATGGAATGGATTCCCCGTCTTGAACGGCACGGCAGGCGAGCGCGTCGGTGAGATGCCTGTTTTTAAAGTGACATCCGAGAACCAATTTGGTTCTGTATTTATCAACCCCACCACCTCTCGCACAGTTGCAGGCACAGATTCGGGTGAGGTGCAAACCATGGTCATAGCGGGCACCATGCCAACCTTGACGGGGTCAGGCACTACAACAATCAGTGTGGGTGGCGTAGACGTTGTGCTTGATGCAGCAACCGCTGCTACTGCTACTACGGTGGCAACACAAATTCAGCAAACACTTAGTAACAACGCTGCCTTCAATACCAGCTCGGGGCGCACTGTGACAGTATCGGGCGCCACCTTGACTTTCACCTACGCCGCAAGCGATGGTGATGTGAGTGCCACAAGTTTTGATCCAAAAGCGGCAACGCTGATTACGTCCACCGTCAGCACCACGCGAGAGGCAATTACCCAAGGCAGTGAGAGCTTTAAGGCCAACGGTGCATTTTTAAACAGCGGTGCTTTAACCATGAGCGCCGATACGGCTGGAGCTGTGACTGCCTCATTCAAGACTTCAACCGGTGAAACCATCGCGATGCAAGGCATCTTGAACAACAGCGCGGTGACTGAAACATCTGCCGTAACTTTTAATGCGATGACATCTGGTCAATCGATTACTTTGGGTGGACTGACGTACACAGCGACGGCGGCAAATACTGCTGCCCAAGCAGCAGCTGCATTTGCATCTTTGTCTAACGGTGCAACAACAGGTGTAACAACCTATGGCAGTTTTAGCGGAACCCTTTCAGGATTTGCTTCAGGTGCGGTCTCTACCAGCACAGTCACTTTTACAAGCGCATCCACAGGAACCAACGTTACCAATATGCCAATCAGTGGCTCCGGAACATTGCCCAGTGTGGTGGTGACGCAAGGCGCACCCGCAGGCTCCATCACATTTATCAAAGACTCAGGCTCAAATGCCAAAGTCATTTCTGATGATCTGGTCTACACCTTCAAAGAATCGGACTCCACAGCCGCTACTTTGTCCAGTCGCGCGTTTTCTTACAGCGTCTCAGTTGAGGGTAGTATTCCCGCTCTGCGCGCAGGTGACTTAAAAATCAACGGTATCGACATTGGCGCCTCCTACGCCACGGATGACAAAGTCTCCCCCGTGGGCAATGCAGCTGGTAGCGCGATCGCCAAGGCCGCAGCTATCAACCGTATGTCAGCTGCCACAGGCATCACACAAGGCGAAACGCAGATGTTGACCTTGAGCGGAACGCCCGCTCCGGGCGTATTGACAGTTGCTGGCGTGAGCGTGACGCTGACAGCCCTTGACACAACCACGGCTGCAGCCGCCTCCAAAATTGCTGCTGCGCTCCAAGCGAGCACTTTGTTTGCGGCAAGCACGGGGCGTACCGTCACCTACACACCTGGTAACTCCAACGTAACCATTAAATATGCGCCAAGCGAAGGCAATATGCCTGAGACAGTCATTGAGACGGGTGCTACGGGCTTGACAGCAATTGTGGACACCACGGCCGAGCACTTCATCTCCTCCGAAGGCACGGGTGTATTTGCCAAAGTCAATGAAAACGTGATGTCAGGCCGTGCCATGTCAGGTACCTCGGTCGTCAAGGGCACTGTGTTTATCAATGGCTACGCCAGCGCAGACATCACAACCGTATTGAATAACTCGCGTGAAACACGCGCCAATGTGGTCCGTGCCATCAACTTAATCAGCGACAAAACTGGCGTCAAGGCCATCGATACGGGTGTGGATGCCAAAGGCATTACGCTCACAGCGGCAGATGGTCGCAATATCGAGGTGAGTTTTGAGACAAACGCCAACGCCGACGACTTTGGATCGCGCATTGGTTTGCGTAAAGGCGTGCAGTCGAGCACGATTTCACTGGAATCCAAGATTCCTGCGCCAGTTGTGTTGACTTCAGACAGCACGGGTGACATTAAGCGAGCAGGTTTAATTACTGGAAACTTCAGCAAGAACGAGGCGGTTGCAAACACGGCACCGCGCGCTATTGTTGGGCCCAATGTCGCTCAGGTTGAAAGCATTATTTACTCGGGCACTGTTCCTGCGGCAGGGGATACCTTTGCATTGACTCTAAATGGGACTACGTTTACCTACACGGCAAACTCAACAGATGGACTGACGACACAAGCGGTACGTAACGGCTTAGTTGCATTGGTAAACGCCAACACCACGTTGCCTGTGACGGCCACTGCTGGTCGTAAACCAGGTGAAATTTTGCTAACAGCGGATACTGCAGGCACGTCATTCACATTGACCAATTCAAAGAGCAACGCCACGACTACAGTGACTGCTACTACCCTCAAGGCGAATGCCAAGGCTGATTACAAACCTTTGGGCTTAGATGACTTGGTCATCAACGGCGTCAAGATTCCTGCCTCCTCTAGTGCAGGCGATATAGACTCCAGCACGGTTGCCACCAGCAGCGACCCTGCCTCAAGCGCTATTGCGATTGCTGCGGCAATAAATTCACAAACACCCTTGACAGGCGTCTTGGCAAAAGCCAATGGGGCAGAGATCAAAGGTACACAAACAGTCACCAGCCTGCCTGTTTTGTCAGTTCCAACTTTTCACTCCTTGTTCATCAATGGAACCGAAGTGGAGGTGCAGTTTGTTCAAAACGAATCGACAACCGACCGCTTGACCAAAGTGGCTGAGGCCATCAACCAACGTACCGGTGCGCATGGCGTCACAGCCGTCAATAACGGCGATGGCATTAGTTTGAAATCCGATGGTCGCAATCTGGCTGCTTGGTTTGACTCTAATGTCAAAGACTTGTCTGCCGCTAACTTTGGCCTTGACCAAGGCGGTGCGGTAGCGCAGTCTGTCCAAATTAGTTCCTCTGGTACGTACGCAACCACTGACACTGCGTCTGTAACTATTAACGGCGTACAAGTCACATCGGCGGCTGCCGGAACTGCTACTGCAGCTGCATTGGCTACCGCCTTAGAAACTGCTGTCAATGCGGCGATTACATCGGGCGCATTAAAAAATATTAGCGTTTCAAGAAATACCACTACCAATATTTTGACCATCAGCTCAACCGTCGCTGGTTCGCCCTTTGACATCAATGGTGCAAACATGGGGGGAACTTCTGTTGCCTCCGCAATTGCAATCAATGAGGTCACCGCCAATAGTTATGGCAGCAATCAGATCACGGGTATTCGCGATGCCACAGCTACCAGCTCTACCGCGCGGACGGTTTATGGCACTGTACGCATGATTGCGCAACCGCCTAACTTGCCCGGCTTACCGAAACCCATTGGCGCGCCCCCTTCTGAGTTGGATAAATTGTTGTTGGCCAATGCCAAGCCTTTTATCGTCTCCTCTGGCGCTGATGGATTCAACGCCAACAGCAACTTCTCTGCCTTGGGCTTTAACGAAGGCAGTTACGGTGGTCGCTCTAGCTCAGATATGGACCCCCCAAAGGTTGGCCGCTTAGCATTCCAAGTGGGCTCTAGTGCCAATCAAACGGTAACGATTGATTTAGCCGACTTTGGGCAAGAAGGTCCTATCACAGGCGAGATAACGGGCGACGTCGACAAGAACGTGGAACAACGCACGGTGCGCATCAATACGCGCGAAGGCGCGTCAGATGTCCTGACCAAGTTGGACTCTGCCATGGACAAAATCAATGCCACCCGAGCCACCATGGGTGCGGTGATGAACCGACTTGACCATGTGATCAACAACTTGACCAACGTCTCGATGAACTTGTCCGCATCGCGCAGTGGTATCGAAGACGCAGACTATGCAGCTTCGAGTACCGAGCTGGCGAAGACACAAATCATGCAGCAAGCGGCAACCGCTGTGCTGGCGCAAGCCAACACCAGCCAACAAACTGTGCTCAAACTCTTAGGCGGTTAACCGCGCAGTGAAGGATAAAAAGTGAAAGCCGCCCAAGGCCAAACGCCTCAAGCAGCAGATCCAGCAGCGGGTCCCAACAAGGGGCCTAACTGCTGGGACTGCCGTCATCTCATGATCACTTGGGATGTGCGCACACCTTATGGCTGCAAGTTGATGGGGTTTCGCTCCAAATACATTCCCTCAATCGAAGTTTTGAGGACTGATGGCCGTTTTTGCAGCGGTTTTACTGCCAAGCCTGCGCCAATAGCTCCGAATACGCCCAAACCTAAGCCCACATTGGCTGTCGGCAAGACGACGAATCGTCGAAATACTGACCCTAGCGGTCCATTTCCACAGATTAACTTAATCATTTAGGCTTCACTTCGTGCTGGCACGCACTTTGCATAACAGTCTTACCTTAATTTCTAGGCTGTTCAAAAGTGATTGCTTCTTCTGTCAACGTTATTCATGCCGTGTGGTTGGACCCATTTAGTCCAGTCAATGACGCAGATCGCGCCCAGCTAGATGCCGCCGGCATCAGCTTGGAAACTGTTCGCACCCTTGGTGAGCTCACGCTGGCATTGCGCCGTGCGCACATGCTGGTCATTCGCTTGGGCGATAGCGCCGAGTTGCTGCAAGAGGTCCAAACCCTCATCGGCCAACTCGGAAACACCGTCCCTGTGCTGTGCCGCGTAGACCGCCGACGCATGGAAGTCGCTGTTGACGCGATGCGTTTAGGCGCTTTGCATGTCTTGCCCGCCGACGAATGGACTCCCGCTGTATGGCAAGAAGCCGTGCAAGGTTTGAATTCCCCCGAACTCACTACTAAGAGTTATGTGTTCGTAGACCCCACCAGCCAACACTTGCTGGCATTGGCGCAACGTGTGGCACAAACTGAAGTCACCGCTTTATTGGTTGGCCCTACAGGCGCTGGTAAAGAAGTGTTAGCCCGTGTGTTGCACGAATCATCTCCACGCGCCAAAGGCCCATTTGTCGCTTTGAACTGCGCAGCGATGCCAGAGCATTTGATCGAAGACATGTTGTTCGGTCATGAGAAGGGCGCTTTTACCGGCGCTTTGAAAGAACACAAAGGTTTGTTTGAGCAGGCCGAAGGCGGCACGATTTTCTTGGACGAGATTGGTGA
>JACCDP011032667.1_pt1 | contig 10214 bp, 10 predicted proteins | sample 7445841 | NCBI WGS metagenome assembly JACCDP01 (sample SAMN15323441, study PRJNA562643) | freshwater metagenome | isolation source: river surface water | place: USA:Blue River Watershed | collected 2017-08-17
CTCGATATCCTCAAGTTGCTTGAACAACTGCTTGCGCTCATCCTGATCCGGGTTGGCCAGCATGGCACGCTCAAGCGTCATCAGAGCGCCGTACCAGCGATAAATCCGCGACCGCATACGCCACTGGTAGAGCGGCGCCACCATGCGCGTTGCGGGCACTACCACGATCAAAAGCGGTAGCAATACCAGCGCAATTCGGTCGACCAGACTCGCCAGCCAAAACGGTAAACGTTTATAAAGGAAGGGTGCACCTGAGGTGTAATAGCGTCTGGCCTCTTCACTGATGGGAATATCATGCTCGATCGGTGCCGGAAACTCACCGGCTTTGCGATACATGCCGGCCTTGCCATGGACCTCACGTGCGGCGGCAATCAGCAGATCAGAGATCGCCGGGTGTAGTCCGTCACGCGCAATCAGTTCCACTGGTGTGCCAAATAAATCGATATCTCGCGGCGGCAGGTTGCGACCCAGATCGAAACTGCCTTCGGGCGCCACTAGTCGCGACAAAAACGGTAAACGTCTCTGGTAGCCATCGGCCTGGCGAAAGCTCATCATGCGAATTCCAGGCTTTCGGACCAACTCACGTACTTTTTTCCCTCTGAGCTGCTCGCCAGTCACAAACACTGCATCAATCTTGCGCGCCACCAGTGCGGCGATAGCATCGTCGCTGTCCAATTCGAGCAATTTAGCGCTCTTCTTGTCCATCCCATTCTCAGCCAGCATCTTGTTGGCGATCACGGCGGTACCGCTACCATCGGGGCCAATGGCAATCCGTTTGCCTTTCAGTTGCGTCAGTCGATCGATACGCTGCTCGCCCCAGTAAAACACCATGATCGGCTGCACGTAGATCGTACCTAGCGATACAAGGCCGGGGGCTTGGTCGTCATCGGCTAAACCGGTCTGGACAAAGCCGACATCCGCCGTTTGTTTGGCGTCGAGCAAGCGCTGCAGGTTTTCTACCGAGCCATCAGTCTCCCTGACCTCAACACGAATACCGTGCGCGCCAATGATCTTTGCGTAGCGCTGCGCAGAGGTATGGAAGCTGCCGTCCTGCGGGCCTGCAAGCAGGACGACCCGATCCGGCGGCGCCGGTCGAATCAGCTTTACAGTCAGCCAGCCGAGCACTGTGGTCATCGCGAGAATCGGTAGCAGTACCATGATCAGGTCGCGCCAAGAAATGGTGCTGAGCCGAACCAGTGGCTGCTTGAGGTAACGTTTGACAGTTTCGGGGCGCGGAGCTTGCATGGGGGGCTTAGTGTTACGGATGTGACGGAGTGATCTCTACCTCGCCATGATAGACCAGCTATGATCAGAAAATGAACTCTGCAAAGACAGTAAAAGCACCAGCCAGCGGCAGCTCGGTACTGGAAAAGGCGATTGCGTTTCGCGGCCGAAATGCGGCTGAACGTCCGATTGCGCCAGAGGCCGGCATGCACTGCATCCTGAATCCGTCAGACGTCGTGCAGATGTTGCAGGAGGCCGGAGAGTCCGACCCCTTTCTGCTGGCTGCTGCCATGCTGCATGACATGCTGCAGTTCGGCGCTGTGACAGAAACCGATATCTCTACCGTATTTGGCAGCGAAGTTGCTTGTATTGTGGCTGAAGTCACCGATAACCCACGACTAGCGCGCGGAACGCGCAAGGCGCTGCGCTTGACGATTGCGCCTTACATGTCGCGCCGAGCAAAATTACTGAAGCTGGCGCAACTGGTCGCCAGCGTGCGCAATCTGGCGACACCAACGCCGCCATCCCCGTGGGATGACAAGCAGCGCGCTGATTTTTTTGATTGGGTCGAAAAATTCGCCTCCGCTACCGGAGTACAAAATCCAACTTTGCAAGCAATCATGCTGGCCGAGTTGGAACGTGCGCGTTTAGCGCCCGGTTGCGCAGGTCGCTAGCGGCGTTGGCATTCTTTCGCCACAGGTCTTCACCGCTTGTGCAACTACCACCTTGTCATCAACCGAAGCAAACAGCTTATTAGTCACCAGCGTTGAAATTAAAAACAAAGTGTAGTTATTCCATTCTGCTGTTGACCAGAGCTCAGAAAAGCTCAACACTCCATCCCTGCATCATGATTCAATAAAAATTAATAAATAAATAACCTAGCCCGGCACCCAGACCGGCGCGGGAGATGAGGCTGAGGAGGGCATGGGCGATTACACTAATATGTCGGCGTACTACGATTTGATCATGACGTCCGGCTATTACGATTACCAGAAAATCGTTGATAACATCGTCAATCATGGCGAATTCGACAATGTGTTGGAGCTTGGCTGTGGCACCGGATTGATTCTGCAGGAGCTGGTGACGCGTCATCCTGCGATTCCGAAAGTAACCGGTATTGATCTGACCTCGGCAATGCTCAGCATTGCTTCTGAGCGTTTGCAGCCCTATCCGAATGTCTCGCTACAGCGGCAAAACGTCACCCAATTCGATCTTAAAAGCACCTACGATCTCGCATTCTCCTATGGGGGTGTCTGGTACTTTGTGGTTGATGGTGACAACGAGCCATTCATGGTTAGCCATTTATCGGAGCATGAAGATAATTGCCGCGGCATCGAGCGCGTGGCAGGCCATGTGCATGCGGGTGGCCGATTGTTGCTGGGCATACAAGGCCCACACCATGATTACCAGCGCCCGATAAAAAACGGCTATGTCTATGCCCAAAAAATCGAACCAGCTGATCATGGGTTTACCAAGCACTATTACCTGACTGATCACGATGAGACACTGATGGCGCAAACGATTCGCTACCGCGTCTATCCGCTCGATGAGGCGCTGGCGCTACTGGCTGAGCATGGCTTTCAGTTCGACCGTCAGCATGGTATTGGCTCGCATTTCTTCGAGTTTCATAAAACATGACACGGTCACTTCTGTTCATCGGTATCGGCAACATGGGTCGGCCGATGGCAGTCAACCTTGCGCGCCACGGCTACGCGCTGTCGGTGCATGATGCTCGGCCCGGACTTCCGGATGAACTTGCAGCGCTAGGTGCGACCTGGTGTGATGCTCCCTTTGAGGCTGCAGCGCAGGCGGATATCGTCCTGCTGTCGCTACCCGGGCCGCCGCAGGTGCGCGAGGTATTGCTAGGCGAGCGGGGTGTATTGCAGGCCATGCGTTCCGGTAGCGTATTGATCGACACCTCTACCAGTTCAGTCGACTTGGCGCGTGAAATCGCGACCATCGCATCCGATAAAGGCGTGGACTATCTGGAAGCACCCGTCACCAATGCGATTGATGGTGCGGCTGCGGGTCGGCTCTCCATCTTCGTGGGCGCTAATGAAGATGCTTTTGCGCGATGGCGCAGCGTGCTCGATGTTCTTGGTAACCGCGTGCTGCATGTTGGCCCTCACGGCAACGGTGCGACTGTCAAGCTACTCACCAACCTGATGTGGTTCGTAAACGCGGCCGCGATCGGCGAAGCCTTGATGCTAGGTGCCAAAGCGGGTGTGCGGCTGGAGGTCATTCGCGAGGCCTTGATGCACAGTGCAGGCAATAGCTGGGTGGTCGAGCATGTTATCCCCTCTATTTTCGAGGGTCACTACGACCCTAGCTTTTCATTGGCGCTCTGCTGCAAAGATTTGTCACTGGTGAATCAGATTGCCGAGCAGCAGGGCTATACGCTCACCATGGGGCGTCATGCACAGGCCGTATTCGAGCGTGCGCGTCAGGTCTATGGTGATGAAGCCGCCGAACTTCATGTGGTGCGCCTGCTCGAGCAGCAAGTCGGTTTGTACTTGCGCCCACCGCATGGTCAGACAGGTGGTGACGAGAAGGCTGCCTGAGATGCGTCGTCAACCCGAGTTAATGCGTGAGGCCCATCAGCACATGCCGCAAGGCGTTGCTGAGAACTACCGTTACTGGGGTGACGATAAAACAGTCTTCGTCAGTAGCGCAAAGGGTTGTCGCCTTACTGATTGCGACGGCAAACAATATGTTGATTTCCGGCTGGGCTACGGGCCGATCATTCTAGGCTACCGCGATGAGCGTGTAGACGCCGCCGTCATCGAGCAAATCACGCAGCGCGGTACCTTGTCCGGCTTCGCCACCGAGCTCGACACCGAGGTCGTGCAGCAGGTCAAGGCACTCTGCCCCAACATTCAAAAGATGCGGTTTGCGAATTCAGGCACCGAGGCTGTGATGGGGGCAGTTCGCACGGCGCGTGGTTTTACCGGGCGTGATCGGGTCGCAATTGTCGAGGGTGCATTCCATGGCCTGTACGACGAGATGATGTGGAAGTCCGATATTGAAGCCTGGGATCCGGCTAGTGGCTTGCAGCCCGAAGTGATTCCATTCGGTGCAGGTATTCCAACACGTGCACGTGAATTGCTCGACCTGATACAGATGAATGATGATGAGGGTCTGGAGCAATTATTCCAATCTCGCGGCGAACAACTGGCCTGTGTCATCCTCGAGCCCATTATTGGTAACGCTGGCAGTATCTCTGCCACGCCGAAATGGCTGGCGCGACTGCGTGAGCTTTGCACCCAATACGGCACCTTACTGCTGATCGATGAAGTCAAGACCGGCTTTCGGGTCGCAGCCGGCGGGGCGCAGCAGCTGTACGGTATTTATGCCGACCTATCAACTTATGCCAAAGCGATGGGTAATGGCTACCCAGTGGCTGGATTCGGTGGCCGTTCCGATGTGATGGATAGAGTGGGTTCGCATCGCGGTGGTGTCGTCCACGGCGGCACCTATACCGCGAACCTGATCGCGCTTTCTGGCGCTCACGCGACGTTATCCATCCTCACACATACCAATGCGCTATCGACGATCAACTCGGTCGGAGAAAAAATACAAGCCGCACTCGGGCGTGTGTTCACTGCAGCCGGTATCGCCCATGCCTTCGCTGGGCCAGCGGCAATGTTCGGCGTACATTTCACCGAAACCGTGCCCACCAGCTACCGTGACTGGCGTCGAACCGACAGTCGGCTGTATCGCGATTTCGCATGGAATCTGATAGATCGCGGCATCATGCTTGAGCCGGATTCGCGCGAGCCCTGGTTTATCTGTGAAGCGCACCAAGACGTCGATATCGCTTGGCTGGAAGCGATGGCAACTGACGCACTGAAAGTCGCTCTTGACGCAGCCTGAAAATCAATAGAGTTAGAGATTGTCGGCAGTACTCGTGACTGTCGGAATAGGGGGTAGAGAATGAATCATCCGATCACCAGATTCGTAAAAATACTCTGCCTGCTCAGCGTCACCATCATCTCGGGCTGTGGCACTGCACCCAGAAAGGGTCCGGACCTGATGCAGTTCCGGGCACGATCTGATTTTCAAGGTGCGGCAAATCTATTCATCGCACCCGATAGAAAGCCACGCTACGACCGCAATAATCTTCATATGACGCTGGAGGCCGCCAAGGCATTTCATGATGCTGGCTACTGGCAGCTGAGTAATGATGCGTTCGCGCGCGCGCACCAGCTCATGCCCTGGAAAGAAGATTCTGTCGATACTCCGCAAGAGGTACTCACGCTTGTCGCTACCACTGCGACCAGTAGTGCCTTCGGACCCTACCAAGGCAAGGTCCATGAGGGTGGTTTTATCGATTACTACCGTGCGTTAAACCAGTTGATGCTGAAAAATGAAAACGCGCGCGTCTCCTTCAAACGGCTTCAGGAGCGGCAACGCAATGCGATCGTACAACTCGGCGCATTTGCACGCACCACCCAAGGATCGATGCAAGAGAGTTTCTCGCAGAATAAGGCAGTGAACGCAGCGGCTAGTCTGCAGGAAATCGATAGTCAGCTCGGGCGGGGTGTGGCGAAGGTCAGACCCGGCGTGACGATGTCAGAGATTCAAAATGCTGCCGGCGACGTCATGTCCGCGCTGTATCGCGCGACTTCTGCCGACCCACTCGACAACGACATGAGCCTGATTCAACCTTTGTTGTCGAGTGCTGCGCAAAGCGCTGCATCCGATGAAGGGCGAGATTTCGTGCGTCGGTTACGTGCCAGTATCGGTAGGGGTGATGGCAAACTTGAGAATAAGGTAATTGTGGTTTATGAAGACGGCAATGGCCCGGGGTTTAATGAATACCGGGTTGATTTGCCGATGTACCTGGTGTCGGATAAGGTGCTTTATAGTGGTATCGCGCTTCCCGAATTTAGAGAAGGGAATTCGGCGTATCCGTACTTGATCATTGGCGAGCAGGGCGACAAGACGGCAGTACTTACCGATATCAACCGCTTGCTTGGCCTCGAGTTTGAAAAGGCCTATCCCGGTATTGTTTCCAAAGCGGTGATCTCGACGATTATCAAAACCGCGGCTCAGTACGCGGCTAACGCCGAGATTGACCGGCAAGTTGATAAACAGAAACTAGATCCACTGGCTGCGGCATTCATGAAGATCGGTACTGCGGCGACACAGGCTGCGCTGACCAAGGCAGATACGCGTGCCTGGCGTAACCTGCCGAATACGATTCAAATGGCGGTGGTCGACCGGCCAGCTTCTGGCCCACTAAAGATCGAGACGGCTAACCGGCAACCGGTTGATACTATAAGTTTTGATGAGCCGGGCAATTACCTGGTGTTAATCAAAGGTGCAGCCAGCCAAATGGGGCTAGCCGTCAGTATCGTAAAGCTTTAAAAAGACCGCACCAAATCGTATCGCCTCGTTGATATCGGAACCGCGCTAACCCGCAGGCCCCGGGGCTGATCATCTTGGCGCGGATTATGCCGAGTCCGCCTAAAATACTGTCATTATTGCTTGTTGATGAACGGTCTTAGCAAAGGAGTCAGATAGCATGATGAAAAAAATTGTAAGAATCGCCGTCGTCGCCTTGGTGCCGGTGCTACTAATCGCTTGCGCCTCAGGTAAGGTCAGTTCGACTAATCCGATGGCGAGCAAAAAGGATATCGATACCTTTGGCCTGACCACCACCGATTTTGAATATGCAGCGAAAAATGCGCTTGATGAATTCATGATGTCGCCCTGGATCGCAAAAAAAGAGGGGCGCTGGCTGGTGCAAATCGGTAACGTTCGCAACGAGACGGTACAAGAAGTTGATACCAAGCGCCTGACTCAGCGGATGGTCAGTTATATGACCAAAAGCGGGAAATTCGCGTTCTCTACAGTTGGCGGCAGTCTGGCAGACAGTAATGTCAAAGAGTATCGGAAGCTTGAGAAGTCTGATTTGTATGACCAAGAAACCGGCGGCAAAGGCAAGGCAGTCAGGCCCGATTTATCCATGATTGGTGAGATCTCGCAAACGACGAACATCAGCGCGGACCGTTCCAAACAGCAACTGGAGTATGAATTCCGCCTGCGGGTAACTGACCTCAGCTCCGGGATTATCTTGTTCGATTCATTGGTGCCGATTGATAAACGTGGATCGAACAAAAACTTTGCCTGGTGAACTTGCGCACCAGTCTTCACGATAACTAGTTCATGAACGCTTCACCCCCAAAGCTCATTAGTATTGTTGTGTATGGTTTAGCGCTTTGCGTCGGGTGCGCGCTGGCGCAAGAACCTGGTACTCGGCTGGCCGCTAGCAGTCATGATTTATCAGGTCAAACAGCGGCAGAAGCAGAGGCCGAGGCAGTAGCCCGCGGCAATGAGCGTAATCGTGCATTACTCAACGAGGGGGCTGCCACGACAGCGGATTCAGAGGGGCCTAATCTGCTTCGTTCAACATCGCCTTCATCGGGGCGTGGGCAAGCTAATGCGTCGTCTGCACTAACGCTAAGGGGCGTCAAGCCGTCGCCGGTACGTGATGCGGTCGCTATTGTGGTTGGTATCCAGTCTTACAAATATCTGCCGCCAGCTAGATATGCAAGTACCGATGCCCGGAAGTTTGCAGAGTATGCGCGCCATATTCTGGGCGTAGCACCTAATCGCATACGCTTGCTGACTGATACCGGCGCCGATACCACCGAAATGACCCGCGCATTTCGTCAGTGGTTACGGCGCAATGTGAATCGTGGTACTACCGATGTGTATGTCTTTTACAGCGGTCATGGCTTACCTTCGGATGATGGTAAAACGCTTTATCTACTGCCCTACAATGCAGACCGCGACTTTATCGACAAAACAGGCATAAGCCAGCAAGAGTTAGTCACGATGATATCGGCCACCCAGCCAAAATCGGCCACGCTGTTTATCGATAGCTGCTACAGCGGCCAGACACGCACCGGTCATGCCCTGCTTCCACAGGCTAGACCCCTCAGTTTGCGATCCGCAGTGACAAGTTACCCGCCTGAATTCTCGGTGCTGAGTGCTTCATCAGCGCAGCAGATTTCATGGTCGAGTGCCGAGCTAGGTCACGGTTTATTCAGCTATTACCTGATGAAGGGGTTGGAGGGTATAGCAGACCTTGATCAGAACGGCGAGATCACGCTCGGTGAAATGCAGCGCTACCTGGTCGAGAATGTCGCGCGACAGGCGGCGCTCAGAAATCGAGAGCAGGAGCCGCAGTTGATGGGTGATGAAAACAGGACCTTGGTGAAGCGATGAAGCAACTGTTTACGATCCTGGCGATGCTTTTTTTCTGTGCGGGCTGTGGCACGATCGGTGGTGCTATCTCAGGGGCAGGCACCGATATCCAAAAAGCGGGCGAGTGGCTGAAAAAGAGGTAGGCTTATTCAGTGTGAGTACTCAGTCTACTCAACTACAATCGCGCTATTCTCCAGAACGATGATTTTTTCACCGGTGCGTAAGTAGAGCTCAATGATTTCCGAGCTGCTTGATTCCAGCATTTGGGCACGGCACGCGTAATCTTTGCGCAAGATTCGTTGTGTCGTTTTGTCCTTCACTTCGAATATGCCGATGCTGTTGGCTTTGGTGCAATCGGGATTGCTACCGCTGCCGGCTGCGGGGTTGATCAGATCTGATTCTCGCCCAGCCCCGGTTCCCCCCATGCCGCCGCCAGTATCTACCTGCGCTAAGGCGTTACTCGACAAAAGCGTCAGCGCTAAGCTAAACAGGACGGTGGCAAGCTTAAGCATGGTCTGCTCGGTTTGTTGAATCGGTATCGATCTGTTCATTGAAAAAATAAACCCCAAAATTCATACGCTGCTCGCCGCGCGATTCCTCTTGCTCGAGCAGTGCTTGTGCAGCCTTATTCACGGCAAGCAATGCCTGCATGGCTTGTTTTTCTGAAATCTTTTTTAGCTGTGCGATAGCATCTTCACTCAGGCCATGATAATGCACGCAGCGCTCAAGGGATTTATTTTCCGGACTGATCAAGTTGCCGATAGCAGTCGATAGATGATCATGAATATTCATGCTCAAGTAATGCAAGGTCTCTTCCTGCCCCTGCTTGAGAGCCAAATTATCGGGATGAAGCTTGACTAGACCGTCTTCATCGATGGAGGCCAGGCCGCGCAGCACCATGTCGTCGAGCACGGCTTTGGGCCGTACGTCGGTGCTGATTGAGCGAACCAGATCTTCAAAGTCGAAGCCACGCGCGACTTTCTTTTTTTTCGGTAGGGGCTTTGGACCATGTGCCGTATGCAGATTGGGGTCGCCGCTCCATTTGGCCACCACTTGGGCGGTCAGGCTCGCGCTGGAATAATTGGTTTCATGGGAGTCCAGCGCGCGCAGACGTTTGACTTCCTTGCGGTGAATGCCGGTGGCGATACTGATCCGGCTGTCAGTGACTGGGGCATCTTGCGTACCGCGCAGCTGGCGCTCAGCCTCCTTGATCATGACGAATTTGATAACTTCAGCCACTGTCCCAAACCCGATACCGCGGTCGAGCAGTAATCTGGCCAAGGGGTACAGCAGGTGTTCAACGGCAGGCAGGACAGGGTTCGTCAAGATGCAAGCTCAGTTTGTAAAAGGCATTTACACTTTTTTCAGCATACACGGAAAATACCGTTGACGTGGAAAAATTTCCCACATAATATGGTTTTACCGGGTAATCATCAATACTTAAAGTGAGCCGGCATGATTTGCCGGGACTGCTGCCCTATGAAGTCGAACGGATTAATACGCCCACCGAGTCTGAGCTTTTTTTATATTGCGACGGCGATGATGGTTTTTTGTGCGCTTGGGCCCGCCGCTGCCGAGATCAGTGCTGCGCGAGCCGAGTATTTGTATGGGCCTGAGACCGCGCGCAAGGACGCCTGCGATCTGGCGATTGCTAAAGCACGGTCGCGGGCGCTGGCGAATGTGATGGGCGAATTCGTCTCAGCGGAGGAATTGCTGAGCTGCCAAGGGGCGACTGGCAAACGATCAGATTATGGTTGCGATCTGAACCAGATTAC
>JACCDP011216769.1_pt1 | contig 10214 bp, 7 predicted proteins | sample 7445841 | NCBI WGS metagenome assembly JACCDP01 (sample SAMN15323441, study PRJNA562643) | freshwater metagenome | isolation source: river surface water | place: USA:Blue River Watershed | collected 2017-08-17
AGTTCCGCTGCCCTAGCGCTGTGGGAGAATCAAAGCGTGAATGAATTCATTGATTGGCTAAACACCAGCGTTCAAACCTTTGATCCTTTTTGGCGTAACGCCATCGCTGGTTTAGCCATCATGCTGGAAACCAGCATTCTGGTTGGTTTGATTATTCCAGGCGACACTATTGTCTTAACTGCTGGAACACTAGTCCAGAACTGGTTTGACTTTAGCTTTCTCTGGATAGCAGTAATGCTGGGATCTTTTGTTGGCGAATCCCTGGGTTTCTATATAGGCAGACTATTTGGACCAAGAATTAGATCCTCTAAAGCTGGTAGACAAATACCAGAAAAGGTTTGGCATCGAGCAGATACCTTTGTTGAATCTAGAGGAGGAATAGCAGTTGCTATTTCTAGATTCCTACCAGTACTGCACTCAGTGGTTCCACTAACAGCCGGTATGACCAAGATGACCTATCGAACCTTTATTAGTTGGACAGTTGCTGCCTGTGCCCTGTGGACAAGTCTTTATTTAGGGGTTGGCTGGTTTGCAAGAAATGCAACCCAAGCTATGAACGATTTCAAACTTGGTGCAGCAGTCTTTATCTCGATCATCGTGGTCTTTCTAATTGTCATTACCCTAGTCAAAAAGAGACTGGATAAGGCCACAGAAGCCATGATTGATGAATCAGAGAAAGCCAAAGCAAGAGCTAAGAAGCTTCGCGAAGCAGAGATGAAAAGACCTAACCTGTAATGTGTGGCAGAACGGTTGTTGCTAGATCTATAGGTGAGTTAGTAACCCTCTTTGACATTGATGATGTAATCGGTGAGCAACCGGTTATTACCTATAACAATCCTCCTTCCCTACCAGCATCAATAATCGTTGACCGGGTTCTCAAAGACAACGAGGGTGAACATGCTGGTGAACTAAGAAGACAACTACACGCGGCTAGATGGGGTCTAGTTCCCAGAAACTCTCAGGGACCAGCTAACACCCCACTTCACAACAACGCCAGGATAGAAACAGTTATTCAGAAACCAACCTTTAGAAACGCAGTGCTAAGACAGCACTGCGTAATGCCAGTCTCTGGCTATTACGAATGGCAAATCAAAGAGGACGGTTCTAAACAACCTTTTTATATCAACGCAGGTGATCAGGGAATGCTTGCTCTAGCTGGTATTTATGACTGGTGGCTAGACCCAAATAAGAAACCAGATGACCCATCTAGATGGCTTCTATCTTTTGCAATTCTCACCAAAGATGCAGCAGAACCACTAGCTCCAATCCATGAGAGAAACCCAATCTTGCTCTCAGAGTCATCTATGGCTGAATGGCTTGACCCAGACAACCTAGAAGACCCAGAGAGCACCACTCAAGCTCTACTAAATGAACTAGCCCAAGAATCCGATCAAGTAGCAGCAGAAGTAGAATTCTGGCCGGTGGGAGTTGAGGTTGGGAATGTTAAAAACAACTCCGCTCAATGTATTGGCAATGAGAGTAGCTAGGTTTCCTAGGCGAGCCAAAAACACTCTCTACTTGACTCTTAGGCGCTCTAATGACGTCATTTCAGAATTATCATGCAGAGTTTCGAGGTAATCAGCCCATTCTGGAAACAAGAGTGTGTTTATTTTGCGCACTAGAACGCTGTCATGCTTTACATTTTCTTGGTTCACACCCGCATTCTTTTTGAAGACTTTGTTTGTATGCTCTGATTTCTCAAGCTTTCCAACCAAAGAAAGAGAAGTGGGTAAGTCGATTGGTACTGGAAGTGACATAAGGGTCTGTAAAGAAAGTGTCATCCCACCGTCGCGAACCCTCCACCACCAATAGGTGAAGGATGAGTTCAAAATTAGGTAGGCCAAATCTCTTTTGGCTTTACTTGAGAAGTTTAAGGTATGCATCGATGCCCGCGAAACCGGGTTCTTAAGGCCTACAATGAAATACCTTGGCGATGAGGGGACAAATAGAACATATTGCCCTCTTGATGAAACTAAGTCTCCTAGAGTATGTTGCCCTTTACGAGTGACGGATTTGTAAAGTGTAAGAAAATGAGGATGAACTTTTGGGAAAAAGTCTTCCGATAGTTTAGGTGAACAAAGAAAGTTATCTAGGCTCTGGAATAAAACCTCTCTTTGACTAGACGTCCATCTAATTAGAGGGGTTATTGCGTGACTTGATCCTATTTGAGATGCGACAGTTATAGCCGCTCGGATGCTATTTGAAGTATTTGTGTTCTTGCTCCCAAACTTGAAGCCACGGAAGATATTTGCAGGCACATTGTCAAAACAATAGATGTTCAGGAATGAGTAACTAAGCAGAAGCTTCCTGACGGACTTGAACTTTGAGGCGTTTGTAAAAGACTGCGGGGTGACACTTACAAAACCAGAGCTGGTCTTGATTATGTTCTCGAGAAAATACGCATAGAGATCTGACGCCTGTTCCGTCTCAAATCGAGCATCCCTGGTTGTTGCCAAGTACGGGGGATTTACAATTACGTAGTCATGAGGTGGAATGCCCTCTAAATCATCACCAATTCCTAACATGCCAAGCTCGTCTGCTTTTGGAACGCTTAGAAAGTCAAAATGAACAAACCTTTTTTCGAGATCATTAAATAGATTTTTGTTTTTCTTTTGAAAATGAATGGCGAATAAAGTTCTCCCAATTAGAAGCGCAAGTTTGTCCCGGTCGGAAAGTATAAGTTTTTCTGACACAAACTTCTCTGGGTTTGATTGGATGTTTGCAAGGTGCCAAGACAGATTTCCAATTCCAGAGCAAGGGTCAAGCCATACACCAGACTTACTAAACGGTCCTTCTTTAGCCTTTTTAGCCATAAAGATAGCTACATCATCCGGTGTGAAAAATTGGCCGCTGTCTTTTCTGCCCTCGGGACTTAGAATGGCCACGCTAAATTCATAAAGAACGGAAATCTCGCCAATGGAGAGCCCTTTGATGAAGTCTTTTTCTAGAAAATCGGCTTCAGCAAAAGCTTTGCATTTAAGTATGTAGTTAAAGTCAGAGGTATTGAGAGATCTGATGTGTGAAGCGAGAATCGCTTTCCAAGTTCTTTCTATACCCCATTTCTGAATTAGGACCTTAAGCTCTTTGGAATCGAATTTTAGGATTCCGTTCGACATTTAGCCTCTATTTCAGGTCAGGTAGTGATTTCTAACAGCATCTATTTGTAGCCTTCGAAAATACATGTGTGCAGAAATTGTCGCTTTGATTTGTCTGACCTTTTTCAAATCGAAAGTAGTATAACCTCCACTAGTGACAACATCTTCTTTATAGACAAAGAATATCGAAGAGATCTTGAGTCTGTTAGTAGTCTTTGTACCTGACCCTTTTGATTCTCTCATTCTTGAAGTCTCTATGCTTACCTGATTGTCCGCACCTACTATTCCACCTATTTTGGCAATGTGTTCATGCAGTTTTTCGACAGCCCAGACTTTGTATTTGTTCCGTCCAGCGGACCGGATTTCTCCCTTAATCCCAGGAATTCCTCTTAGATTTGGGGGATCAACGAACTTAGTAATATCGTTTGAAGACATCATTACCAGGTAGCCCTTGTTGTCCTCTGTGCAAATAACATCTGCGGTGTTATCTCCCGTATAGTTGTCATCAAGAGCCTTCAGAATGCTTGATGTTGAGAAAGAAACAAAATTCTTGGTCGCAGAGTCCGCTAGCTTGAAAATATTAACCTTGGCTTTTATTGCCTCGTTCAGCATAGGGAGCAACTGCCTGAATTGAATTGTGAACTTCTCAGTCTTAACCAAGTAGCCGCTCTCGTCATAATGTAAATCAAGTTCTTTTGCTTTGGAGGCTGGTTCCTTGTATTCGATCTTAACAATTGTGTCTGAATCTAAATCAATGAGGACTGCATCATATGAGTTTGGTCCGCCTGCTTGGACTAAGAACCTACTATTTTTTGGATTGAAATAAAGATACCTTGGGGATAACTCGAGCGATTCAAGTAACTTTTCAACAGCATGGGGAAGTGCCTGTTTTTTTGAATACTTTGAAAACGAGGTCAAACCTAGCTTGTTGGCCAATTCAAAAGTGTATACACATTCACTAAATACGGCTCTTTGCAGTGCACCATTGACTCTTAATGCATCGTCTATTTCGGACTCTATGGATAAAACCTTCTCGACCCCAGGTTCAGTTTTGAGCAATTTTCGATGATTCTTGAAATGGTTCCAAATGCGATTTCTGCCCGCTTTAGGAACTGACAACTTAGTGTTTGGCGAAGAGTAGAACTCAATAATTAAATCCTTTACAGGGTCGTTTCTATCCATCAATTTCACGCACCAATCAGGGGACTTCTTTTAGACAACATGTCTCAATTCATTGGAAATTTACCTGCTAGTCTTTCCAGCGTTTCTCTAGGATCTCCCAGAACTTCTCGTTTCTCTCCTGAATTTCCTTTTGAGTCCATGTAGGTTTGCTGAGCCAAGCGTCGTTCATGTTAGGGATTATGAAGTTTGCTCCTGCTTTAGCCTTAGCTTTGGCTACTTCGGCTTTCTTATCATCTAGAGTCCAGTTGCTCATTTTTATGTTTAATACGTTAGGCAGCAAGGACAAGTTGCCAAGGTCATGAAGTACAGCCCTCATACCCGCCAGATTAGCCTTCCACTTGGCTAGGTCCGCTTGCCATTTCGAATCTTTTTGGGGAAATACGTGCTCAATCCAAAAAGGGTCGTCTCCGGTGCCCATGTTCTTAATTGGAACCATTGAAATAGTTGCTCCCCCGTTCATCTCTTCATTGATAACATCAAGGATTGCCATAGTTGCCCGCTGATTTGCTTCATAAAGGGATTTGGAATCCTTTCCAAAACTGATGGCGTGCTTTTGGAGTACCTGATCCCAGGTTTGTGCCTCATATTTTTCCAAGTTTGTAGAAAACACTTCTCCGGCTCTTTGTTGTTCTTTATTCAACGAAGTCTCATTTATATGTCTAAGTGAACGGATTGACCATCCATTGAAGGTGGTTAGTGATTTACCTGACAGAACTGTCTTGAAAAGAGTCTTTTCAACACTTCTCAAAGCATGAGTGATGTCTGCTGAATCAAATTTCCTTTCTGGACTTGATTCAAGAAAACCCCGGCGTAAAATGAAGAAAACTGTTGCTGACGGAGGGCCATCTGACAGGTAGCGAAGCCTTTGAAGTATTAGCCTATTTTTAAGCGGAAGCTGAATTTGAATTCCATCACTTAGGTTTCCAGCAAAATTAAAGTCGAATTTCTGTATAGTCCAAATTCTGCATTCGTCAGGAAGTCTCTTTATCCAGGCCTCCAAATTACTTACACCTAATCGATCATTGATGTATTTAGTGATTGCCGAGTAGGTTTTCTCGTAGCTGAATTTACCGTATGCCCCCTCGCCTATCGAAATTAGGTAATCATAGAGAAACTCGTTTTTGATCTTGTCTGCATTTGAGCCTTTCCCAGTAGGCACGCCCTCGAGGATTTCCTCAGCTCTTCTCCAGTAATTGTCAAATAAAAGATCCCGCGAAGCTTGGTTTGGTATTTGAGAGGTGAGTTGCCCAAATACAAAATTACGAAGGTGGTCAAACTGACTCAACTCTGTCCGATTACCATTCAATGCTGAGAAGATACGCACAGGGTCCTCATCCCTTATTCTCAGATAGAGCACGGAAAGTTTATTGAGTGTGGCGTCCACCAGTTTTGTAACATCAGGCTGGCCAGATTTTCGAATGTCTACGCCTTTTGAAATCTGTCGAGCCAGCCAAATATCCCATTTTTCAAATATGGTTTTATCTTTGAGTTTGAGGTTTGGAATTTGGTAGGAATCTGGGCTAAGAAGAGCTTCCTCTCCAAGCCATAGAAGGTATCTGAAGTAGAGGTATACTCTAGCCAAATCATTGTTGGCTTTAGATATCTGCTCAAGGTCTCCTTCCTCTATCTGTTGGAATTCAGAGTCATTTGGGCTTTGTAATCTCAATTTTGCAAGTTCAAGTTCAAATTCAATGTCAAACTCTTTTGCATAGTGCTCCAAAGCTAGCAACCACAATCTCAAAGTTGTAAACCTTTGTTGACCATCAATCAGCTCTACACATTTGTGGTTCAGTTTCTTCACTTCGCACTTTTCACTACCAGTTAGATTTCTTGTAATGGCAGCACCAATCCAGTGATTCTTCTCAGTTGGATCCGTTAGTGTTTTGGCTAGATCTACGATTAATTGATGGGCATTAACTTCAGTCCAAGCGTATTTTCTTTGATACCTGGGAATAGTGACACAATTATCAGGTTTCAGGAGATCCAAAACTTCTTCCGTAAAAGTTTCAATTGACATGGCTCGAGTTTCTCAATTCCTCTTTAGGTGTTCGTTGACATTTGGTAACAGGTTACTTCATTTGAATAGCTTCAAGAGTTTCTCCAAAATACGAAACCTTTTTGCAATGTCAGACCAAACCTATAAAATCTAATATCCGAACATATGTTCGGATAAGGGCAAAGGTGGTTTATGGGCCGTATAGACGAAGCTGTGGCTGTTTTAGTGGATCAGGAGGGTGCTCCTACCCTCTTTAGGTGGAGGGAAAAGGACTATCAGGTTAGTTCTAGACCGGTTAGATGGTTTGCCAGGGCTGAATGGTGGGTAGGTGAAAGAGCCCACAGAGGCATAGGATCAGGAGTTCTGGAAGTTGAAATGTGGCGATTTCTAGCTACAGCAGATGGAACAAAGACTTCCTTTGAATTGCTTCATAACTGTCAAACCGGCTGCTGGACATTGAATAAAACGTTTAATTAGGCAATTCTAAAAACTAGCTTTGCCGGAAAAGATCCACATCCAAAGGTGAAAAAATATAAATTTTGAAGGGAAGCTAAAATCTGACCCTTCCGCACCAACTTGAAGTCTTTCTAGGGAGGTCGGTGCGATATTTGTGCCACTCATTTCTTACATTCGCAGAACTAAAAGGATCTTCTATTAATGTAACAGAAGTTGTTTCTGAGAGTCTTTCTGGTGAAAATTCAACTAGTCCTTTATTTAAACCCCCTATCAAAGTCTTATTCTCGAGCAGGTGAAAAACAATCCACCTATGATGTAGATCCTTTCCTTGTATGAAGAGCGTATTAAGCCTCGTTATTGAAGAATTTGACGATTCTCCTCTTGCCTTGCTAATGACTGACTCAAATTTAGACTCAATTTCCATGGAACGCTTATCAAATACTAAGTCATCTTCAATGTCATTCTTAGCGATACCAGTGAACAAGCAAATTTCAAGATCAGGGATTGCTAACAACTCGGTCAACGGAAGAAACTGGTCATTTAGCAGCATCCCAGCAATCCACTTGTCAAAAACCTCAACTTTTGATGAAACCTTTGCGAAGGGAAGGATAACTCTGCGAAGATAATCAAGTGAGGGGTCACCTTTCTTGCTTCCCCTAGATCTATTTTTCACATTTTGGTCAATTACACTAAAACTTTCGTAATCATCAAAAACATTAATTGTCTCCCCGTCAACGCCTACAACTAAATCAGGAGTTTCACGACCACCTCTGCCCCACAAAGATTCCGTCATAAAACCAATGATTAAATCCTTTGACCTATCCGGTAATGACGTCAGGCAAGCTATCCGTTCCTCTTTCGGCTTCCCATCCGAAAGCAAAATTACTTTCCCAGCTATAGCTGCTAATGTCTTTCCGAGGGAGTTTGGTTCTAGGTCAAGAAACCATTCTGTGGGATTAGACGAAGGTTGGACTAAAGCACGCATCAAATTAAGTCCTCAAACCTAAGAGAACTAAATGAATTAGGCATCGGCATAATGAAATCTCCATTTTCATCAAGAGGCAAGGCAAACGCGAAATTTCCCTCATTTTTTGGCGAATCAGGAGAATCCGGTATCTGATCAACATAAATAACCTGGACCAAATTAGGGTCTAAACTGCCCTCTCGAATTCGCTTTTGAATTCTGAGCAACATTGATTCAGAGTGAGTTTCTAGAAGGACCGTGCGATGAGACTTAGGGTTTTGGATGAATGAAATAAAAAGATCGACAAGATTTGCCTGCATTTTTGGGTGTAAATGAAGCTCTGGTTGTTCGATTACTAGTGTTTGTTGCTTAAGCGCCGAAGCCCTGGAAACTAACTCCAGTATTGGAAGTATTTGACTCAGCCCTACCCCAACATCCTGGAACGTAACTGGTGTTCCCGTCCTAGTATCAGTGAGAATTTGTGACTTCAGGGTGCCTAAAAATCTGGCATTTCCCAAATACGACTCTATTGGGCTCAATCTATATCTACCCTCTGTCAACTCGAAGAGCCAGTTTGCCACTTCATTTTCCAACGGTTCAAATAGGATTTCGGCGCTCTCGTCATCAAACGTGGTAAGCGTCCCAGCATCGTAAGTGAGTCTTTTAGATATTTCTCTTAACGGTCCAATGTGACGAATCCCCCTAAGGTGTGTTTTTACTTTAAATGAATGATAAGAAAGCAACTGATCCAGGTTTTCGGCAAAAATCGAGTCCACAACAGAAGAGGGAGACACTCTAACAAAATTGTCAAAAACTTGAAATTGTAAATCAAAGACTTCTTCATCAATGTAATTGACTTCTTCTTCAAATTTAGATTTAAAACTACCGTGGTGCCCTTCGTAATTTCCAGGTATCGCATCTCTAACGTCATAGTCGCTCTCTTCTAGTGCTTTGTCCGCCGAGGCTATGTTTCTTTTTATTAGATGAGTGAGCGTTTCGATGTTTTCAATAGTTAGTTTGTAAGTCAATTGTAATTCTTGGTTTGTACTTACTTCATTAATTAACTGAAACTTGAATTGTACGGGTTTTTCAAAAGTTCTAAATTTGAAATTTATACTAAGAGATAAAATCGGTTTTTTTATTGATACCTCCCATGAACTACTTATGTGCTCGACCATCTCTTCTAAATTAATTTGAGTTTTATCTCTTGGTTCGGAACCTCGATTCCTCATAAATCTCCTAGCAGAAGGAGAGTTGTGTTCTGCTTCGCAGTCAAGTCCGAGTTCGATTATGAAACTGGAATTCTCATCATGCTTGAAAACAACATTTGCAAAGCTCGCTAGGGAAACTTCACTTCCTTCGTATTCGAAGCCAATTCTCCGGGAACTAATTAAAGGGACGGAACCTAATGACTGTTTAGCCAAAAGCAAGCTTCTTATGAGTGAAGATTTTCCCGACGCATTTGGGCCAAAGATCAAGGTCAGAGGTCGAATCGGAATCTCAGTTTTGTTCGAGAATCCTTGAAATCTAGTCAAACTGAGTTGAGTGAACATAACTTACTTTCGATTGTTTTGATTTTGTTGCTTTATGGGAATATACACCTAGCCCTTGACTTAGATCAGATTTGCAATGTCAGCCCGAACCTATAAACTTCTATATCCGAACATATGTTCGAATAATAGTTTATAGGGCGTTCTATGAGTTTTACCCATTTGCATGTGGCTTCAGGCTTTTCTTCCCACTACGGGGTTAATCGGCCTGAGCTGTTGGTTGAGGCTGCCCATAACCTGGGCTTTGATGCTCTAGCTATTACTGACCGGGATGGGCTTTATGGTGCTGTTAAACACATCGGAGCCTGTCTAGAGGTAGACCTATCCCCCATTGTTGGGGTTGATCTTCCAGTTCTAGATGACGATGGTTCTTTACTTGCGCGAGTGGTTGTTCTAGCCCACGGCCGTAACCAAGGTTTAGGTTGGGCTACCTTATGCTCCATTGTTACTGAAGCTCATGCTGGCGGTAAGAAGAAACAGTTTGGTATCAAACGGAACAAACTAGCTTCGCTAGTTAGTTCTGGGTTTGTGACCGTTTTGCTTGGTTCTGATAGTGATGTCGCTAAGGCAACTCTGGGTAGATCTAAGACTGCTGCTGTGAAAGCTTTAGGTAAATGGTTAGAGCTATTTAGTAAGCCAGGAACTTTAGGGCTAGAAATAGTGTCTTGGCTTACTGAGCCTGGCAAGATGTTTTCTTCAGTTCAAGCTAGAAGAATGCTGGAACTAGCGGATTCTCTGAATGCTCCAGCAGTGCTAACCAACGCTGTTAGATACATCGACCCCGATGATGCTATTACTGCAGACATTCTCGATGCTGCAAGATTTCTAGAACCGCTAGGAAAGTTTGAACCGCAACCTAATGCTCAGGCTTGGTTGAAACCTAAGGCTCTGATGCAGAAGGTTGCTTTAGAGATTACTGAGGATAAGAAGAGGGCTAGAAAGCTAATCAACGACACAGCACTTCTTGCTGA
>JACCDP010922019.1_pt1 | contig 10207 bp, 10 predicted proteins | sample 7445841 | NCBI WGS metagenome assembly JACCDP01 (sample SAMN15323441, study PRJNA562643) | freshwater metagenome | isolation source: river surface water | place: USA:Blue River Watershed | collected 2017-08-17
AAACCACCTCCTTAGCCGGATCAACCACGGAGTCACTGAGAAATATTGAACTTATAAAAAGCCTTGGGCTGGCCCAACAGGAAATTAAGCGACTAAACAAAACTACCTATAAAATTCTTGGACTGGAATTAAACAAGGTCAAATATGTTCGCAGCATGAGCTTCCTGCAGGGAACCACTGTTCAGCTGATAAGAAGCCTCATGGTTTTTATTTTATTACTCCTGATTTTTGATGATAGTATAAGTCGTGGGCAGTATTTTTCCTTTCTGTTCTATTCCTTTTTCTTATTTGGCCCTCTGCAGGAATTAGGCAATATTATTCTGGTTTACCGCGAAGCAGAAGTTTCATTGAATAATTTCGAAAGCCTGATGAGCAAACCCATAGAGCCTAAACCTGAAAATCCTGTTCGCCTTGAAAAAATGACAAAAATTCAATTCCAGCACATCAGTTTTCAGCATCAAAGCTCCAAAAACAAAGCACTTAATGGCATCAGCTTTACGGTTAATAAAGGAGAAACAGTTGCTTTTGTTGGCCCCTCAGGGTCAGGAAAATCAACCTTAGTAAAATTATTAGTAGGCCTTTACCGCCCGGAGGAAGGGCAAATTTTTTACAACAACGAAGACAGTAAAACCATTAGTTTAGATGCCTTGCGTGAGCAAATTGGTTTTGTTACCCAGGATACCCAATTGTTTTCCGGAACTATTAAAGAGAACCTGCTTTTCGTAAAGCCCGAAGCCACCGACGAAGAGCTGATCAATGTATTGCAACAAGCCTCCTGCGAAAAACTCCTGCAAAGGGCCAGCGACGGGATCAATACCCTTATCGGGGAAGGGGGAATTAAAGTTTCGGGGGGCGAAAAGCAAAGGTTGTCCATTGCCCGGGCACTGTGCAGAAAACCACAGCTCTTAATTTTTGATGAAGCCACCTCTTCACTCGATTCTATTACAGAAGAAGAAATCAATCAAACCATCAGAAACCTGCCGGAAAGGCAAAATCAAATAACGGTTCTGGTGGCTCACCGCCTTTCCACCATTATGCATGCCGACAGGATATATGTGCTGGAGCAGGGAAAAATTATTGAAACCGGTAAGCATGAGCAATTACTGGCCGAAAAGGGCTTGTATTACGCTATGTGGCGCCAGCAGATTGGCGAAAGGAAAAATTAACCTCCGGCCTTTTTTGCCTTATAGCCGGCTTTCATCAGCAAGTCAACGATCTTGTCGCGATGATCGCCTTGAATAAGTATTTCACCTTCTTTTACGGTTCCTCCCACCCCACATTTTTGTTTGAGGCTCTTCCCCAGGGCTTCCAGGTCAGTATTTGCTCCAATAAAGCCACTTATCCGGCTTAGTAATTTTCCGCCTCCGAGGCGGTCTAAATACACTTTCAAATTTTGCTGGTTCGCAGACAGGGTCTCCTCTTGCTCCTCTTCTTCAAATTCCGGTTTAAAATTGGGGTTAGTGGAATAAACGATATTTTTAGGTGCTTTATTTTTCTTTGACATCTTATCGTATTTTTTGATTAATGTTTAATAAGCGTATTCATTTTAAACATGGGCAAATACATGGCTATAATAATAAAACCTACCATTCCCCCAATTAATAAGATGAGCAGGGGTTCCAGAATTTTCCCCATTGTATCGGATTGTTTATCTACTTCATCATTGTATTGTTTTGCCATCTTATCAAACACCACCCCCAGCTGATTCACCTTTTCACCAATCTGAATCAGTGCCAGCAATTGTTTGGGGTAAATTCTATGCCTACTCATTCCATTAAAAAATCCCCTCCCTTCAATCACCGATTTTCTAACATCTTCCAGCGATGTTTCCAGCGGGTAAAAGCCCACCATGTTTTTCACCAATAACAGGGCTTTTTCCAAAGGAGTATAGGCCATCAGCAGCATACTCATAGAGGAGCAAAACCGGGCTAAATAAATTTTCAATACAATATTTCTGATCACCGGAATGCGAAGTAAAATAATGCTAAAGCCTTTTCTAAACCAGAATTTCTCTCTGCTCGAATACAAAAAAATGGCAATACCCGCTACTCCAATAATCGTTATTAAACCATAATGCTTCAGAAAATCCGACATTTTAATAATTACCTGCGTTAGTTTCGGTAATTCTCCGCCCAACTTCTTATACATATCTGCAAAAACCGGAACCACTGTATTTAACATAAATACCAGCACTCCCAATGAAGCTGTAAAAACCAAAGCTGGTGTAGCAATGGCATTTATAAATTGCCTGCGTTGCTTTATTTTCCTGATGTAATACGCTGATAATTCATCAAACACCTCTTTTAATTTTCCGCTTTCCTCACCTAACCTTACGCTGTTGTATTCATACTCACTAAACTTACCCGACTGCTGTAATGCCTGCCATAGTTTTACGCCTCCTTTAATGGTTTGTTCCTCAATGGATCTGTACACCTCCAGCTCCTTTTTATTGCTCACCATAGACGTAAAAATCTCAAAAGCTGTTCTCAGGTCTACTCCGGAATTTAATAACAATTGAAATTCAGAAAAAAACTTTTCCTTTTTCTTATCTCCGAAATGTGCGCCGAAAATATCCAGGTCTTTTTGCCACCAGGGCGTAGCTTCCGCATTTACTCCGGGAGATGAAGCATGATTACCTGGTTTTTTATCCTTATTTTTTATGCCTGAAATATCTATGGCCATGTTTCTTGTTTTACTCCTTCCATTAATTGTACAGCGGTATATTCTTTCTTAAATAAAAGAAAAATTTCCTGTTTATCCAATTGCGAATGAAATTCCACCGACTCTACCCACTCTTGCTCATTTAATTTCACCACATACTCTTTAACAGATAAATGAAAACTGTCTGTTTGTTCGCTTTCTTGCCTGATTACAAATGCAGGATCAAAACGATATATCACCTGCCGCTCTTCCATATCCAGCATCAGCGATTGATTTTCCTGAGCATACACTTTTTTACTTTGCATAAAATCCTTTTCTAATTTTAGCTGCAGGTTCAGGGCATCCAATACAGCGGTCTGCTGCTTCCCATACACATCTATCTCTCCACGTATAAACTCATATCCATTATAAAAAGCCAGCAGTGTTAAGCCGGAAATAACAATCCCTATCATTACATTAATTAATGTAAAGGCTTGTAAATTACCCCTGGTACTTTCAATCTTTTTCATGACACTTATTGCAAAACCATTTCCTGGTGTTCAAATAATAGTTCTCCGCTTTCTGTTTTGGCCTGTAAATCTAATATTATCAGGTTCTCTGCTTCCGGATGCTTCTCTGCTTTTCTGGTATAGTGAATGCCTTCTATTATCTCTTCTCCATCTATAAAATTTTTTTCTTTCTTCATTTCCGTTGCCATTTTTTCAAGCATAAATAAGGCATTCACTTTTTTATATGAATCATCCGCATCAGAAATGTTAACGATGGATGAAGTGGCAATGGCAAAAACAGTAACAATGATGAGCATTGCCACCACCGATTCAAACAAGGTATATGCTTTCAGCTTTAAAGCCATTTTATTATTCCGTTTTTACTTTTTTGAAGCATTACCGATGATCCCACATACCAGGCCGGCAACTTATCTGCATTTATTTTCGCATTAAACAAATGGTTTTCGTATACAGCACTGGAATTTGCATAAATAATACGGCTGCAAGCCAGGCTACCTGTTAATTTTCCTTTAAAATCAACTATGTCACTGGAATAAACCCTTCCGGTTATAATCACTTTTTCATCTATCCGGACGGATATGTGCTGATTATACTCTTTCTTTTCATCCAGGGCAAAGAGGTCTCCCGTTATTTTATTTTCTGCCCCAATAGCCAGCACCGGATGTCCACCGGATGAACTTGTCCGTAATATTCCCAGCATGGAAGGGTAATACAATTCACAGCCTTCAGCGGTACTCAAGGTATCTGTGGCAAATGCCTGGAGCTGACCTTTCACTTTCTTTTCTATTTTCACTACAGGAGCGTATAACACCACATCCGTTAAAGAGGCCGATTCCTTTACAATAATTTTTTTACCTGAAACCACTTTTATTCTGCCTATTAAACAAAGCTTGTCCAATATAATCACTCCCGGACTGTACAGCACCATGGTTCTGTTGCTGAATGTGTTCTTCAGGGTGTCGGGTAAATTCACCTGCTGTAAAGGAATCACGGTATCACTTGCTGATGATGCCGGGGTAAACTGGTGTTGCAGGTAGTTATACAATTCCTTATTAAATTCAATGGAAGAAGAGGGGCTTTTCTTTAGTGTTCCGTACACTGCTTTTTGACCGGTAAAGGGCTGACCATTGATGTATCCTGTTTTTACAGTTCCTTGCGGGAGATAACAGTTTCCGGTTATTTCGGTATTTCCGGCAACCACCAGGGCATTATTCTGATCTGCCAGAAAAAGTGCAAAGCTGGTATCGGATATTACCTGATTTCCTACCAATGCCGATAATGAAAACGTGTATTCTCCTTCTATTGCCGTTGCCGTTAGCATTTGTAAAGCTCCCCAGTATTTTTTCTCCAGCCTTACGCTATCGTCAGTGCCATTAAATAAACTAATGGTTTTTATTTCTCCTTCCTTTAGCATTTGCTGCTGGCTCATTAAAAAATTAATCCCAGAGCGGGCATTCATTCTGGTTTTATGCAATTGAATAAAGGATGCCGTGCTTTCATAACTGTAAAAAAAGAGGGAATAAAAGGCAAAACACAAAACAGAAACAATGAGTATAAACACGGTGGCGTATACCAGAGATCCTGCCCTGTATGCTGTTTTCATGTAACTGGTTTTAAATTGCCGCCATGCCTTACTTTATCCTTTATTGGTGTCACCCTCCTTTTTTGGTTCAGGAGTATTGGTATTGGTTTCGCTTTTTTCCTTCTTCTTAAACAAAGGACCTAATATTTTCTTGTGTTCTTTCCTTTTCTCCTGTGTCCCGGAAGCTGCGGCCTCCTGCTTTTTTTTTTCTCTTTTTTCTTTTCGCTTTAGTTTTATTTTAGTGATCCAGTTCTTTAAGGATATAAACTTCCTCTCCTTTTTATGTATTTCATGGTTATGTTTATATTTTACTTTAGATGTGATGAGGCCATCTTTATCATAGTTAATCACATAACCATGCAATTTGTCATTTTTATATTTCGATTCAGCTTTTATTTCTCCGTTTGCCCCATATAGCCGGCTTATTCCATTTTTCATTCCGTTTTTCCAGGTCGACTCCTGTGTCATTTTACCTTCCGGCGACCAATTGTACCATATACCCTTTTTCAAGCCATTTTTAAACTCACCCCGTTGACGCATATTACTATTGGCATAATAACAGGTGTAGGTACCATGCAGCAGGCGCCCGTCAAATCCACCTTTTGTGCTTAGTATTTTATTGATGTAATACCAATAATAGGTATAATGTACATTTGGTTTAAAGTCTTTATGATCGTAATACACTTCGGCTTTTACCGAACTATCGGGGTTGGACAGGTTTACAAAATAGGTCTCGTGCAATTGCAGTTCCTTTTTGCTTTGTGCCGTTAATGACAAAGCCGTTATACACAAGAGTATTATTATTGGGTTAATTTTATTTATCATACCAACTTACTTTTTTACAACTTTATGTTCCTTTCCTAAAATAACTTCAATGGAATCTTTAAATATTTTTGTTACCGTTAAGTCCCCTATTTTCGTTCCTGTAAATATTTTATGTGTCACCCCATTTACTGTTGCTAATGCCAGTTTTTTACTGGTGGCTTTATCACTGATGTATCCAAAATAACTGATGGCCGGCCAGTTAATAATCTTTATTTCCTTTGGTGGTGGCGGGGCTTGCAGAGCCTGAGGAGCAGGATTAACAGCGCTATTTTCATTTCTGTGTGACTCCCTGGGTTTACTTAAAAATGGATCTCGGTAATTAGCTCCAATACGAAAGGTGTCGAACAAATTAATCTCTGCAACAGGTTCATATTTTGTATTTACTATGTTATTCACCACCGCATCTGACTTAAGGTTTTTATACAAACGAAAAATAACCCTCCCCCACACTATTACTAATGCGCCAATTACCACTATTTGCATGATTTGTTTCCTGGTCACTTCATGTAAAATTTTGCAGCGTTGGATAACATGCTTTTGTTGTTCAAGGCATCAAAAGATCTTACTTTCCAATACCAGGTGTTTTTTCTGGGTAAAATAATGGTATCTGCTAACCAGAAAGACTCGGTAGAAGCTGGAATGGCAACTTTAGCATCAATGGTAGAAAAACTGCTTTGTTTAGAGAAATAAAGAGTATCCGAAACTGCCGTTAATGGTCTTACCCATTTACAACTGTCTGCATGAACAATACTATCCTTTTTGGTTTTAAGAGCCGTGGGTGCATCCAGCAACAAGTAAAACTGTCTCCATTCCGACTTACTTTCGGTATTGGTATTATCATTTACAGCTGTCACTCTCCACTTATATTTACCTGCTCCTGGCCAGGTGTACTGTATAGCTGTACTACCTTTAACAATTTTAGAATCACTTAATACCACGCCGGAGCCAATTACTGCATTTTCAAATTCAATCTTATAATGTGTTGCATTGGCAATCTCTTCCCAGCTGAAGGTTTGTACCTTTATATTGGTTTCCACTTTATCAGCAGGTGTTTTCAAAATAACTTTAGTGTTCGATAAATTCAGGGTGCTGTCCATTTTAAAAGACCTTACCTGAAAGGCGGTTTGAGAATTGCTGTTATAGGCCATAATTCTCCACTGATAAGGCCCCGGGCCTAATTGCTTCACAAACTTATCTCCTGCTACATTCGTGTCTGCAATAAATTGCTGAATTTTGTCAAAATTTGGTTTTACAATTTGCAACCTGTATTTAGTAGCCCCTTCCAGTTTTTCCCACCAAAAGGTAACCGGAGAACTTGAAATGGAATCTTTATCCGCAGGGGCATAAATGGTAATGGATTTATTTTTTAAATCCGGTTCAACTGCTTCTTTACAGGAGAATAGCAATAAGCCTGTGAGCAAGCTTAGTATCCATATATAGTTTATTTTCATTGCATCAGTTATTAAATTAATACATCAACTTATTTTATTATTTGTACTTGATACTTTTTTCATTGTCCTTACGAATCTATTTTCTTTAGATTTTGAATATAAATAGTAGCTATTAATTCATCTTTTTTTGTTTTCATGTTTTCCTTTATCCTGAAATTAACGGAAGCCACCTTGCCTGTTTTCACTTTTTGTTCCATCAGGTAAACCAAGTTCAGCAAGTGTTTATAATCTCCTTCTACTGTAAAGTAATTCAATTCCACCAAATAGCCATTGGTTTCTTTGGTAATGGATTTAGGAAATTCTTTCAGCAACACTGGTTTATCTTTGCAGTATTCGGTTACCGTTTCTAATATTTTTTCCTGCGAATTGGCACCTGTAGTAATAGAGCTTTTAAACACACCTTCTATAGCAGTTAATTGCTCCGAAAGAGATTCCAGCTTTTTATCAATGTCTTTGGACAACACTACCTGTTGTTTTAAATAGGCGTAATCCTGATGTACTTTAATAGTTTTACTGATGGCTAATTTATATACCAGGTACAACAAGGCAATACCCAGTGCTATCAATACCCTGTTTCTGTTTTTATATGTTAGCTTCTCAAACACCTATTTTTTTCTAAGTTCAATTTCCACACTAAATTTTGCCAGTTCACTTTCTTTTTCCTGGGCATAATTTAATATACTTACCGCTTTTATCCATTCCATACGCTTAAGTATTCTTTCCCAGGAGTTAAAATCTATGCTTTGCTCGCAGGTTCCTGAAACAATAATTTTTTCATTTTGAAATATATAATCTTCCTGCCCCTCTACATTTATCTTTTTCATGGGGAATGATTCCATTTTGGTGAGGTTAATTCCCTGAAGCAGGCTTGCAGCAATTTTATCCGAATAATACGAAATTCTGGATGCTTCCAGTAATCCATTCCTGTCCAGCACATCCTTCTTTTCTTCAAACTGCAATTTCATGTTGTCAAAATTTCTGAGGCTCTCCTGGTTAATCTGCACCTCGGCATAACAGTCTTTAAATTCACTGCGGTAGTATTTGTAAACTATAAAATTAATGATACAAATGGCTGCTACCCCTAACAATATAGCCCTGGTGAGTTTCTGATGCGTTTTAAATTCTTTGTGTTCTTCTTCTAATGCAGCAATTTCTGTATGATTAATTTTATTAGTCGTTTGCATGTACTGAGCCATGGCCACTGAAAAAGCAAAAATATAATCGCCTTCTACCCGTAAGCCTTGTAAATCTATTGCTTCCTGCACAGCTTCCGTTAGTAAACGAATATTGTTTATTTTACCAGAGGCTACGGTAAGCTCGTAATTCCCTAAACACACTTCCTGTTCAATAAATGCACTAAGATTAAGTAAAGGAAAAATGTCTTCAGCCACAAAAGGACCCAGGCTAATGCTTGCTACAATGATTTTATTTGTACTGAAAAAATTCAATAAGCGGTATACCAGTTCTTTTCTTACTATACCAATATACGCAGTAGCTTCATCTATTGTGTACCGCTGAATATAAAAATCATCTGAGTCAACACCCGGTAAACATTTGTTTAACAATACCTCATCAGTATCCTCAGGGTTGCATTCCGACTTTTTCAATATAATTCCCCTTCCCTGTATTAGCAGATGTATGGCCGTTTCTTTCTTCAGCGCCTGCTTTAATTCCGCTTCATCCTCTGTAAACCTTATATATTTATGAATCTCTATCTTCTTTTTCCTTTCAGACAGCTCGCATAACCTGAATCCAAAGCACTCGTCTTCCTGTAACTGGCATTCTACACCAATTACAGCGCTACGAAATAAAGATGCTATTTGAGCGGATGCATTCAAGGTTTAATAGATAACGTTGGGTTTGATTAAGATCATTAATTTATTTTTTCCTTTGGATCTGTCTCTGGTACCAAATAACCACTTAATAACCGGTATTCTGGATAAAAGTGGCAGGCCGGAAGAAGTTTCAGATTCGGTTACCTCTTCCAATCCTCCCAAAATAATTGTTTCCCCATTTTTCACTCTGATTTTGGAAGAAAAGTCTCTGTCTACAGTTCCCGGAGGAGCAGTAGCTGTTATTCTTTTACCAAATGAAGATTGTTTTAATTTTACATCCAGGGTTACATGCTCATCGGCAGAGATAACCGGAGTAATGGTTAAGGCTAAGTCTGCTTTAACGCTTTTATAGTTTTGTTGTGTTTGTGCACCGCCCGTAACATTCCCAACAATAGTGGTTGTGGTTTCTAAGTAATATTCGGTTTTACCAATACTTAACTTAGCTTCATTTCCATTGAGGGTAGATATTTTAGGTGTGGAACGAATCTTCAGGAAAGATTTGGATTCCAGCATTTTTAAGCGCAGGTAAAAATTAGGAGTAAGAAAGCCCAGGTTTAAGGAGCTTATTCCATTTATACCGGCAATTAATTCATTTAATGCCACGGAACCCAATGTCATTGAAAAATTCCCATTGTCTTCCAATGCACCGCCAGACTTAACCGGCTTATCTCCCAGTCCTGCACTGAGCCCGGCCGAAACAGCCTTACCATTATTGATGTCGAAAATAATTACATCAATGGTTACTACCGGTACTACCTTGTCAATTTCCAGGAGTAAGGAATAGATTTCTTCTATGCGGGGTTGTGAGCCAGACATAATGAGGGCATTTTGCTCGGGATAGATGTATAATTCAACATCCTTCTTTAATTCTCCCGGAATAAGGTCCAATACTTTATCGGTAGTTCTGAATTTAAATTGATACAGTTTGGTAGCCCTCAATCCTTCTAATTTTCTGGTACCAATAAGGTAAGTGGCCGAATCTCTTCTGTAGGTAAAGTCTGTTCCGTTGAACAGCCGGCTTAAAAATTCATCATAATTCACATTTTTCACCGATAAAGAAATATTTCCCTTTAGCTCTGTAAACAAGTAATAGTTCTTTTTCATTTTATCGGTAACGGCTGACAATACTTCGGCAATGGGTGTATTTACTGCTGTTAATGAAATTTTATCCGGTGTTTCCATGTTGATGTTCAACCCTGAATTATCTGTTGAGTTGCCTGTATTGCCTGAATAATTATTTCCTGTGCTGGTATTCTGGATGTTCTTTTTGGGGTCTTTATCTGCTTTATCTATTATAAAGGAAGCATTTTTATCTAAGGAAACAGCCTTTAGCTCATTGGCAAA
>JACCDP010805086.1_pt1 | contig 10206 bp, 7 predicted proteins | sample 7445841 | NCBI WGS metagenome assembly JACCDP01 (sample SAMN15323441, study PRJNA562643) | freshwater metagenome | isolation source: river surface water | place: USA:Blue River Watershed | collected 2017-08-17
CATCTACCGGTTCCTCGGCCTCTCGGTCGGCACGATCCTGAGCAACGAGCGCAACGAGGCGGTGAAGCGCGCCGCCTACGCCGCGGACATCACCTACGGCACGAACAACGAGTTCGGCTTCGACTACCTGCGCGACAACATGAAGTTCCGCCTGGAGGACATGGTCCAGCGCGGCCACAACTTCGCGATCGTGGACGAGGTCGACTCCATCCTCATCGACGAGGCCCGCACGCCGCTCATCATCAGCGGACCGACCAACGACAGCATCGACCAGTACTACGTCATCGACCAGATCATCCCGCTCCTCCAGAAGGACATGGACTTCACGGTGGACGAGAAGTCCCGCGCCGTGAGCCTGACCGACGAGGGCGTGGACAAGGTGGAGGCGCGCCTCGGCGTCGGCAACCTGTTCGAGACGCAGAACATGGAGGCGCTGCACCACGTCAACCAGGCGCTCAAGGCGCACTTCGTGTTCAAGCGCGACAAGGACTACGTCGTCGCGGACGGCAAGGTCGTCATCGTCGACGAGCACACCGGGCGCCTCATGCAGGGGCGCCGATGGAGCGACGGGCTGCACCAGGCCGTCGAGGCGAAGGAGCGCGTGAAGATCGAGGCCGAGAGCCAGACCTACGCGACCATCACCTTCCAGAACTACTTCCGCATGTACGGCAAGCTCGCGGGCATGACCGGCACGGCCGACACCGAGGCCGAGGAGTTCGGCAACATCTACAAGCTCGAGGTCGTGCCGATCCCGACGAACCGCGGCGTGCAGCGCGTCGACCACCACGACATCGTCTACAAGACGCAGCGCGAGAAGTTCGAGCGCGTCCTGCAGGAACTCGAGGAGTGCTACGCCCGCAAGCAGCCCGTGCTCGTCGGCACCACCAGCGTCGAGAAGAGCGAGCTCGTCGCGCGCATGCTCCAGAAGAAGGGCATCCCGCACGAGGTCCTCAACGCGAAGAACCACGCCCGCGAGGCGGAGATCGTCGCGCAGGCCGGTCGGCTCGGCGCCATCACGATCTCGACGAACATGGCCGGACGCGGCACGGACATCAAGCTCGGCGGCGACCCGGAGGGTCTGGCGCGCCTTGCGCTCGTGCAGCGCGCCCAGGCCGGCGATCCCGAGGCGACGGCGATTTTCGCGGATCTCCAGGCGCGCACGCTCAAGGGCGCCCCTCCGCCGACGCCGAGCGCCGACAACCCCGTGTGGGCCGCGCTCCTCGCCGAGACGCGCGCCCAGGTGGACGGCGAGCGCGAGGCGGTCATGAAGGCCGGTGGACTCCACATCCTCGGCACCGAGCGCCACGAGAGCCGTCGCATCGACAACCAGCTGCGCGGCCGCTCCGGCCGGCAGGGCGACCCGGGATCGTCCCGGTTCTACCTGTCGCTCGAGGATGACCTGCTGCGCATCTTCGGCAGCGACAAGATCATCGTGTGGATGGAGCGCATGGGACTCGAGGACGACGAGCCCATCGAGCACCGCTGGATCACGGCGTCCATCGAGAACGCGCAGAAGAAGGTCGAGGGCCACAACTTCAACATCCGCAAGAACCTCCTCGAATACGACGACGTGATGAACCTCCAGCGCAAGGCGGTGTACGAGCTCCGTCGCCGCGCGCTGCATGGCGAGAACATCCGCGACATGATGCTCGAGAGCCTCGAGGCGCTCGTCGCGGACATCCTCGACGAGACCGCGGGGGAGGGCCTCAAGCACGAGGACTGGGACACTCCGGCGCTCCTGCGTCGCCTGGACGAGGTGTTCGACGTGCGCTGGACCGAGACGCCGGAGCAGCTCCGGGAGTTCGCCCGCGAGGAGCTGCGCGAGAAGGTGCTCGCCGACGTGCGCGCGGCGTACGCGGCCAAGGAGGCCGAGCTCGGCGACGCCGGCATGCGCCAGGTGGAGCGCATGCTCGTGCTCCAGTTCGCGGACCAGCTCTGGAAGGATCACCTGCTGGCGCTCGACCGCCTGCGGGACGGCATCGGCCTTCGTGGCTACGCGCAGCGCAATCCGCTGCTGGAGTACAAGAAGGAAGCCTTCGGGATGTTCCAGATGATGAACAGCCTGCGGGACGAGGCCGTGCTGAGCCGCCTGCTCCGCATGCGCTTCGAGTCGGCCCCGCCGCAGGACGAGTCCGACGCGTCGCTCGACGAGTCCGACGACGATGTGCCCGGCATGGTGGACGACGACGCGATGGACGCCTTCGCGACGCGCGAGGACGCCGTGATCTTCGAGCCCCCGCCGCGCCCGGCGCTGCCGGAGAAGGGCCCCGAGGCGCGCCTGTTCGCGGTGCAGCACGGGCTTCGCCGCAACGATCCGTGCCCCTGCGGCAGCGGCCAGAAGTTCAAGAAGTGTTGCTACGAGGAGACCGAGGTCGCCGAGCTCACCGCGCGCTTCACCGCCGCCATGGAGGCGGAGGCGCAGGCCGAGGCGGCGCGCCTGGCATCGCTGCACGACACCGACGGGGGAGGCGTTGCGGAGGGGGTGTCCCCCTCCGCCGAGGAAGACCCGGCCGCGCAGGACCGCGCGGGTGACGTCGTGGATGCCGTGTTCGCGGCGCCGTCGGGCGAGACCCAGGCCTGATCGGGGCGTCGGAGGACACGTCGGGTCGGGCGCTTGCCGCGGACCCGTCCGGGCGATAGGCTGGGCGGCCCCGCAGGTTCCCTGCGGGAATTCCACACCGGAACACCGGGATGGGCCACGGTGCCGCGCGAGCGGTCGGTCCCTCCCGCCGGTGGTCGACCCAACCACGCACGCGGGTGACCTCACCCGCACCGGAAGCGTCCATGTCCGTCAACGTGTCCCTGCGCGACCTCCTCGAGGCCGGCGTCCACTTCGGTCACCAGACCCGCCGCTGGAACCCCCGCATGAAGCCGTACATCTACGGCCAGAAGAACGGGGTCCACATCATCGACATCCAGAAGACGGCGAAGGCGCTCGTGAGCGCGGTCCGCTTCGTGCAGACCCTCACCTCCCGCGGTCAGCCCGTCCTGTTCGTCGGCACCAAGCGCGCCGCGCAGGAGATCGTGCAGGAGGAGGCCGGCCGCGCCAACCAGTTCTTCGTCAACGACCGCTGGCTCGGTGGCACGCTCACCAACTTCCAGACCGTGAAGAAGAGCATCGAGCGCCTCAACCAGCTCACCCGCGCCCGCAACGAGGGCCGCTTCGAGCAGCTCACCAAGAAGGAAGCCCTCCAGCTCTCCCGTGAGATCGAGAAGATGGAGAAGAGCCTCGGTGGCATCAAGGACATGCGCTCCCTTCCCGGCGCCCTCTTCGTGATCGACCCGAAGAAGGAGCACATCGCGGTGAAGGAGGCCAACAAGCTTGGCATCCCCGTCGTGGCGCTCTGCGACACCAACTGTGATCCGGACGGCATCGACCACGTCATCCCCGGCAACGACGACGCCATCAAGTCCATCCGCCTGTTCACGGCGGCGATCGCCGACGCGGCGGCCTCGGGCCGTGCGCACGGCCACGCCGAGGCGGCGGGCAGCGGGGACGACGCGTTCCGCAGCGGCGCCTACACGAGCGCCGAGGTCGAGGACCGCGACGCCGCGTCCGAGTGAACCCACTTCCCGGAGACTGCTGACATGCCTACCCCGCAACAGGTCAAGGAACTCCGCGAGCGTACCGGCTCCGGCGTGATGGACTGCAAGAAGGCGCTCATCGAGAGCGGTGACGACGTCGAGAAGGCCATCGACTGGCTCCGCGCCAAGGGCCTCGCGTCCGCGGCGAAGAAGGCCGGTCGCGCCGCCAGCGAGGGCGTCGTGTACGCGCACGTCACGGCCGACGGCCGTGGTGGTGCGCTGCTCGAGCTCAACTGCGAGACCGACTTCGTCACGCGCACCGAGCGTTTCCAGGAGCTCGTCCGCGACATGGTCGCGCACGTGTGGACGGCCGCGCCGTCCTTCGTGACGCGCGCCGAGGCGGGTGACGCCCCGGCCGACAAGGTGCTCTACGAGCAGCGGTTCACGAAGGATTCCGCCAAGTCCGTGGAGGAGGTGCTCCGCGAGTCCGTGGCGGTCATCGGCGAGAACATCCAGGCGCGCCGCTTCGCCCGCTTCGAGCTCGGCAGCGCGCACGGCCTCGTGCACTCCTACATCCACGGTGGCGGTACGCACGGCGTGCTCATCGAGGTGAAGACGGACAGCGGCGCCGCGGCGTCCGACGACCGTTTCAAGACCCTCGTCAACGAGCTCGCGCTGCACATCGCCGCCATGGCCCCCGAGTACGTCCGTCGCGAGGAGATCTCCGCGGACGCGTTCGAGAAGGAGCGCGCTGTCCAGCTCGAGAAGACCATCGCCGAAGGCAAGCCCGAGGCGATCGCCGCCAAGATCGTCGATGGCCGCATGAACAAGTGGTACGAGGAAGTCTGCCTCCTCGACCAGGGCTTCCTCGGCGACGACAAGAACAAGAACCGCGCGCGCGTGGCCGACGTCGCCAAGCAGCTCGGCGCCTCCATCGAGGTCGTGCGCTTCGCACGGCTGGTGATGGGTGAGGGCATCGAGAAGAAGGTGACCGACTTCGCCGCCGAGGTCGCGGCGCAGGCCGGTCAGGCCTGAGGAGCCCGTCGTGCCGGATCCCGTCTACAAGCGTGTCCTCCTCAAGCTTTCCGGTGAAATGCTCGCCGGGGAGGGGGATTTCGGGATCCGGCAGGACGTCCTTGGCCGCTTCGCGGACGAGGTCATCGCGCTGAAGGCCCTCGGAGTCGAGGTCGGCGTCGTCATCGGGGGTGGCAACATCTTCCGTGGCATGCCGGCCTCCGAGGGCGGCATGGATCGTGCGCACGCCGACTACATGGGCATGCTCGCGACGTGCATCAACGCCCTCGCGCTCCAGGACGCGCTCGAGCAGCGGGGCTGCTACACCCGGGTGATGTCCGCGCTGCGCATCGACCAGGTGTGCGAGCCGTACATCCGCCGCCGCGCCATGAGCCACCTCGCCAAGGGGCGCGTGGTCATCTTCGCGGCCGGCACGGGCAACCCGTACTTCTCCACCGACACCGCCGCCTCGCTGCGCGCGGCCGAGATCCACGCCGACGTGATCCTCAAGGCCACGAAGGTCGACGGCATCTACGACAAGGACCCGAAGAAGCACCGTGATGCCGTGCGCTTCGAGCGGATCTCGCACATCGAGGCGCTGCGCCTCGGGCTCAAGGTGATGGACGCGACCGCCATCAGCCTGTGCATGGAGAACCACATTCCCATCATCGTGTTCGACATGGGGACCCCGGGCAACGTCTGCCGCGTCGTGTGCGGCGAGCCCGTCGGAACCCACGTCCACGCTCCCACCGCCTAGACTCCGGAGACGCCGATGTCCGACGCGCTCGCCACCCTCCAGGACGACATGAACAAGGTGCTCGACGCGCTCAAGCGCGAGCTCATGGGGGTGCGGACCGGTCGCGCGTCCCCGCAGCTCGTCGAGAACGTGTCGGTGCACGTGCAGAGCTACGGCTCCAACATGCCGCTCAACAACCTCGCGAACATCACGGCGCCCGATGCGCGCCTGCTGATCGTGAACCCCTGGGACAAGAGCACCATCGGGGACATCGAGCGGGCCATCGCGACCGCCGGGCTGGGGTTCAACCCCAGCAACGACGGCCAGGTCATCCGCATTCCCATCCCGCCGCTCACGGGCGAGCGTCGCCAGCAGCTGGTGAAGGTCGTCCGCAAGGAGGCCGAGGAGGCGAAGGTTCGCGCCCGTGCCGTGCGTCGCGACTACAACGACATCCTCAAGGTCTCCTTCGACGACAAGGAGATCACCGAGGACGAGCTCAAGCGCCACATGGACAAGGTGCAGACCGTCACGGACGGGACCGTGAAGAAGATCGACGAGATCGTCGCCGCGAAGGAGAAAGAGGTCCTCGAGGTCTGATGCGGCCACCGGTGCCGCGCCACGTGGCCTTCTTCACGGACGCCAACGGCCGCTGGGCGGAAGCTCGCGGCCGTTTGCGCGTCGAGGGGCACGCCGCGGCGCAGCGCCGTGAGCGTCGAACGGGTCGTACGGGCGCGCACCTGCGCGAAGGAGCCCAATCCGCATGAGGACGCGCGTCCTGTCCGCCATCGTGGCGCTTTGCATCGTTGTTCCCGTGCTCGCGTGGGGCGGGCCGCGCGGCGTGTGGTGGCTCATGTTCCCGCTCGTCCTCGTGGGGATGGACGAGTACGCGCGCATGGCCCTCCCGGGGCTGTCGCGGCCGGCGTGGGCCGCCTACGTGCTCGCCGGCGGTGCGGTGACCGCACTCGCGGTCCACGCGCCCGCGTGGCTCGGTGCCGCGCTCCCCGTCGCGGTGATGGCCTGCCTGGTGGCGCCGATGTTCGCGGAAGCCGACACGGTACGCGCCACGGAGCGCGCGGTGCGCCTGATGTTCGGCCTCGTCTACCTGCCGCTGCTCGCGGCGCCGCTCGCGCTCATCCGGCAGGTCGCGTGGGACGGTCGTGACGTGGGGCTGCCGTTGCTCGCGCTCCTGATGGTGGCGACGTTCGGCGGCGACACGGGCGGTTACTTCGCGGGGCGGGCATTCGGCAAGACGCCGCTGTTCCCGCGCGTGAGCCCCAAGAAGACGGTCGAGGGGCTGGTCGGCGGGATCCTTCTCGCGGTGGTGGGCGTCGGGGTGGTGAACCACCTCGCGGGCCTCGGGTTCAGCCTCGTCGAGGTGGTGGTGCTCGGTGTGCTCCTCGACCTCGCGGGGGTGCTCGGGGATCTGGCGGAGAGCCTGCTCAAGCGCGCGTTCGGCGTGAAGGACAGCGGGTGGATCATGCCGGGACACGGCGGCGTCCTCGACCGCGTCGACAGTCTCCTCTTCAGCGGGCCGGCGCTGTGGCTCGCGCTCGAGCTGCGGGCGACGTTCGCGGGGTGATTAGGTTGCCCGCATGACCAGCCTCGGAGCCATCCTCGCCGCCTTCGGGCTGATTGCAGCGTTGGTGACGATTCACGAGTTCGGTCACTTCATCGTCGCGAAGTGGTGCGGTGTCGACGTGCGCGTGTTCAGCGTGGGCATCGGGCCCCGCCTGTTCGGCGTCCGTTGGCGCGACACCGACTACCGCGTGAGCATGCTGCCCTTCGGCGGCTACGTGCGGATGGCGGGCGCGGACCCCTTCGGCGAAGGGGGAGCGACCGACGAGGACGGCCCGGTCGACCCGGACTCCCCGCGCAATTTCCTCGCGCGTCCGGCGTGGCAGCGGGTGCTCATCCTCGCGGCGGGCCCCGCGATGAATCTGGCGCTGCCCTTCGTGGTGTTCACGGCGCTGCTTGTCGTCGGGGAGCCGCAGCCGGCCGCGATCGTCGGCAGCGTGCGCACGGGCAGCACCGCGGAGGAGGCGGGCATCCGTGCCGAGGACCGCGTGCTGTCGGTGGACGGCGCGCCCGTCATCAGCTGGGTGGACGTGGTCGAGCGTTTCGAGGGACGCACGGGCCCGGTCTCCCTGCGTGTCCGCGGGCTCGACGGGCAGGAGCGCCTCACGACGCTGCCCGGAGTCGCCAAGCCGGGCACGACGACTCCGGCTGACCCGGAGGCGAGCGTGTGGGACCACGGCTTCCGCGTGATGTCGCCGGACGCCACGGTCGTGGTGGATGACCCCGCGTCCCCGGCGGCGCGCGCGGGACTGGTCTCCGGGGACGTCGTGCGGACCGTCGACGGCGAGGCGGTCACGAACTGGAACGCCGTGGCGCGGCGCGTCGATGTCCCAGGTCCCGTCGCGCTGACGTGGACGACCGCCGCGGGCGGGACCCGGTCCGGCACGCTCGCGCCGGACTCCGCGTGGGCCGCGCGCGTCGCCGTGAACGCGACCGACGCGGACGGGGGGCCCTGGCGGCGCTGGGGACTGGCGCCGGGCGACACCGCGATCGGCGACTTCGCGGCGCAGTCCGCCGGACGCGACGCGGGGTTGCAGCGCCACGACCGCCTGCTGCGGATCGACGGGACCGTCGTCCGGAGCTGGTCGGACATCACCGGCCTGGTGCGCGGCGCGACGATGGGCGAGGGCGCGGCGATGCACGTGCGGCCGCTGCGCGTCGAGGTCCGGCGCGCTGGCACGCTCCATACCCTCGAGGTGACGCCCGTCGTCACCCGCGACACGGATCGCATGGCACGCTACCGCTGGCGGGCGCTCATCGGCATCGCGAGCCTCGGGGAGCTGGCGGAGCCCCTGCGCGTGCGACGCGCCTACCCGCTGCCGCAGGCCTTCGTGCGCGCGTCGCGGGAGACGACGCTCGTGGTGGGCGTGATCCTGGAGCAACTCGGGAAGATGCTCACCAACGAGGTCGCCGTGCGCGAGAGCCTCGGTGGGCCCGTGGAGATCTTCCGCCAGACGAAGGCTGCGGCCGAGCGCGGTGTGTTCGACTGGGCGCGCCAGTTGGGCCTGTTCAGCATCAGCCTCGGGGTGCTCAACCTCCTGCCGGTCCCGGTGCTCGACGGGGGACAGCTGCTCATGTACCTGGCGGAATGGGTCCGGGGGCGCCCGTTGCCGCTGCTCGTCCGCGAGCGCGCGCAGCAGATCGGCGTGCTCCTGCTCGTCGGGCTCATGCTCTTCGCGCTGGTCAACGACGTGCACCGCTGGGCGACGGGATGACCGCGCCGCGCGCGTTGCTCGTCGACACGGCCGGTCCGATCGTCGGGATCGCGGCCTTCGTCGGCACGCGCTGCGTCGCGCACGCCAGCAAGAGGATCGTGAACGGGGCGGACGGGTGGCTGTCGCCGACCCTCGCGGAGCTGCTCGGTGTCCTCGGAGGGCTGGATCGCGTCGCGGTGTCGCACGGGCCGGGGGCGTTCACCGGGTTGCGCGTCGGCGTCGCCAGCGCGCTCGGGCTCGCGGTGGCGCGGGGTGTGCCGGTGACCGGCGTGTGCTCCCTCGCGCTGCGTGCGGCGAGCGTCCCGGGGCACGAAAGGGTCCTCGCGCTGCTGGATGCGCGCAAGAGCCGCGTCTACGCCGGGTGGTTCGACACGCGCGGGCCCGTCCCGATTCCGTTGGACGCGCCCTGCGACGTGCCGCCGGACACGCTCGGCGCGCTCGACGGCGCGGTGGCGGTCGGGGAGGGGGCGGCGGTGTACACGGCCCTGTTGCGCGCGCGCGGTGCCCATGTCCCCGAGGACGCCGACGCGTCCCCGGTGGCGTTCGCCGGGCCCCTCGTCTGCGCCGGCCGGTCCGTGTCCCCGGAGGCGCTCGATCTCCACTACCTGCGCGCGCCGGACGCGGTCCCACCCGGAGGCGGTCCCGGTTAGTGCGCGTCCCATGGAACGCGAGCCCCTCCACGTCGCCGTCTTCGGCGCAACCGGCCTTGCCGGCACCCAGGTCCTCTCCGCCCTCGCGGAGACCTCTCTTCCCATCGGTCGCGTGCACGCGTACGGGAGCGCCCGTCGTGCGCCCGGCGTGGACAGCGTCGACTTCGGGGACAAGTCCCTGCCGGTGAGCCCGGTGGCGCGTCACGTCGGGGAGTCGTTCGATGTCGCGATCCTCTGCGTGCCGCCGAAGGTCGCGGCGCTCCTCGGGCCGGCGCTGGTGCAGCGCGGCGTGTTCGTCGTCGACGTCGGCGGGACGAGCGGCATCGCGGCGCCGGTGTGGGCGGGCGGGGAGCTTCCCGACGCCGCGCTCCGCGCGGGCGCCGTGCGCACCCCGTCGCCGGGAGCGTGGATGCTCGCGCGCGTGCTCGGGCCGCTGGCGGGCGTGACGGGCGTGCGCGGCACGGTGTCGTTGCCCGCGAGCGCCCAGGGGCGCGCGGCGATGGAGGAGCTCGGCGCGCAGGTGATGGCGACGTTCAACCAGACGGACCCGCCACGCGTGGAGTTTCCCGAGGGGCTCGCGTTCGACACCCTGCCCAGCGGCGCCGACGAGGACGCGGGGAGCGCCGCCGAGCTGCACGTCGCCGAGGAGGTCGCCGCCCTGTGCGGGCTCCCCGAGACCCGGGTCGCCGTCACCCTCGCGACGCAGCCGTTGTTTTCGGGCATGAGCGCGTCGATCCACGTGCGCGGGGTCGCGCTGGAGGCGGTCCACGTCGCGTGGTCGGACGCCGACGGGCTTCGTGCGGTGCGTACGGCCGCGCGACTGCGTCCGCGCGCGTGGCACGAGCGGGCCGACGTCGGGTGGGGACGCCTGCGTGAGGATCCCGACGGGGACGGCGTGCACGCGTGGCTGGTGGCCGACAACCTCGCCGGGGCGGCCGGGAGCGTGGCGGTCGCTGCGCTGGGCGCGGCCCACGCGGCGGGCGCGTTGGGG
>JACCDP011176992.1_pt1 | contig 10206 bp, 10 predicted proteins | sample 7445841 | NCBI WGS metagenome assembly JACCDP01 (sample SAMN15323441, study PRJNA562643) | freshwater metagenome | isolation source: river surface water | place: USA:Blue River Watershed | collected 2017-08-17
CAGTGGCGACAGAAAAAGCAACCCAAGCAATGCAAAAGAGATGTCAAAAAGGCGCGTCATGCTCCTTGCACCATGCGCCGAATGCCCTCTTGAACGCTCACGGGTGGAGTCCAACTCAACACTCGGCGGGTGTGACTACTGTCGATTTGTAAAGACCCCACCAAACGGTCGATCTCCGCTCGCTTGCCCAGGGCACTACCCGCAAGGCGCAGCAGCGAGACGGGCACAGGAAAAAACCATGCGGAACGGCCCATAGCCCCTGCCATGTGGCGAATAAGATCGGGGGTAGAGAGATCCTCGCCGTCAGACACTAAAAAAGTCTGGCCCGCTGCCGCAGGGTGATCGACACAGCGAATCAATAGATCCACCAGGTTATCCAGCCCAATCAAAGAGCGCTTGTTTTGCAGAGCGCTCAGGGGCAAAGGCAGACCTAAGCGCACCAGCTTTAACAAGCGTGCAAGGTTACCCTTGACTCCTGAGCCATACACCAGAGGTGGGCGCACCACCACGACTTCTAGCCCTGTTTTGGCGGAAATGTCCCACAGCGCCTGCTCGGCCTCCCATTTAGAAACACCGTAGGCATCCTCGGGTGCTGGCGCATCAGTAGACACAAACGGCGCCCCAAGCGCCGTCTGCTCCCCATTCACCTTAATAGAACTCAAATAAACCAACCGCCGCACCCCCGCATCCGCCGCCTGCATAGCGAGCCGCCGCGAGCCGTCTACATTTACCGCCCGATACGCCGCTAAGGCATCCCCTGCGGCCTCATGCATGACGTGGGCGCGAGCAGCGCAGTGAATGACGCACACCACCCCGGCGAGCGCGGCCGACCAATCGGTTCGGAAGTTAATTTCCCCGACGCCTTTGCGATCGATATTGCTATCCAATGGCTCCGAAACATAACTCACGGTTCGCACCACTTCGCGCACTTTCAATGTACGGAGAGCAATCTCTCGCGCAAGTTCCCTACCGACGAACCCTGTTGAGCCGGTCACTGTGATCAGCGTGTTCAACCGGTTGCTCCGTTCAAATAAGTTGGGAGGTTTGAGTTCAGTAGCAGCCCCACTACTATCGATCAAGTCACGTTATCCAATAACTCCCGATAAATATCCATATGCCGCTGAACGATCTTCTCAATGGCGAACTCCCGCTCAGCCAGTTGCCGCCCTGCTCTTCCCATCGCCACCCGCTCCTCGGGATGTTCAATTAACCACTGTAATGCGTCTGCCAGTTTTTCTGGGCACTTCACAGGAACCAACAAGCCAGACACATTCGGAACGATAGCGTCTCTGCAGCCGGGGTGATCAGTAGTGACAATTGCCCTACCAGCTGCGGCGCCTTCGAGTAATGATTTTGGAAGACCTTCGCCGTAGAATGATGGTAAGCAGATAATATGCGACTGACGATAAAGAGCTGGAATATCATTTTGAAACCCAAGGACCTCCACTACCTCTTCGTCACGAAGTCTCTGTAGCTCCCGATCTGTTAGTCCTTCCGAGTTATTTGAATCTGGCTGCCCCGCCAACCAAAATCGAGCCTCTACGGCTCGTTTGCGCAACAGTCTTGCCGCGGAAACAAAGTCAAAAACACCCTTATCACGTACTAGCCGTGCTGCAAAACAGACAACAGGGAGAGTTGCAGGCTCATCACAATGATGAAACTTCGCTAGATTAACGCCAGACCCTCTTAGCAAGCATAACTTTTCTGATCTGACTACGCCCCAACGCATTAATCTTTCAGCATCATTCATATTCTGAACAATCACGCGTTGGTTAGGGTGACCAAAAGCCACCTTATAAAGTGGCAGAAGCAACGCTCGAAGTACTCTGCTAGCTAGATTCTCGCGATTAAAAAAACCCCCAAGACCTGCGACCGCCGAAACTACACTTTTCACAGCAGTGAAACGTCCAACCAATCCTCCATACAAATACGGCTTGACCGTAACTAAGTGAATTAGGTCGGGACGCAATCTATTGAAAATTCGCCAGACGAGGTATAAGGATAAAATCTCCTGTAATAGGTTATATCCCCCACGTTTCATAGGCACATAAAAGGCATTTATCCCTGACTGTTCTAGCACACTCAAGGTCGCGCCGCCTAGTTCACCATAAGCAATACTTACCTCGTAACCGTTCGCAACGGCGGCTTGAGCAACAGGTAGCCTATGAGTTAAAAAGAATTTAAGGTTGTTCACTATCATAAGCAATTTTTTTTTACCCACGCCGACCTTTCTCCCAACAATCCTCATCCAAGAATCAAATCACATTCTTTTATCAAGAGATCAACGTCACTCAGATTAGAAAACTCGACAGATAATGCCGTTCTCGGAATAGGTATGACATCCCAGCGCCACGCGCTAAATCCGTCAATAGAAAACCCTGACTCACGAATCAAAGCGAGCATTCTAGAGCAGCGAATTCTATTTGTATAAAAACCCGAGGTCGAAAAAAATGAAGATTCCCAGACATTTCGGCTAAATCGCAGGTTGTTTAACCCGCCGCCTAAATGATCCTTAAAGTCCACACGATGGCTCGCCTTGCCACCCTCTTTTAAAACTCGCCTACACTCTAACATCGTGTGAAAAAACTCACTTTCCCGTATGTGCTCAAGTACAGCGTGAGAAAAAACGAAATCAACAGAATGCGTTGCAATCATCCTAAGTGAACTGAGTCCCTCTGTAAGATAAGTCGCATTACAACGTTGCAAAATATCTTCAAAGCATTGAACATTAGAGATGTCAGGCGGATTCAGACCCTTGGCTTGGAGCTCTCGCCCAAGCGATTTGTACCAGCGTAAATCTTGAGATGCATACTTTCCAGAGTCTACAAGAACTGCATAAGCACCGTAACTAGCAACAATTAACGCAGTTGCGATGCTGTCACCTGGACCAAGCTCTAAAATTACCCGTCCGCGTAAGTTGCCACCTAAACCAGAGCGCTCACAATGCCTCTCAAAGACTTCTAGCACATAATCGGCATTATCCATTCTTCCATGGCGAAACAAACCAACCCTCCGCCAAAAAGAGTATCCGAAAGGCAATCTAGAAAGAGCTAATTTCGCACCTATTTTAGCCCACCATGGAATATTTATACGCAATTTAATAGACTTCAAAAAGCCAGTCAGATTTGAATCTGTTTTTTTGAAGGGTTATATAAGATTTTTAAATTCCAGTAATTACAAAAAAAAGAAATATCAGACTCCTTTGGCCCTATGTCCGATAATGATGGGAGTCTCTCAGCGACTCCCATCATCTCCCTCACGTAAAATGTCACCCCCTAACCTTCGTTCCTAATACGCACCAATATGGTGCCTTGCTTGAAAAGACGATGTTTTCTAATCCAGCGAGTTGCATCATCGTTAGAATCTCGTCTCTCGAGAATCTTCTCTCGAGTGATGTACCAAACCTGTCTCGGGCGTCTGTTCGAAGTGTAATTAGGCTGCGATTACGATAGTAGTAAAGAGGGAAATTATCAGGTTCAAAGCCTAAAAATTCTAAAGCTAGTGCAATACGAGACAGAGGCAGGTATATCAATATCGCAATAAGATCGGTTACCCTGGCCTTAACTTTACTAGGAAGACAGCAAATACAGCGCCGCAGTATGTCAGAACAACGCCAGATTAATTTGTATAGCACTGAGCGATTTTCGAACGAGTAATAGATGTAAAGGAGAAGTGGCGCACCAGGCTTTAAAAGATCAGCGATTGACTTTATCGCAGCCGCAGGATCGGGCACGTGGTGGACGACACCCAGACAATAGGCGAAGTCAAGACTTGATTGTCTTAAGCTTGTGTTATCGAGAGAGGCTCGCTGGAAGACAACATTTGGCAGGTTAGAAAGTCGTTCTTGGGCCACTTCAATAGCATCAGAGGGGTCGATACAATGCAATTTCTTTACTTTCGGAGCAACGTACCGAGCCCACCTACCAGAGCCACATCCCATGTCAACGCCTTCAGCGTCGGATGGTAAATTTTCCCAAGGAAATATTGAAAAATAATCGTCGAAGGCTTTTCTAGACTCGGTCTGTGACATACTATACTGATCATAATGCATCCATTCATCTCCGAAACTATTAACTACCTCTTGGTTGATGTTTTTCATACTTTCTTTCTCAATCATGGATCATTAGTTGATGGTGTCTAGCATAAGACGTAGCTGTTAGGCGCTCTAGTCTTTTGGCTCCATCGGGATAGTGGCTGGAGGCAAAACATCAGAAACCACAGCAGTTGATCCGGGAAAAGAAGCTCACTTTTCAGGGCACAAAGAATCATTGTCTTTCTAACCATGCCTGGAACATTAAGATATTCCACAAGGGTTGTTGCCAGTTCCTATCCCCAGAGAGATGTTCTGACCATTTTATGCGGATTGGCCTAGGGTTGAAATACCCCTCGCGCGCAAGTCTGCTCTCGTCTAGTAGACATTCCGCCCAGTCTTTTAAGGGTCCACGTAACCAAGAGCCAATGGGCACGCCAAAACCCATTTTCGGACGATTAACAAGGTGCTCGGGCACATAGCGTTGCAATACTTGCCGCAATATCCATTTTCCAACTCCATTGCGTAGCTTTAAAGACTGCGGTAAACGCCAAGCAAACTCAACCACCCGATGATCGAGAAAAGGCATACGAGTCTCGAGGGAGACGCCCATGGCCGCCCGATCTACCTTAACCAAAATGTCATCAGGTAGGTAGGTAATAGTGTCTAGGGCCATCATCTGCTGAATGCCGTCAAGCCGCAGAAAATTGGGGCCAAGGCTGTTTGTTGGAAGAGTCTGCTCGACGCCCTGCAAAACGACATCAGCCGGATTTGCCCAATTGCTAACCAGCTCCTCGTGGAGCGCGGTTATGCTATCTGCCATTAATACCGCCGTGCTTTTATGCAATTTGTCACCAAAGTGCGGATAGCGATTTAATGCAGGGAGGTGACGTGCTAGGTGATTCCAATGGTGCGGCGATGTTGTAGCTATGAGCGTTGAAGCAATTCGCCTTAGCGGCTTGGGAATCGAACGAATCTTACGCCACCAGGCGTTTGTCATGAGATAGCGATTGTATCCACAGAAGAGCTCATCCCCCGCATCACCAGATAGGGACACTGTTACACTTTGCTTTGCTAATTGCGCAACCAGGTAAGTCGGGATTTGAGACGGGTCAGAGAAGGGCTCATCATATAGAGTGGGTAGCCTTGGTATTACTCCGAGAGCATCAGTTGGAGTGACGTAAAGCTCGCTGTGGTCAGTACCGAGATGGTTAGCGACCCGCTTCGCGTGCAAAGCCTCGTTGAAACCTTCATCGTTAAATCCAATAGAGAAAGTTTTTACTGGTCGAGACGACTGTGCCTGCATAAGCGCAACAATAGTTGACGAATCAATCCCACCTGAGAGAAAAGCACCCAGTGGAACGTCCGCTATCATTTGTTGGCCAACAGTGTGACTTAATAGTGAATCCAGCTCATCAGAGGCCTCATTATCGCTGCCTTGCCAAGGGCTGTTACTTGCTGTGTGAGCTACGTCGACCAACGACCAATACGGCTCTTGCTCAGGTAAGATATGGTGTTCAAAGTGTTTCGAACAGAGCACTATGAAATGGCCCGGCAACAACTTGAAAATCCTCTCATAAATCGAGTAAGGTGCGGGAATATAGTTATAACGTAAGAATAAAGAAATGGCGCTACGGTTTATCTTCCCGTCAAAGCACGGATTTCCCTTAAGCGCCTTTAACTCCGAACCGAATAAAAAAGCCGAGTTTTCATTGGTCCCCTGCCAGCCGTAATACAGCGGCTTTTCTCCCAAGCGATCCCGGGCAAGCGTGAGGGAAGCACATTGTTGATCCCAAACGGCTATGGCAAACATGCCAACCAAACGAGCGAGCGTTCCTTCTAGGCCCCAACTCTCAAATGCAGCAAGCAGTGTTTCGGTGTCCGATTGGCCACGCCAAGGAGGCGCGGCCCCAAGCTTGGCTAGATCTTCACGCAGACCCAAGTGGTTATAAATTTCACCGTTGAAAACGATGACGTATCGGCCAGATGCGGAGTGCATGGGCTGATGGCCGGCCAAAGATAGATCCAATATGGACAAACGACGGTGAGCAAGCCCGATACCCATCGTCGAATGCACCCACGTACCCAAATCATCGGGCCCGCGATGGCTGATGGCCTTCGCCATTTGAACTAGGACGCCTGCTGAAGCCTCCCGTCGATTACTACTGTAATAGCCCGTTAAGCCGCACATCGATCCTACCCCTGTCTTGAAACCGGGTTGAGCATACGGTAAGCACCCCCGCCAGACAAATCCAAAGGGGTACCCTGCCGGAGAAAACGCAAAGAGTTTTTACTGGGAATCATCGCGTCGCGCTCAACATTCCAAACTTGCCAAGCGGCCCTTCTGAATAAACTTTCTTTAAAATGAACTGCCCGATATTGGCATGTAAACCTTAAGTTCAGCCTCTGAGGAGGCCGACCACCTTTTTAACCCCATTCGCCTCAAAAGGTAATCGCTTATTCAAAGCTGCGTGGCGGCACGGCTTGACCATTTGGTCAGTGCAAACCGGAACTGCGCAGATGGCGCCATCACCCTCTTGTCATCTCTCAGCACTGTCTGAAATGCCTGAGTGCAACGTGCGGCTGCAAGCGTTTCCTTGGGTCGATCTATCGATGTACGTCTCGACGTGCTACACATAAGAATCCTGGTAACTGTTATACATTCGCGACGCCCCCAAAAACCCGAGCCACCTTCGAATCAAAGGACACAATACAAAAATGGTCACGCATTGGCGGAACTCTAACGACTCGCTTGACGAAGTCAATATAATTCAGAGCCACTCGGTCGCAGAAGGTTTCCAGCGCCCATCAAGAGGTGACGAAGCATACAAATATGAATTCACACCAATCCGACGACCCTCCAAGATTCTAGAAAAGCCGTGAGGTGTGAATTTGCTTGTGGGGAAGGCAACAAACGTACCAGAGCTGGGCACGATCTCAAATTCAACCGTACCGCTTTTCGGGTCGAGTAGGTGCAAATTTCCTCCGCGTAAATTCCTGGAGCTCAAATAGAGAAGTGCGTTCACTACACGGTACTTGCCAGTCTCGTTTGAATATGGAAAATCATGATGATATCGCAAGTAACCCCCAACTTCAGAGACAACCAATCCACCCCCATCAAATGATGGATCAGATTCAAGCTCAGCCAAACCGAAGTAATCTTTGCATGTGGTCACAACCTCTTGTGAAATCATAAAATCAAGCAGCTGTTGAGTTTCATCTTCAAAACTCTTCCACTCGTATTTCCTAGTATTCTCAGTTTCATATAGCCTAGCAGCGTCATAGTCGAGTCTGGACGATAAATCCAACAACTTGGGCTCAAAATCCCCCATGTCTACACGAGCAACTAGCACAGGAAACGGATATGAATACATTTCAATATCGCGAATTTTCACAGGTTTAACTTCCTTCAAGCTTATCTAGAAGCCGTTCTAGCATCGACAATGAACAAGAATGAGCCAATCAGCAAAACGGTTAACTCCTCGACCCGCGTACAAATTCTCTGAACTCGCTATAGTTATCTCTAGAGGGGCTTTAGAAAATATTCTCATCCTCACAAGAGCGTCCTAAGGAGTTGATTAGTCATAATCCTCATTAAGAGCACCCGTAACTGTCCTTACCCTTAGAAATTTGCGCCTGCCGCCGCTGACTAATGATCACTTTGTAATTCTTTAAAACTTTTAAGAGGAAAATAGAAACTGAGAGCCACAAACTCCACCCAAGGTCCTCCACTTGTATTCTTAGGTTACCGCATAACCCAGTCAATGTGTAGCAGTGTGTGTCCCCCTTATCACCGAAATAACCAACCACTGATTCTATTACTTCTACACTTACTCCCGCAGCTCTGCACCGCATTAGAAACAGAGCATCTGCAACCATCCAATAACGCAAATCGTAAAAGCCAAGCTCTGCGTGCAAACTACGATTGATACAAGCTCCAACTGAGTGCGCAGACACTACTGACATCTGAAACCTAAATCGATACATCCAATCGGGAGATTTTGAAAGAATCCTATCCCCACATATAACCCGAGCTGTAATAATGCCGGGATTATTACCTTCAACAATTGCACTTTGATATGTCTCAAGTGCGTTGGGAGCGAAATAATCATCTGCACCCATCACGATGTAGTAGGGTGTGTTACATGTCTCCAAAGCTTGATTCATTGCGTCATATGGGCCAAAGTCCCTGCTCGAAATAACTTTCTTCTGGGCAATGCCTGATAACCTTATCTTCTCTAGCGTATCGTCGGTGGAGCCGCCGTCTTTTACAATCCACTCATAACTCTGCAAAGTCTGGATCCTAAGGGAACTAATTAGCTGATCAATCACTTTCCCAGCGTTAAGAGTTACTGTCACAACCGAAATCAATGCTCGTTCATTCATAAATTTTTGCCAAAGGGTAGAATATTAATAGTTTCTCTCCGTAAAGTGGAGATTTAGTCCCCCCTGTCAAGTAGACAGTGAAGATGTAGAGTTTTCTGCCTGCTTGACAGGGGGAACTACAGAGATCACTTAGTCCAATATCGCCGGCGCGACATCCAAAACCAAAGCGCTAGGAAAAATAGGTTCGATGGGAGCCAGAACACGCTTGTGAATAATAGCTGCGTAAATACTGGCATTATGAAAACATTCGCACTAAGTGTCGAACGTACGAATGCCGCGGATGCCGCCACGAGAAAAAATAACAAACCCACCAATCCAAAGTCGTACCAAACGTTTAAAAGTGTGGAATAGGTTGTCATTTCGTGCGACGATGAAGCGCCAAGGCCGTTACCTAAAATTATCTCATTGAGACTTGCGTTCTCCATGTGCAGAAGGAACCCCTCTGCTGCAGAAAACCGATCAGACGCTGATTGATCCGAGATAAAAAGCTTATTTAAAAAATTCTCGAGCGTGTAAGAAACTTGCTCAAATGATACACCGGCTAGAATCAGTAATAAATCTACGGCAATGAAAAATGACACCAATCTTCTACGGTCGCTTTTAAATATTACAGAGTAGGTGAGCACAACAAACCATATACTCACCGCGCTGCCAGTTGCAATAAGGCCAGCTCTGAGAGCTAATCCACCAAGTACGTAAAAGACACTCGGAATCCTTTCATGTAGAATAATAAAAAGGTACGCAGACGTAAACAACACAGATAAATAAAAAGGCTCAATCAGAAAGCCTTGCGCTCTTGTGCCTACAGGTGGAGCCCCTCCTATGACTGGCTGTAGAATTAAACGAAGTTGGTCATAGTCGGTAATTTTTATTAAGAGGTGCTCAGTAATGGCCGAGACTACTGCAATCCAAAATGCATATTTTATGGGGCCAATAAGATGGTTGTGAAAGCAACTTCTATTCGCTATTAAGTCGATTGTTAAGTAAGGGACAAACGCAAAGAAAAAGATTGCAGCTACGAATCCTATAAGATAAGTGGTCTTCGAGTTCGTTAATACAATAAATGTTGCCACTGCCAAGAAAATGAATCCTTTCAGTAGAAACAGATGGATGTTGAATCTGAGTGAGTTCTTCTTGTTAAAAATGTATGTCTTTAGTGCAAGTATAATTAAAACACAGAGGGAGAGATATAGGCTTACTGGAAGAACAAGCGATGGGTTGCAAAGTGTGAAAAGCGACAAACTTACAATGTAAGCTGAAAATAATTTTTTTAATATTGACCCGGTCGTTAGATACATTTATATCTTCCAGCTGTGAATATGATATCTAATTCCTGAAGCATGCCCCATTAAGGCAGATATGGCGGAGGTATTTGCGAGCGAACTAGCCTCCTTAATGATTTGGTAGTGTCCCCCGTCAATTAGAATCTCCGATGGGGGCATCTCTGCTGGTTTTGGCTGTTGCCAGTTCTGAACTGGGGGCAACTGCTCGTTGGCCGTATGTAGCCGATCCTCGTTGCAATCTTTGATTTTCGGTAATCTCTCGGACTTGTTCAAGGTCTTAGAAGAAGTCGGCACAGAGGATCCATTATCTGGCTGTCTGTGAATCGTTACTTCTTAATCGGTTGAACCCCCTCATAACGAGAAAATTCTACTTCCAACCCAGGCGCATTCAAGGGGTCAGTGCAACGCCGACAATTTTGGTTCTAAGATCGGGAAATTGCAATGACCAGTATTTACGGGCCAATGACCCCCAAGAGAAAATCAAGAATTTAGGAGCTTTGGCAGCAA
>JACCDP011460953.1_pt1 | contig 10206 bp, 12 predicted proteins | sample 7445841 | NCBI WGS metagenome assembly JACCDP01 (sample SAMN15323441, study PRJNA562643) | freshwater metagenome | isolation source: river surface water | place: USA:Blue River Watershed | collected 2017-08-17
AATAAGCAGCAAGAGGAACGATTGGGAGGTCGTCACAGAGGCGGAGGTAGGGAGGGCGGCAGCGGAATTGCTAGGCATGCCAGGACCTTCAGGGTTTAAATCCGAACCCAATCCGATAGCAGAACCCGTAAGGCAGGAACAGGCCCAGAAGCCTAGTCCTCCGGAACACTCCAAGGATTTGCAGGGGAAGTGGAGGGTCCGTGGAGATTCTAAAGACGAGACCGGGAAAATAAGAACTTATGAGGTGACCCTAGACGAGGACGGGGTGTGGAATTGCACATGTCCGTCTAGGGAGAACCCGTGTAAGCACACGAGATACATACAGGGTAGGTTAGAAGGTATTCCGGAGGAGACTCGGAAGGCAGAGGTAAAGGATCCGGTGATTCCGGAACCAGCACCGAGAAGTGGACCCCCTAAGGGATTCAACACCACGGTCCCCCAAGGGGGGATAATGGTGGGGATGGGGGATCCGGAACCGAAGCAGGTACCGTCTCAAGACGCCTGGAGCGTTCCGGATCTGGGGAAACCTAAAGAAAGAGTGATAGAAGTCGGAGCCAGAGTAACCTTCGGGAGTGGTAATAAGAGATGACGGACTTTCTACTTTTGAAGCCTATGAAGGACGCAGTGATCAGGGTGGCGGATGCTGGTGTTCCAGCGGAGATCATCAGCAAAGTCCTGCTCATGATGTCGTCGGAGATAGCAGTAGTATACGGAGTCGAAAGGAAGCAGTGGGAATCCCAGTGCAAGGATGTATACTCGGAAAGTGTGAAGAACTACTCTGTAGAGTTGTTCTCAAACAAGAATCCCATACAAGAATAGAGGGGTATCACAGTGTCTAATGGGGTACTCTCCATAGTCTCGGAAGTCATAGGTATGCTCCAGTCTATACCAGAGGCTAGGGGCATTTTGGATAAGATGAGGGACGGGACCGTGGACCAAGAAACGGCCATGGCTGAACTCATGAAGATTTCCCTTATGGCGGGTCAGGGGGAGGCCCTGTTAGACGCGGCGGGAAGGATGAAGATGGTCCTAGGGGTGGAAAGCCTTTCCATGCCCGTCACGGTAAAGCATGCCAATGGCATGACTGTCATGAACCCTATTATGGAAGCCGCGATCGCAGAGAGGGCTTCCATAGACGGGGACGTACCGGAACTCAGGACTGGTCCCATGCCTGATGGTTCATCCCCGGCAGTCCCAATTCTGACCGATGCTATGAATCCCGTAATGGTGGGCATGCAGTTGGAGGTGGCCTCCAAGGAGGTCTCTCTGGAATTAGAGCGAGAGAACGCAAGGTACTTGTCGTTGTGCAAGGAAGTCCAAGGCATAGTGGACTCCAAGCCTGACAAGGAGTTAGCCATGGAGGTGATGGGAAGGTACCTGCCATCTCCCCCTACTGGTGTAAAGGGCTACGAGGCTGGGAGATTGCCAGTCCCGAGACAGGTTAAAATTCCAGATATAAATGAGATGTCTAAGATTTCCCCGGTTCAGGCGAGCGTCTATGCCTATAAGGCGATAGCCACCACACAGGGGAGGAATTCCCTGTGTCCAGTCATAGAGAGGGAAGTGAAGAAGAGACTCGGGGAATCCGGTATTACGATTCTAGAATCAGAACCTAGTCATGGAGAGGATCTAGGGGATTCAAGGTGGTCGACTAACCTGTGGGGTCCTGAGGATGTGTCGGCTGATTTCAACCCGATCATGACGGCCATAGGTTCTATAGTAGAGGATGTGCAGAAGAGGTCAGAGGGGTACACGTCATTATGGGTCAGGATTAGACCCATAAACGAAATAGCAGATAGAAACTTTGGCTGGCTAGCCAAAATAAAGGGGACAAAATAATGGACACCCGTACCTACTCCCTCGAATGCGGATACTCCCACGTGCAGGATCTCCGGAAGGCCGGACATCAGGGTCACATCGTGATCTTGACCCAGGCAGATTCCTGCCCCGAACTCCGGAAGACCATCGTGAGCGTGCTCCCGGAGGGTTCCACTTGCAACGGGAAGGACTGGGAGACCCCGGACGGTAGTAAGGTTATGATTCGGGCTACCACTGACACTCTGGACACAGAAGTACCATTCGCCCTCCGGGTATGTGTGGGTGGACAGAAGTTGGAAGCAAAGGAAGCGGAAAATGTCCGAATCTGGCGGGATAAGGCTCTGCACTTTTAGGATTTCTAAAGGTTCATCGTTCTCGTTCTCGGACGGAAGAAACCCCACCGTTTACCACAACGGTGGGGTAACTGTTTTTCATTCCTACGTCACAGACGCTTACTTGGAAGAGATAAAGAAGGTCGTGGACTCGATGGGTTGCGAGATCTCAGTGAGGGAGACCGCATCTGAGGACGAGTACCAGAAATTAGAACGTAAGAGATTGGCCGGGGTGACGTCCAGAAATGACGTGTGGCCGTGTATGAAGTGCATAGACTGCACTTGGTTCGATCCGGCTCAGGACGACCCATGCGGGGCTAGGGCCTGGGAACCCAGTATGGTGGAGGCTATGCTGGAGGGGGAAAAGGCCCAAAAAGACTTGGCTAGTTGCCCAGTGATGAACCGGAGCAACTAGCCATATCTGCACAAGAGACCGAAGTCTGCTTACTTACTTCAGAAGGGGAAGCAGGTGAGGTCTGAGTCCGGGGTTGGCGTGCGCGAGTCTGATGATCTTGGAGCGGAAGTCCTCCATATGGGCCACCTTGGATGCGGCCTTCTGGACGAATTTCTTTAGGACTTCGACCTCCTCGGCGGTGACGCCATCCTTCTTGGCCCTGCGGCTCCGGGTCTCCATCCTCATGACCTCTTTGATTTGTTCAGAACGAGACATGAGTTCCTCACGAGACTCTTCTATCTCGTGCTTGTGAAGACGCCGCGTCTCCTTGTCCTTTTCCTCCTCGACCAGCCCCTCTTGGACGGAGGCGTAGACTTCATCGAAGGCTTCGTTAAGGTGCTCCATGACCTTGTCGAAAATCTGGCCTATGCGCTGAGACGAGGGGACTTCTTTACCCTTGTCCTCCATCCACTCCTGGACCTTCTTGATTTCCAGAGAGAGTTTGCCTCCCCGGAACTTGAGGGGATCCTTGCCCTCATTCTTCATGCTAACTATCACGTCGAAGATGTTCAACTGGCCGGGGGCGGCTCTCATTCTGAAGCGTGCTTTAGGCTCTACGAGATCGAACCAGCCCTTAGTGGCGATGAGTTCCTCGGGGGTGAGGGGATCGTCTTCCCACTGCGGGATGTTGGAAAACGCGTTGGGATTGTCCTGACCCGTGAACTGGGAACGGAACCCAGTGTCGACCGTGGAAAGCCACCTGAGGGTGGTGCGCTCTGCGCTCTTGGCCAAACGATTCTTGAGTTGACCGATGGTGGGCTTGTTGGCACCAAGAACGTAAAGAATGTTCTCCCCGACTGGGAAGAGAGGCTTAGTACGCGGAGAGTGGGTCTGGGACCTGTTATCCCAAATGTCACCCGGAAGGGTGAGACCACCAGTCATCATCACCTGTACGATGTCAGACGGGGTGACACCGCTGAGACCTGCCTGGGATTTAGACTCCTCAGAACTCCAGTGCTTCTGGATGGCCACGGAAGCCCCACCGTATATGGAACCGTAGAGGTCGAAATCCCGGTTGGGATTAAAGAAATCGAAGAAGTTAGGGGCCTCGTTCATAACCCTCATCATGAGGACCCCGTAGACGGGATCACCACCAGTCTTGAGGGAGGCAGAGTAATTTCTCCACTCCGAGAGAACCTCTTTGGAGGGGTTACTGCTTGTCATCCAAGTTCTTCTGAACTCGTTGAGGGGTACACCCAGAGCACCAGCCAGAGCGTCACCACGGGCTAGGAAGTCCATCTGGAGGCTAGCCTGCTTGATGGTGGCTTCAAGGAGAGAAGCGTGCTTCTCTCCTAGGACATTAGAAAGGGAGGCCAGTCTGGTGACGACCGGAAGGATGGCGAATAGAGTCTTGGTATCCATGCCCTTAGGGTCCTCTCATTGGATTCTGAACTAAGAGGTTATAAACCCCCCAACGAGGGGATTTCAGGAATTCCGACATTAGTATAAAAGGGTGAAGGATGCCTTCCCTTAAAAAGAAAGGCATCCTGGGTATTGACGAGATGCCTCAGATGCACTAAATTTTCTACATCTGGCCCGACCCGAAATTGTCACGTCCAGATATCCAACCCCACGCCCCGTTCCCCTATTAAGGGGACAAGGAACCAAATGTCCAAGCACGCTCCCCCGAAGTCCCTCCGTGAGTGGTTTGAGGGTCAGAACAAGTCGAAGGTTCTGAGCACCCTCGCCCAGCAGATCAAGCGTCGGTACCCCATGGAGGACCTCGATGAGTGCCTGAGCCTCGTCGGACTCTGCCTGAGTTACTGGATCGAATCCGGGAAACTCGACCGTGGTATCGAGGAGAAGGGTGGTATGTCCATCTCCCTGCTGGGAGAGTTCATCCGCCGCCGCCACCTCAATGAGGTGAACAAGCGTGGTCAGGAGCCGCTCCACCGCATGAACGGTGCCCGCACCAACGCCGAGAAGACCTCCACGTGGCGCGACGGCAACAAGACCGCCATGTTCGAGGACGCCACCCAGTGCTCCACTGACTGGGAGGTGGTCATGCAGTCTCTCGGTGAGGACGAAGAGTTCGTTCTGGAAGTGGTCTCTCCGGGCACCAGCCCCGAGCAGTGGGTGATCGAGAACGAGGAGAACGAGAAGATCGAGGCCCAGATGCGGGCGGTGGTCAAGAGCCGTTTCGCCGGGAACGCCGATCGGTACGAGCGCGTTTTCGACTCCCTCAAGGAGGGTGCTGACCGCACCGTGATCGCCGCTGACCACGGCTGCAGCGTGACTCGTGCGGGTCACCTCGCCCACCGCGTCCGCACGGCGATCAAGGATCGCGAGGAGGATGTCGCGAAGGCTACCTCCGTGCTGCGCCTCATCAAGTCCGAGCCGTTCTCCACCCGTGAGGAGATTCAGGCCGAACTCAAGATGGACTTCCACACCACCACCCGTGCCATCCGGTACCTGCAGGAGATGAACCTCATCTCCGAGAAGGCTGGCGAGTCCTACTGCGCTATCTAGCGCACCACCGGAAGGGCCACGGAGAGGCCGGGGAGGCGACTTCCCGGCCTCAGACGTATTTGGTGGTAGTCTTGACCCCGAATCGCAAGGAAGGCCCAAGGAAGAACAAGGGGATGGTGGGGATTTTATAGAGTATAGTACCTCAGAATGAGAACAACACCGTCAGCAATTCGAGTGGCCTCCATGCATGCTAAAGACAGAAAGTTGTGCTCAGGACTCCTGATAACGGATGGTGTCAGAGTGCTCCTACTGATGAGGTCCTCAGAGGTGAACGACCCGAATTTATGGGGAATCCCAGGGGGGCACGTGTCTGTGGGTGAGGATCCCATGGATTCGGCTATCCGGGAGTCCATGGAAGAGATGGGGGGTCTACCGAGTGGGAGACCAGTGGGGAAGTACCAGATAGGTCAATACCAGACTTATATATGGGGGGTAGGTCCACAAGATTTGGAGTCCTTCGTCCCGGTTTTGAACTGGGAGCACACCGGACATGGGATCTTCCAGATAGGGGACATCAGGTCTGACCTCTCGGTCCACCCCGGAGTTAGGAAGGTTGTAAACCTACACTGGGGGATTGACTGACCCCCACAGGTGTGGTAAAAGTCAGGCAGGAAGATCTTCTCCCAGAATCCAAAATTCCGGGAGTATTGAGTTCTCAGGTCCGTCCCGTGGTGACAGGAATTACCAGTTCCTCATCAGCAAATTCCACGCGGGTGCTGAGATCGGAGTAATCCGAACGGCAAGAAACACCGTCATCTTCCCTTCGAGTCCAGAAATGGACGAGAAGAAGAAACTCTTTCACAAGGGCTGGGATTTACAAGGGTTGACCCCACTCTGATCTTAAAAAATCAGAAGGGTCCGCGGGACTGTAGTGGCAATACAGACTGGTTCATCCGATTCAGGGGAATCAGACAAGTTTGACCACCGACTCCTTTCACCCCAAGATAATCCTGATATTCTTTCCATCAGTGGCTGGATAATCACTGGTGGCTTGGAATCCTCAGACGCTTCAGGATTTCCTACTCCCCCAGGAAAGGGACTGGAAAGAGAGAAGAAGAAAAGGAAGAAAAGAAGAAAAGAATTAGGGGAAACAGGTTGGGTGAACCGATTAAAAAGTGACCACCAAGAACTCCACCGAAACAACCACTTCAACTACCACCAATCTCACTACCACCACCAACTCCACCACTCTCAACACCTTCAACTACACCACTATCACCAACATCACCCTGAACACCAACAGCATCAGCACGAACCCGAAATCCTAAACGGTTTTAAAGACTCTCAGATAGTGAAAATCCTGATTCCCTCTCCCCTCCTTGGATTCTTTTCCTTGGGGAAGGGTGAAACGTATATGGTATCTTGTTAGTTTTACTAATCTCCCACCGTTGATTCTTGAATTCCTCTCCCATCTTGTATGGTAGAAGAGGAGAGGTGGGATGAGCAGAATAGACTATAGGGGTGGATTGGCACCCATAAGGACCGCAGAAGAACTCTCAAACTTGCTGACTATTCCTATCTTTCTGGTAGTCAGTAAACTTGCTGGTCCTGTCTTCCCAACAACTGATAGATCTCATCCATCAGTGGCTGTTGGTATAAAAACTGTCCCGGTTTCTAATGGTGTCCCAGGTAGAATCCTTGTTTGGGTTCACTGGACCCAGTGGGAAGGGGTGGTAAAGGATGTTGCTTCTGATGAAAGGATAACTTACTGGAGGAACCAGTTAAGGGATGGGGAACTTGAGTACCTTATGAACATGCAGACCGGGAATCTCTACTCTTGTGACTGGTCCGAAATCGAACGTAGACTTGGTAGAAATTCTGAGTACATTAAGCAACTCCAGGGGATAATCTTCAAAAAGGCACAGGAGGCTGGATACTAGTATGTCCATGATTGGAAAGACTGTCTGGATAAAGTGTAGGTCCACCAGACCTTGTGAGGGAAACAACTCCCAGATAGTTTCTATCACTCCCCTCCCCAAGGGGGGTAATGCTATTAGGTACAAGTGTATGACCTGTGGGAAGAAGTTCAACGTAGTCCTCTAATCCCCACAGGTTGGTCGATGACCCCTTTCTTGTTTCACGGTCCATTGGCCTTCGAGACCTCCATCAAGAAATCTCGGGAACTTGGGAGTCCGGTTGACTCTTCCCCCATGGGCCAGGATGGTCTGAAGGTGGAGGATTCTAGGTCCATAGTGGAGTTGGCTCTTGAGGGCACCGTAGGTGATCTTCCCCCATCTTTGGGGGTCGGTCCCATAGATGAGGCCACTGTTGAGGCTTCGGACGCTCTTCTGAAGACTCTTGAGGACACCGTTGGTATCTCACCCCTCCGTATCATCCTGTGGGCTAACAGTCTCGGGGGTGTCCGGGATACTATAATCTCCCGATGTAACTCCGTTTGGTGCCCCAGTGAACTTGGATCAGGTTCTGGTCACGTCTCTTCTGACCCAGCATCCGTCCAGTCTCTCTACGATTTCATCCTGAAGGACAAACAAGCGGATGCCATAAAGGTTATCAGGGACTCCGATGAGAACTGGGTCGACCTGATCCGTGGTGTAGCCGAGTTAGCCTCTTCCGGTATCGCAGATCAGGAACTCTCCACCACTGAGCGGGACCTTGTCATTAGGCTCTGGAGGCGTTCCCGCGAGATACTGGATGGTAGGGGTAGTCAACTGGTCGCAATAGGGTACTTGTTCTGTCAAGACCCCACCGAAGAGTACAAATAGCATGAAGTTATCCTGGGATAAGCCCCCTCCCATCCTATTAGTCGGAGGCAAGGAACACCTCCTCATCAAGAGGTTCTGCGACAAGATCTCCAAATCCGCCTCTGAGGCGGGACTGGAGGTACACTACGCGGACTCCCCCGAAGACGTACTGGAAGCCCTCCAATCTGATACTACACTCTGGGGGTCCAGAGGCCCCATTCCGTTCGTTATCCACAGATCTGTCAGATCTGACACCCCCCTTCCCTCTGACATCCATACCAAGATCCCCAAGCACAAGGCTTGTCTGTTATTCGTCGTAGACGGGGCCATCAACAGTCGCAGTTGTCCGGTTCTGGACGTCGTACCCCAGACCCACCAGATGACATTCGACCCCCCTCCCTCCGGTCTGGGTATCAATAAGAAATCCCTAGACTACGCGGTGGAGTTTTTGGTCGAGGAGTTTGGCTCCCATCGGGACATGATTTCTACTCCTCCCAGATCTCTGCTCGAATCCATGGTCAAGACAGTAGGAGCGGATCTTGGTACTCTTGCCTTCGAAGTTGATAAAGCCGTTTCTCTGGCGGTTGCAGAGGGCAGAGACACCATAGACCCCTCCCACATCAAGAGGGTGATTCGTCCTTCCAATCACTTTGACATGACCCCCATCAGGGAGTCTCTGGCCAAGCGTAAGACGAAGTCCCTCCTTGAATCTCTTGGGCGTGCTTACAAGTATTCCGTGTCTGACCCCACCATGATGTTGCTAAGGGGTAAGGGTGGCCCCGGTGACCTCGCAATAACCTGGCTACAGTCCTCCCTGTGCCTAGATAAAGGTGGGAGTGCCGATAAGATTTCCGATTTGACTGGTACTCCGGTCTGGGCTGTGGTCAGGGATACTATCCCTGCAGTCCGCCTCTGGGGAACTGACAACCTCAGACACCTCGTAAGGTCTCTCGCTGAGGTGGACCGAGGGTATCTTTTAGGTGCACCCTCTCCAAGAACTGCTCTTGAATCCGCACTGGTTAGATCAGTCAGCCGTTAGGCCATCGATTCAACTAGTCCGGTATAGCGGACTCTGGAACACCGCTAAACCCTAATGATCAGGATCAGTATGATGCTTCAAACTGGTAGTGGCAATTCTGTGTCAAACTCCGAAATCAGCCTCCCCGAGGCTGAGAAATTCAAGTACCCTAATATTCTCTCCGAGTTCGTAGTCACGCGTTCCTACCTCAGGTGGTCTGATGACCTGGGGCGTCGAGAGACCTACCCGGAAGCCGTCGATAGATACTGCGACTTCCTTTCCAAGAACCGTGACGTCCCGTCCGAAGTTATGTCTGATATCAGGTCGGGCATGCTCTCCCTGTCCGTTCTCCCCTCCATGCGCGCCTTGTGGTCCGCTGGTCCCGCCGCCGAGCGGGAGAACATTATGATTTATAATTGCTCTTTCCTGCCTCTGGACAACCTCAAGGCATTCGCTGAGATGTTGTATATTCTCATGATGGGAACCGGGGTCGGTTACTCCGTCGAGCGCAAATTCGTAAATAACCTTCCCGTTGTCGCTCCCCGTAGCGGACAGGTCGTTAGTCACCACGTTCCCGACTCCACTGCTGGTTGGTCTGATGCCGTGTTCTTCGGTCTCACCCAGATGTGGAAGGGCCATACCGTCGAATTTGATTATTCCAGTATCCGCCCTGAGGGCACCCGTTGCCGCACCAAGGGTGGTAGGGCCTCTGGTCCCGAACCCCTGCGTAAATTGTTGGAATTCTGCCAGAGCACCATAGACGCTGCTGCTGGCAGAAAACTCACCACTCTTGAGACCAGTGACATCGCCTGTATGATAGGGATGATCGTCAAATCCGGCGGTGTCCGTGGTGCCGCCCTCATCTGTTTCTCTGATCCTGACGACGATGACATCAGGCACGCCAAGGACTGGAGCCGGGGCAACTTCCCCGAGTGCAGGTACATGGCGAATTTTTCTGCCTTCTGGAGTGGGAAGCCCGACCGCGCCACCTTCGACAAGGAGTGGACTGCTCTCCGCAATAGCGGATCTGGTGAACGTGGCTTCTACATGTTCCCAGTGGCTAAGCGTTCCGAGCGTGTCGGGGACTGCCGTTCCAACCCTTGCGGCGAGATCCTCCTCCGATACAAGGAAGCCACCGATCCTTGGACTGGTGAGGGTGGAGGGGGCCAGTTCTGCAATCTCTCCGCTGCGGTCATGCGCTCTGACGACACCGTCGAGTCCTTCGCGAAGAAGGTCCGCACCGCCACCTGGATAGGTGCCATACAGAGCACTTTCACCCATTTCCCCTACCTCCGCCCCGCGTGGAAGCAGCACTGTGACGAGGACAGGCTTCTTGGTGTGGATGTGACTGGTCACTGCGATAACCCCTCTCTCTCCGGGGACGCAGAGGCTATGACCTATTTCAACGAGGTC
>JACCDP010986977.1_pt1 | contig 10205 bp, 11 predicted proteins | sample 7445841 | NCBI WGS metagenome assembly JACCDP01 (sample SAMN15323441, study PRJNA562643) | freshwater metagenome | isolation source: river surface water | place: USA:Blue River Watershed | collected 2017-08-17
CAGTTTTGTTTTTTGTAGTAGAAGCATAATCGTGTATATCAATGATAGATGTAGCGTGAATGTTTGTATTGTACGAACTTCCTGGATAATAGAGTTGAACCCAGACATTAGAACGAGTTGCAGATCCAGTAGCCGTTGCACTTGCTCCATCTCCATAAAGCCAATGAGCAGCATAATTTGTTCCTGAATCAGAATTAAAACGCATAAACGCAGTAGATGTTGCGAGCGCATCAGGCGTTCTACCAATAATACGAATTTGCAAATGCTTGTAAGTGCTTGGAATACTGTTAAAGGTTATTGTACTGCTTGAACCTGTACCTGTTGCAGTAGCAATAGATTCAAAACTCGTCGAAGCTGACGCCATCGACGAAGCTAAAACCCCATAAATTATTGGCATTATGAAAGGTCGCCTACAATCGTAAATGCGTTGCTAGCGGTGCAAATAATTGTCGCTGCTGAATACTGAGCGCGTAGCTTTGGAGCAGTTGAAGTTGCACCAGTTGAGGTAATGGTTACGCCAGCGCCTTGCGCAAAGGTCACCTGACCAGCACCGATTTGCTGAACGTTAATGGTGTTACCAGCCGCAAAGACCGATGGCGGCACTGTGACTGTGATGGAAGAAGCATTCGATGCAGTCACCCATTTGCCTAAATCGCCGATTACTAGCGTGTAAGTGGTTCCTGTTTGAGCATTAAAAGAGAGCGTGGTGTCGTCTTGCTCTATCCATGTGAAGTCCATGTCGGTATTAGAAGCCTTGCTTAATACCTGCCCTGTTGTGCCGCCTTTAAGATCAACCAAAGTTGTATCAACGGCTTGGCCAAATACCTCAAAATCTGCTGGCAGGTCAGTGACCAAGTCAGTCGAAGTCGGCATTTGCCAGCCAAAGTTTGTTGTAGGGTTTGCCATAGTTTTCCTTTCTAGGCTACTATTGTAGCATTTTGCCAATCTAAAGTCGGTGAAACAGTTGCCCACGTTTCAACCACTGGCACATCGTTCCAGCGCATAGCTTGTAAGCTAAACGCTATCGGTGATGCAGTAATGGTTAAAGATAATTGATTAAAACCTGCTTTCCATGTCCAACCCTCAATGAAACCTAAGAATTGGCCAGAAACCATATTAAGCGGTAGGTCGGTGATGGACACAGGTAATCCCATAAATACATTAATAAGCGCGTCACGTTCCACGTCAGTAAGTTCAGGGTTGCCTAATTCAAATGTTAAAGAATTAAAGTTTGCCTGTGGTTGAGCGCGTAGAGCCAAATAGAAGTCTGCCTGATCTTGCGCATCTGCTTGGTTTTCTAACGAGGTCTGAAAGATTTGCGCTATTTGGCCATAAGTGGCAATAGAGGCAGGATCACTAGCGCTCACCTCAGCGCCATTCTTGTAAACCAACGTAACTTGGTTTCTTACATCGCCAGCGCGAGTGTGAATGCTTACCCCTTGCGCCAAAGCCTTATTAGCGCTTATTTCTGTATAACCATTTGCATCAAGGTAATTAGTGCGATGGGTTGAATCTGCGTAGCTTATGCGACCAGAAGCATCTTCGTAAAGATAGCCAAAGCCTGATGTAGCCAAAGCACTAACCAAACTATAAACATCCGTGCGGTTTGATGATCGTGCAGCTAATTCATAATTGCCAGTATCAATTTGACCGATGCCGCTCTCGCCAGCATTCGCCCAAGTAACCCCAGCGGTGTAATTCGCCCAAGTGGTTGAAGATGGAACTTCACTCCAAGACTGGAAAAGTACTTCACGCAATATGGATGCAATTTGAACTCCGTCAAGAGCTTTGGTTAAAACCCCATTAGTCAAAGCCTTTGGCAAGCGAGCAAGCGCTCCTACTGCTAATACGCTAATCGACTGAGTTAAAGCTACTTGGCTAGCGGTTTGAACTGTGACGCCAATATCCACAATTTCGCCACCAAATAACGGCACAAAATCTCCGTTTGAATCTTGAATGGAAATTGTTATGGAGTTTTGAATATCAAAAGCAATAGGCTCTTGTTCAAGGTTTATTAGAGTTAAATTACAATAACCAGCCTGAGCTTGTTCATAGATATTGGTACGGCCTGAGGTGATGGTCAAGTCGGATAAAATATAGTTTGTGTAATTAACTCCGCTAATGGTGACTTGCCAAATCGGGTTAAATGCGGTCATCCGACTAACCCACCAGCTCCGTTTGTCCCACGATAAAAACTATTGTTCAAAGTATTTACAATTGTGCGGGCAGTTCCCTCTGGATCAATGGCGCCAGATACGTTTAAAACTATTGGCGGCACAGGAGAGCCACCCATCGCGTTTAGCTTGTTGAGAACGCCTGTTCTAGTATTGATGCTTGCATCATTATTTACGCTTGCTGCTTTTGCCGCTAAAAGAAGATTTGTTTGTTCGGCAAGATTAAGTGGCGCAGTTACTTTTTTAACTGAACCGCCCGCGCTCGATAGCGAGCCACCAATTGATCCAAGAGCGCCAGCACCACCAGCGGTTGAGCCACCACCGCCACCACCGCCACCACCAGTTAGCAGATTAGGGTTGCCCTCAAATACTGTCGAGCCGCCACCGCCGCCGCCTTTGATAGTACTCATCAAAAGCCCTGTGGCAATGCCCACGCCAGCTAATGCTGCAATTGCAGTTCCGACGCTTACGCCAGCAGTTGCAAATGCCGCTGCGATACCTGTGGTTATGTACGCAGCTCTTAATGCTGCTAAAGCTGCGATGATTGCTTGAATACCTGCAACGACTTTGCTTGCTACGAATACTGTTGCCAACACTCCAGCAAGAATTGCTAATTCATCTTTAAAACGAACCACAAAGTCAATCATGTTACGAATGCGCTCGCCCCATAGATAAAACGCTTCATAAGTTCCATTCAAGCCTTTAAGCACACTTTCATCGCCAGTAAGGCCACCGACAACCGCTTGCAAGGCCGGAACGAAATGATTTAGAAGCCACGCAGTTAAATCTTGCACCACTGGCAATAAAGCAGCACCGATAGATTCATTTGCTTCGTCTAAAGCAATTTTAACTCTTGCAAGCATTTTCTCTGTACTAACAGATTCATTTTCTGCAAAGTTACCAAAGGTGCTATTCAATTCATCAAAAATTGCGTTAAAGTCTTTGCTCTTTAACGTGCTTGCATCCAGTCCTAAGCCTAAGCGACCAAGTGAAGCGGCGTTGCCGTCATAGGCTTTTCCTAAAGCGTTTGCAATAGTTTCAAGCGGCTTTCCTGTTGCTGCGCTAACGTCTAAAGCGAGATTGAGCAAACGGGTTGCTTCATCTACATCTTTTGTTGATCTAACTAAACGAGCGAAAGCAGGTCTTAGTTCATCATCAGTAACACCAATAGCCATCGAAGTTTTACTGATGTAATCTTCAACCGCAGCAATTTGTCCCTTAGTTGCATCGGTTGTGTTTTCTATTGTTAAAGCTAATTTTCTTTGTGCGGCTTCATCTGCTGCGGCATTCTCAATTGCGACTTTTGCATACGCGCCAATAGCAGCGCCAGCGGCAGCAAATGCTAAAGCTGCTTTTTTGCCAAAGTCTGTAATTTGGTCAGCGGTTGATTTAGTTACATTTGAACTTTTATCTAAACCCTGCGTGAATTGATCTATATCTGCTAAAAGTTTGAGGGTAAGTGTTCTTGAACCAGATGCCATTAGTTATCCCACTTTCCTAAAATCTTTTGGAAGCCTTGCTCCCATTCCTTAACTAAATAAGGTTGTTCCTTGCGTAAGGTCGGATAAATAAACCAGCCTTTAGAGCCACGACCCTCACGACCTGACCAAACAGGAAACTGCCTGTATTTATTAGATCCAAATTCATTTCCGCCCCAAAGCATTTGGGTTGTGCCGCCACCTGAGAAACGCTGGCTAGCAAAGCCGATAGATAATTCACCGATTTTTGATGATTTCTTAACTCGGCTACCCTCAGCAATACGACTAGCCGCCTTTGAATCTTGGCCACGACCTTGCGCTGCGCTAATTATTTTGCCACGCAAGTATTCAGTTAAAGCGCCAGACTGTTGCTTGGCGGCTTCTACGGCGCTCTCATCCATGTTTTTAAAAGCACGAAATAGCGCTGAAAGCTCTGCCTTGTTAAAGGCTATTGCTTCCTCGTCAGCCATTGCGCTCCTTTAATAACTCCATCACTGTATGCAAATCTTCAGCCGATTTAAACTCTGACGGCGGAATTCCAGAAGCTAATGCTAGCTGCCAGATTATTCGGCTGAGGCTTCCGTCTGGATGGCTTTTGGGTTTGCTTCACCGACTATCACGTCAATCACTGTTTCGCACCAAACTTCAAAAGGTTTGATAGGAGTAGTGCCAGCGGTTTCACGCTTCATAGCATGATAGGCAAGAAAGAGAAGATCGTGCAGCCCAATCTTCTCCTGTGCCTGTGAAATTGTGTTGCCAGTCTTTAGCTCCCATTTAACCCACTCAGGCGGCTGCGCCACATAGGTTGCCTGTTTGCCATTTGTATATTCGATTGTAATTGGTAGTTTCATGCTCCCGATTCTTTCTCTTAGCTAAATGTTTCTGTAACAGTTCCCTGAAACACTTTGAAATTAAATGAAACTGTCTGAGCATCAATACCAGCTCCACCTGCGGTAGGGAAGTCTGGCAAAATGCCGAAGACGAATTGCGCTCCAGTTGTAGCAGTTAGTGTAACGCTAATTGATGTATCTGGCGCAGTTTCAGCTGCCGCCCATAGAGCTTCACATACTGAATTTTCCTTGCCCCAATCGGCAAGCATTTCGAGGGCAAAAGTTCCACTAAGGTTAGTGGTCTTGTATGCTTCGCCATCGAGAGTTTGATAAGTCTGGCGCTCATTCACCTTTGTTAGCACCGCGCTTGTCGCTTGCGCCTCGATGTCTGTGCCACCAGTAAATGAGAGCGAAATGTTACGCCCTGTGATTACCTGTGTTGCCACGTTTTCTCCTTAGTTTGTTTGTGTGTAATAAGTGCTGATTGAAATATCTGAAACCAGCAAATAAGTAGCTCCTACTTGTGTAACGCTCGGTCTTGATACGTTGCCAACAATGTAGGAAAGCGGTAGAGCTGCAAGTATTGAAATAACTAACTGCTCTAAATTATCTAGTGATCCAGCGTTAGAGTAATAAGCCACTGCCGCGCTAACTGTGTAATTTACCTTTACACGGACTGAATCGTCGCCGATGAATTCGGTTTCCATATATGGCTCATCTGGGACAATAATTGCAGCAGGTGGGATAACTGTTTCTGGTGGCTCAGAATAGACGGAAGCTGCTACGCCACTCAGAGAAGTTTCTAAAGCACCTCGAATGTTAGTTGCAATGGATGATGGCATTACCCAACCAAGCCTGATGCGTCACGATATTGGCTAAGTAAAGCAGCTACTCTGTTCGCCAATGATCTGCCCATTCTGTAAGGTGTAGGCTGGAAATCCACGCCCTCTATTTGCCCACCTGCTGCGGTTATTGATTGGAATACTTCCACTGAAACGATTGTGATTGCGCTTTCAATTGCCGCATTAGATGCATAAAGAGTTGCGGCATCTTTTCCACTTACGTAGGCGCTTCCAGCTGGTATAACTGGTGTCCAATCTGCATCAGCTTCGTTTGTAGCAAACGAGAATTCGTATTCCTTGCTAATAGTATCTGTAATGGTTTGCGTTCCATTTAGTGCGCTTGCAACGTTTCCGATGACCACACTTTGACCTGCCTTGAACTCGTTAGGCAATAATGTTTCCATTACGCAAGTTCCATCTTCAATTCTGTATTGAGCAATAGAATTTGAATAAGATTGCAATAATGGCAAAATTGTTAGTTCAGCAGTATCTATAATTCCTGTTAAATATGCATCTGAATAAAGGGAAGACGAAACGCCAAGTACCGACCTCAATTGGGCTACTGTGATGATGCTTGGCATTTCGTTTCCTTTCTTAACTACTCGGGAGCGAGATAGTTAATTACGCTGTGTAGTTGAAGCGGCGCACGCCCTTACCTGACTTAGCAACGTAAAGTGCTAGGTAGCCGTAAAGTGCGATTTCTACTTCACCTGATGTAAGTACATTTACACGAAGTTGGGTTGTTGGTGATTCCCACGCATAAACTGATGATGGAGCAATTAGGAATGCTGATTCATCAACGATGCCAGAAGTTGCAATGTTATGATCGACGATTAAATCGGTTCCTAAGATGTTTCCACGAACTGATGTTGGAACTGCAACGCCAGATGCGTTGTAAGTTGGTGTAGCAGCTGAGTAAAGCGCACGACCTGTTGAATCTGCGTAACCCATGATTGCTGCCCACTGGTCAGTTGAAGCAACAAGTTTGTTAGCGTAATCGCCACCAGTTCCCTTGTATGCTGCCGCTGATTCAGTTGCAATGAATGACTGTAAGCCAGCTGCGGTTGCAGCCACGCCTGTTGCCTGTGTTCCAGCAGAAGTTAGTTCTGCAATAAGAGCTGCATCTGTTGCCTTTTCGTAAGCCTTACGAAGTTCGGTCATCATAAGATCCATGAACGCAGGTGATGAGCGATCAATTAGTTCCCATGAAACGCGCTGCAAACCAGCAAACTTATTAACATTTACTGTGTCGTAGCTTGAAGTCATGCCTGTTTCAGATGGTGCAGAACCCTCGTTTGTGTCCGCGACTGTTGGAGCAGTGTTAGGAGTTGCATTATTTACATACATGCGTGGAACTGTAAAGCTCATGCCTGATTCTGTAAGTGCTGAACGTGTTACTGCTTCAAACGCTGGGCGGCCAGTGAATGTATCAGTAATGAATGTTTGCAAGTGTGGTGCAAGTGTTAGGCCTGTGTTTGTTGATGTTGAATCGTCGGCAGCACGTACGATGCGACGAGCCTCATCATCTCCCATAGCAGCCTTGATGTTCGCTGAAAGGTATTCAGCGCTTGTTAATGGCTTAATGCGATCTTGCGCATAAACCTTTGCAGCGGTTACCTTTGGTGTGGCGGCTTCTACTGATGCTGCCTCTACCTCTGGAGCTGCTGAAACTTCTGGAGTAATCTCCACAGTTTCCTCGCTTTCTTTTGTAGGTGTGGTTGCATCTTCATCAGCAGATTTTTCTTCTGCTTCTTCTGATGCCGCGACATCGATAACCTGAGCAGATTTGAATGCTGGCTCTGTTACCAAACTGACTTCGAATAGGTTAGCCGCAGTAACGTGCATAACCCCTGCCTTGTTAAATGACTTTTCTACTTCTACGCCGACAGATAGGCCGCTTTGCAGTCCCTCGCTGGCAAGAATTAAAGCCTCTGAACCTCTGTTGCTAGCACTAACCTTAAATGAAGCATAAAGGCCGTCTGCCGCTTCTGTAATGTATTGTGCGCGGCCTAGTGGCTCTTTTACGTTGTGTTGATTTAATAATTTAATTTTTTTGGGATCTTCTGGAAGTTTAATTGAACCTGATTCAAACACAACGCGACCGGCGCTAGTGTTTCCGATTTCGCCTGTTCCTAGTGGAACGATTTTGCCAGAGATAGTGCGCTTTTCTGCATCGCAGGTAATATCCGCGCTAAAGGTTAGGATCTTGTTATCCATTAACGAACCTCGTCATTTCCTTGTGGTGTTAGTTCTTCCATTTCACGCGCTTGTTCTACTGTGATTAGGTCGAGTTGTAGCATTTTCTCTATTGCTGCCAAGCGATCTAGTGGCTCGGTGCGTAAGAATGTATCATTAACTTCAAAGCGAACTTCGTTGCCATTTGCAGTTATATCGTTCATAGATAAACGAGCTGCAATAGCATCAAGATATGGCATTAAAGAATAAGCAAAGAATTGCTTACGTTCATCCATAACATTTGAGTAAGTCATGGAGTTATTCATATCCGCTGAAAGCATATAAGCAGGAATGTTGCAAAGTCTTGCAATTTCAGTTGAAAGGTATTGCAAACTCTCTGCGTAAACCATGTCTTTTGGAGAGTATGAAGTTGGAGTGTAATCAAGTGTCGCAGTTAGGTAAGCAGTTCCGCGTGTATCGCGTGCGCGTTTCCAAGCGCCTAAAATTCCTTGCACTTCTGCTGGCGACATTTCAGCGCCAGTGTTTTTAATTACGCCCGTAGGAAATGGAGTTGATGCAGCGATGGCCATTGCTTTTTGTACATCTAAAGCTGCTTGAATAGTTTGTGATCCGCGAGCGAGAACTCCCTCATCGAAACCTTGAAAAGTAATTAGCGAACCAATACCAGACATCGGGCGTGGGAAGCCATCAACGTAATACTGATTAACAGTGGTGTTGTATAAATCTAAATCAAATGTAACGCGAGTATTGGCAACCCATTCAAAACGCTTAGGTCTGCCATCTTCTTCATAAACTTCTGTAACTTCCCAATAAGCTACGCCGTAAAGCATAAGTGAATCTAAAGTCCAGCTCATAGTTACGAATCTTGGTTGCGCTAATGATGGTTGCTCTAACCAAACTGGAGAACCTAATTCTTCTCCAGTAGATTTTTTATATAACGCCAATGGAATTGTCGCGCCAGTTCCGCAAATCAGATTACGTGCGCGAGCTAATGCACTGCATTTCATAGCGTCGTTGCGTTGTAATCTTGGAGTTATATAGGTAACTAATTGATTAAGGTTTTCACCCATAATCTGAGGGGCATACTGCGCCAAGATCGAGTTAGATGCAGGTGCTTCTGGTGATGTGGTCTTACGCGAAAATATACCCATATGTATAAGTATAGCAGAATAGTTGAAAGTTCAACTATTATTCAAGTGAATAAATTGCTGGTTTTGCAATAGGTTTTAGAAGCTGATGGACAACCATTGCTAGGGCAATTGGAGCCGATACATCGCCAGCCGATTTACGTTTTACGATACGCCAGCCGCTATCGTTGGTTTTAGCAGCTACGTTATTCATTTGCTTGTCTAGTTCTGGCTGCATTGGGTGAGCCATGCGCAAATTGACGATGCTATCCAATAGATCGCCGCAAGCCTGATAAAAGCGAGCGCCTGAGATGTCTTCGATGACCACTCCTGCCCTTTGTAACCTATCAGCGATAGTTTGCGTGGCATATTTGTCGTAACAGGTAACTCTAGGCTTGAATTTATCTATCCAAGTCTTTATTTCACCAGCGATTTTTAAATCATCTACTTGGACTGTGTTTTCCCAGCTTTGAATTATGGCTACGCCAATTCGGCCATCATCCATAAGCCAGCCACCGACCAAACTAGCAAATCTACCCGATGGCGATTTATCAAATGCAAAGACTGTGTAAGCGCCCTCTCGAATAGTTAAATCTTTTTCGCCGATTGCTTCCCATGATCCGTTTGGCCACGGCGATGCGAGCGAATCGACCCATTGGCAAAGCGTTTCTGTTCTAGTACTTTCGATAGAGTTAGTAGCCACGGATTCTGCGATGGCACTTTCATCAAATAAATATCCCAAAGCAGGATTGGCTTGCGCCCACGCTTTCCTGTCGTCAATTTTAGCAAATTGCGGAGCTGAGTATTCATACCACGCGAACTCTGGCGGTGGATAGTCGAAAGCCCTTTCGCGCATATCGTTAAGTACTGTTGAAAACGCATCACCAGCGTTAGACGTCGTGAAAGTCTGCGAGTTAGGTCTTGCTCTTGTAGTTGGTCGAGCAGCAGTCCATGCATCTTCCCCAATTTCTCTAAGCTCATCAATATACAGAAAATCAACAGTCTTGCCACGGCTGCCGTCGCGTGTAGCAGCAGCGACTTCGTAAAGGCCGCCATTATTAAGAGATATTTTTTCAGTTCCATTTGCATACCTAATTGCCTTTACTTGTGCTTTTAAAAATGGGAATTCTTCAAATAAACCTGCAACCTTTTGGAAAGTATCCAGAGCCATGTTGCGATTACTCGACATCGCTAGAACTTTCTGCCCTTGCAAAAGTTTCCAAAGAATCAGCATACGGGCTAGGTGTGTCTTGCCGTTTTGACGTGCAATAAGTAAGCCGCCAATCTTGCGGCGGAAGTTTCCGTTTGGATCTACGGATAAATAATCATCAAGCACCCAACGTTGCCACGGAAGCAACGGCATTTCTAAATGGTCGGCTAAGTCAGCTACTTCTTGCATACGGGAAGCCCCTGTGTGCAGTGGCGTATGTATTCTAGGCTCTATCGACCCCCTTAGCGCTTGGTCTAAATTGGTACTCATTGGTTACGATTGGCCTTGATCGGTTGCAAATGGGCTGTGATGAACAACACTGGTTTGAATCGGAGAGGTATTGGAAGA
>JACCDP010909632.1_pt1 | contig 10204 bp, 27 predicted proteins | sample 7445841 | NCBI WGS metagenome assembly JACCDP01 (sample SAMN15323441, study PRJNA562643) | freshwater metagenome | isolation source: river surface water | place: USA:Blue River Watershed | collected 2017-08-17
ACAACATCTGCGAATGTTGCTGTCTACGCTGACACGCCTGCTAACCAGTTTGCGCTTTACAACGATGGCAACCATGAAATCTTTGTAAAGACAGGTGCAAGTAGCGGAACTACAGCGGTGATACCAACGTCTGGTACTGGTGAGTATGGATTTGTTGTTCCCCCCAACAGTAGAATTGTGATTACCAACGGCCAGGCCAATGGAACTAATCCGGTCTACTTTGCTGCCATTGTTGATACGGGTACGCACAACCTGTACATCACACCAGGCGAAGGGATGTCTTAAATGGAAGTGTCGATGTCAGTAGTCATACAAGCCCTGATTGGTGCTGCTGCTGGCGCGTTTGGTGCTTATGTGGCTATTCGTTCAGACCTGGCAGAACTCAAGGCTAAGGTTGAACACTTGCATTTGACAGCCGACAAAGCGCATACACGCATTGATCAGATTCTGAACAAGTAATGTTTGACCTGCTTTCAGGTGGTTTGCTTGGCAGCATCTTTGGTGGTTTGTTTCGACTAGCACCAGAGGTCTTGAAACTACTTGATAAGAAGAATGAACGTGCGCATGAGTTAGCCATGTTCACGTTGCAGACCGATCTTGAGAAGCTGCGTGGCACTTTTAAGATGGAGGAAAAGTATGTTGACTACAGCGTTCAGCAACTCGACACCATTAAGTCTGCGTTTGAGGAGCAGAGTCAGACGGCTCAGTCAGCGGGTTGGTTTGTGGCTGGCATCTCGGCGTTGGTTCGTCCAGGTATTACTTGGGCTATCTTTGCGATGTATGCGACAGTCAAGGCGGCTACGCTTGTTCTTGCGTTTCAAAGCAATGCGCCGTGGCATGAGGTCATCGTGAAGTGTTGGGATGAAGATGACTTTGGACTCTTTATGATGTGTATCTCGTTTTACTTTGTTGGCAGGCCCATAGAGAAATATCAAAAATCATGACCAAAAAAATTCCCATCAATTGCAGTCATTGCGGAAGATTGTTTGTGCGCAAGAACGGCGGCAGAGAAAAGCAATGTTCAATTGCTTGTAGGTTTTGGTCAAAAGTAAGTCGAGTTAAAAACGGTTGCTGGGAATGGCAATGGTCAATTTTTAGTCAAACAGGTTACGGCCAATTTGCATTGAATTCAAAGACTCCAGTAAACGCTCATCGCATGTCATGGGAACTTGTTAACGGAACCATTCCTGCCAATCTTTTGGTGTTGCATAAGTGCGATAACCGTAAGTGCGTCAATCCTGAACATCTGTTCTTAGGCACTGACAAAGACAACATGCTTGATAAAAAACAAAAAGGCCGGACTTCAAGATATTGGCTTGGTAAGAAAATGCCTGAAAGCGCTATTAAAAAACGGTCAGATAGCATTAAAGCAATTTGGGCTAAACGTAAGGCGTTGGTCGCAGCATAGAAAAGTACCAGAAGTGAATGAAGCGATTGAGCTTGCCATCAACGTACTCATCAAGCCCTTTGAAGGCTATGCTAAACGTCTGCCTAACGGCGATTGCTGTGCTTATCCTGACCCCGGTACTGGTGGCGACCCTTGGACTATTGGTTATGGTGCTACTGGTCGTGATATTAGGCAATACACTGTCTGGACAAAAGAACAAGCTGAGACTGCCCTTCAGGAGCATGTCAAACACTTCGTATCCGGAGTGGTAAAACTCTCCCCTAGCATCGTTTCTGCAAGTCCTAGACGTATTGCTGCAGTCATCAGTTGGGCGTATAACTGCGGCTTAGGCAACTACAGAATCTCGACCTTCAAGAAACGTATCGATGCCAATGACTGGGAAGGTGCTGCGGTCGAATGTCGCAAGTGGAACAGGGCTGCAGGCAGGGTGCTTCCAGGGCTGACTAAGCGTCGAGAAGCTGAAGCATTGATGATGAGGTAAGCATGGCAAACCCGATTGCAAAGACAACGCGTGGTAAGGGAAGGCACTTTCAGTCAGTTGCTGAAGGTGGTGGCATGACAGAGGCCGGTAGGAAGGCTTATAACAGGGCTACAGGCTCTAATCTGCAAGCGCCTGCACCAAACCCTTCAACGCCAAGAGAAAAGGCTAGGAAGAAGAGTTTCTGTGCTCGATCAAGATCATGGTCTGGCCCAAGAGGTAAGGCCGCTAGAAGACGCTGGAGGTGTTAAATGAAAGACGGACTTTATAAAAACATCCATCGAAAACGTGCTCGCATTGCAGCAGGTTCTGGCGAGAAGATGAGAAAGCCAGGTAGTAAAGGCTCCCCCACCGCCAAGAATTTTCGAGAATCCGCAAAGACTGCCAAAAGAAAACCCCGACGCTAGGTCGGGGAAAGCTCGTGGGAAGAGCGTATAGAGGAGACAACACCGAGGCTATCTGCTCGCTTGCCTCAAGCGCTTAACCTACTGGCAGATTCAGTGGAGTCAAAGTTCATTCTGCATGAGCGTGATTGCATCGTCAAGTCTGAAGATCACTAGACTTTCCTTGCCATCAGCCCTGCAAATCACAACCGGTACTTTCTCACCCTTGGATGAGACTTTGGCTTGTTCCATCCATTCATAGAGCGCTATCTTCCTACGGCGCTTGCATTCGATCATGAACGGGCCTAGATCGATGTCTGAGCCACCATCTCTTGCTTGCCCTAGTACACGGGTTACTTTCGTTCCTAAGCGCTCTGAGAGGGCATTACAGACCTCGCGCTCATAACTGGCGCCTCTGGTCTTTCCTAGCTTGCTCAATCTCTGACTCCTCGAAGCACTTTCCAGGCTTCCTCACGCACTTCACCTTCAACACCATAACCAAAAACATCAGGGTCTAACAATGCACGGATAAAAGAATTACGAATGGATAGTTGTCGTTCTGTGCGAGCCACCATGACTCTCAACTCTTGGTTGAGCTGCTGTAGTGTCGCAATCCTAGCTTGCAAGTCCTCTGATTCTGGAATCATGATGGCCTCAGATTAAATGGATTGTGAAAGATTTTTGGATCAAGTGTGATTCTGGTTTTCGTAAACCTGTACGGTCTGTTGGTTGGATGCTCTGGAACTGGCTCCATGGTCAGGAACTCATAAAAATATTCTTTACGGCAGTTGATCATGCAAGGCTTGCTTTTGATGTAGCCCTTCTTTGCTAATAAATGTAGAGAGTGAATTGCGGTAGATCGGTTGATCTTGGTTTGCAATTGAACGTCCTTGGATGTAACGGGTGTTTTACGTTTTGCGACGTACTTCAGAATCTTGAGTTGAATGTCAGTCAGTGTCATGCCATATCCTCCCGCAATGCAGCGTCCCATACCTTGTCATTAGCGCCTTTAATGACTTCTGTGGTGGTGAATCGATGCAAGCAAGCGACACAGCGTCGCCTGCGTGTCACCCAAGAGTTCGCAGGCTTCTTACCACCATACCTGCGAGTCTCTAGGATGATCGTATCGTTGTGCTCACCACGTTCGGCGCACTTAGGGCATAACATCAGAATGGCACACTGTCATCGTCTTGATAGCTCACCTCACGACCTTGCCTTGCAGGCTGACCTGGCACGAAGTTATTGACCCTGATCGAGATAAGATCGCCATAAGCACTGCGTTTCGTCCATGCTGACAGTTTGATCACATCACCTGGCTTGTAAGCCTGATCGCATGTGAAACTTCCTGACCAGTCTGGTGCTTTGTCAGACTTCTTCTCTTTAACGGTGAAAAGTACGCCACTGCCTTGTTGCTGTTCGTAAGCCATTATTTCCTCACTAGTTGATATTCGGCAAAGGATTTGCCATTACGGTTAATCGTATGTGTCACGATGGTGTGACCTTGTTTCCTTAGTTCTTCGACTCTGGCTGCAAGTCTTGTTGAACCAATCTCTGCATAAGCCTGCAATTGCGTGAGCGTTCCTTGCTGCAAACGCTCAAGCACTGCCTGCGTCTGCGTCAATCGAACACTACCTCTTCCTCCGCATCCAGAGTCACTACCTTTTTTGCGATATAACCCTCGACCGCATGATCGTGACAGCGCTTCTTGAATGCAATGGCTGCAACCCCGCCAAAGTTATTGATGGTTTCGTGGTTGACCCGAAAGAGGCTCGCCAACTTGGCGTTCTTCTCCTCGGTTGTCATCTTCTTAGAGTCAGCGATCTTGCCGATCAAACCAAAGAAGTTGTCCTGCCACTGCATTTCATCCTGGTGAGAGCTGTAAACCTTGCTCTTATCGCCTTCAGGCACTAATACCTTGTACTTACCCTCAATGACCTCAGCAAGCGGTTGTAGAGGTTGTACAGCCGGCATATCAACCTTCTGATATTGATTAGTCGGGATAGTGTCGAGTTCAGTTTCATCAAGCATCCCCAGCCCACAATGAGCAAGCACAGTCCTGCGTATCGCTTTGGTTGTAGCCTTCATTAGGGCATTGGCTAGCTTTTCACCAGAAAGACCTGAGATGTCAACTGCTCCCTGATTTTCAGAGCTTCGTCCATCTTTGCCAGTGCATCGGACAGATACAAGATACACATTCTCAACTCGCTCCCTGTTAGTGATCGCAGTGGACAATCCATGCAGATTGCTGAGTTGCTGTGTGGCCCCAGCATTCGCATACAAGACCTTCTTTCCTGACAAGACAAGAAGATCGAACGGCTTCGCTGAAGGATCGAGTCCGACTTGTTGGCATCGGTAGTTGTAGTATCCGGTGAGTTGCTCTTCCTTGAGTCCACTCAAATCTCCTCTGAGTACGATGGAATCAATGATCGATTGATCAAGTTTTGTTGGATCGACTAGATTGCTCATTTGACTAAAAACCTCCGACTTCCAGGTTGTTCAACGACGTAACGCTCATAGACTTCAGGCATCTCTGCCTGCAAGAGTTTGGGATCAAAGCGTTTAGAACCTTTCGATGAGTTCCAGGTTGCAAGCACCTTGCCATCAAACGTGATGAGTGAGCCTGCATCTTGCATCTGCCCTTGAATGAAACCTTGTAGCTTCTCCTCGGCTTCTTCAAACTGCTTAATCTGCGTCTTGATTGCCTTTAATTGCTGACAGGCTTGCTCTAACTGAGCATTGGCTAGAACCCCAGCCGACGTGGATACGGGGAAGAGTTTTCTTGCCGCATCCACCGTAGTCGCGTTTGGAGGCTGTTTGGCCTGTATTGCGCCCCATAGCTCAGCTTCCAGTTGTATGAGCGAGTCTTTCTCAGCGTCTGATACTTCTTTGTGAATAAGCACCAGCTCTTGTCCCCCAAAGAGCACCGCAAGTACAACACGCTGTACCCGATGTACCGTAGCCTCATGGACACATTGCGCTGCATCGGCCGCAGGCATAAGTGCAGTGTCTGCATCGTATTGGTTCCTCTTGCTTTGGTTGTAGTTCTTCACTTCAACTAAGGTTGTGCCATCAGCACTAATGAAGTCAAAGTGACTAGCCATCCAGGTATGCTCAGGGTGATAGAGTTCGTAATCTGCTTCTTTCAGTTCCATCTGCAAGCGAGCACTGGCTTCACGGCCAATGATGTCCTGTAGCTTCAGACCCCATTGCACTGCTTCTATGTGGGAGATGTCTTCCCGCTCTGTCTGGCCGATCTTCTCGAGGTAGACATCAGCAGCACGGCCATCGACAATTTTTCTGGCATCTGTAGCCCAGATCGCTTTACGTCTTGACTCAGTGTCAAAGCTAGTCATGCTGCCTCCTCGTCAAAGCAAGTGCTTATATCTTGTGTCTTCGTACGGTTCTTGATGACGTTAAGCATGTGCTTGAGTTCATCAACGCGATCAAACAAGCGTTCAATGACCTTGACTTGGTAGTTAGACATGGAGTTCCAATCACCTGCGAGTACACGTTGAATGTTTGCAGCGTCCTCAATGACATGGACTGTTGCAAGCCTGATGTCATACAAATCTGAATCGATTAACTTCAAGTTCTTCATAATTACCCCTTTGGTTAAGTACAACAATAGTGATTATACACACTAGGAACATATGTCTATAGCTAGTAATCTACCGTTTGTCGGATTGGCAAATGGCATTGCCAGGTTTGCCAGTAAGATTCGTTTCGTTGTCGTAGCTGTCAACAATCGGAAGGCCACTTACTCATGCTTCTACCCTTGACTTACCCCCAAGGGACAGCTACTAGGAGCAGCAGTAAGTGGCTTTTTTGTTGGCTGCATGGATTGCAGACCAAAGTTAGCTGCAAGCAAAGTGGGACTCAGAACCCAGCCTGGATACGACAACTGGCGCAGCTAGACCGACCACCGCCGTAACTGCGTAAGAGGGCAACGGGGTTCTGTTACAAGCCCAACTGATATGAGTGACCTCGTAAGAGGGATGGAAGACCAGAGACAGGGGTGCGCGTCACCGTAACTTCCATAGCTAGCTATGCGTAAAGCTAGCCCCATGCAGCGATACCGATTCCCATCCGCATGGTACTCACTAACTCTGTTGCTAGCAGAGTAGGTGAGTATTTTCCCAAAACTGCTCCTCCTCAAACCCTCCGCATGTCCAGTTATATAGGTTTAAGGATTATCACTCCAAGAAGATTCTGCAGATTCTGCAACTACATTCTGCAACTGATCTCTGACGATACTTATCCTCTGTTCCATGTCCTCAACATAGTCCAGGATTGCTTGCAGTTCATTGCTATGCACCATGACAAAGTCATTGGTGCTTGCAAGCCGGTTGAGTAGCTTTCTCATGTATTTCCTTTCGGTGAAATGTCATCGCGCCTCCTGGCTCGCATCTGTGCCTGAAGATTAGGGTCATCTACTACCTCATAGACTTCTGAGTTTTCAGATTCATATCTGACCACTCTAAAATCAACCTCGTGTATCAATTCACAGTCACAGCACTGCATGAGATAACCAGTAGGTTTAGGGCATATCCAGTTTGACCAACCGTCTTCCAATGCTGGCTGCGGTTCGCACTGACCCCACACGCCAACCTCGCCAACCTTTGCTAAATCTGTCTCCAATGCTTGGCGCAGGGCGGTGATGGCTTGCTTTCTGTTAACAAGTCCGGCATGACTTATTGGATCGCTCTCCAACGCCTCCAGCGCCATCTGCATAGCTTCTCTGCTCATGTGTTCTTCTCCTTAAAAGCCTGCTCAAGGATTCTTGCTACATCTAGCCAACCACCTCCTTCAAGCACGTCATCGATTGCTTTCCATACCTCTTGATCGGTCAGACTGACCCATTGCTTTTGTGGCTTGCTTGAAATACAAGTAACTGTATAAGGTCTGCCACACTGGCAACTCCATGCCACAGGCCCGTCTGCTGGTGTCTTTGCGTTTTTGTTTTCGCTCATGCTTTGCCCCCTATGCCATGGTGCTTCCCCCTTGCTCTGATCATTTCATCAGCCATTTCATACGCTGCTTTGGCAGTAACGCTGCCTGTGTGCTCATCGTGTGCGTGGCCGCAAGCAAGCAGGCCTTGCATAGCCTTCGCGGCGGCTTGAAGGTGCAACTCCTCTGATGGTGTCATTTCTCACCCCTTGCTCTGATGGCATCGGAAAAATTCAGCAGCACCGTTGCAGTCCAGCTTTGCAAGCGATGGTCAGCATCCATCGAGCTAAGGTCTACGTTCAGAAGCAAATTCGCACACGCCTCTCTTTCTCTGGCTGCGACAAGGGCGGCGAAGCGTATTACAGACCCCAATGGCTTTTCGTCAGACCCGTAAACTAGTCCAGCCTCCCGCGCCAGCTTGATGATGTCTTCTCTATCCATGATTCTTCTCCTTTAGTTTGGCTTCGATGTAAACAGCAAAGGCTTTGCACCATGCTTCTCTGTCTTGATCGAAATCCAAGTGTTTGACTAGCTCAACATAATTGAATGCTTCATGCACTTCATCTGGCGTAATGCCTTGCCATTCACTCATTGAATACCTCCTGACCTCGTGATTGATCGGACATAGAAATGGATGCGAATGGCTTGCACCAGTTCATCTTCGGTCACCCCTGCTTGCTCACAAAGTATGGGCAAGTAGGCGACATGACGGGCTAGCTCCTCTTCCCATCGCGTTGCATTAGCTGCTGATTCCTCGGCAATGTCTCTAAGTGCTCGTTTCTTTTTCATTTCCTGTGCTCGTAGTCAATTTCAATGGACTCAGCAAAGCCATAGGCTCGGCCATCATTCTCTGGTGCATAGGCTTTATCGATCTCCTTGCCTAACTGATACAAAGCCTTATAGCCATGGTGCTTGAAGATGAACTCGTTCATGTGCTGCATAGCAACTAAGTAGGGGTCATGCCGGTGATCGGCTAAATGAATCAGTTCCTTAATTTGCTTTTGTTGATCTTCGATCAAAAGCTCATAGGCTTTAATCTTCAATGCGTCATCCATGATGGGACTCCTGCGCGGGTAATTGAGGTATCGATTGGGACTCGCCAGCGGGTAGCGTGACATTCCAGGTTCGGAAGGACTGCTGCTTAGCCATCGTCTCTGGGCATTCCTTCGATGGTGGTTTCCATCCATGTTCTCTCCAGACTGATTCGACGGGTCGGAACCATTTATCGGGCTGTATTTGATGATCGATTAAATCGATCCATGAAGGCATTTGACGTTCTTCCATGTAGGTTGACTCCAGTAAGTAGGTAAAAACGCCTTAAAAGCCCATTTAAGGGCTTCTAGGGGCATTGTTAGAGGTTAAAGAAGATTGCGCAGGCAAGGGCAATGCCAAAGAGTGCTGCAATGATCCAGTCGATTAGGCTTTGCATGGTGTTATCTCGATGACGTTAATGACGCCGTAAGTAATGCCAGATTGTGCTTTGATGTAGGTGTAAATCTCCCGAAAGGTTTTGTCGCCTTCAGTCCATGAGCGTAGGGGTGAACCATCGGGGGCTATTGCTAGCAATTGGCTATCGGTTACTGGTTCCATGATGTTTCTCCTCGGTTAATGATGCTGATTGCATCCAATAGCCCACTGGTTGCAATGGGCTATAAGCTGGAATCAGGCAATTGCTTTGAGCTTGATGACCTTAGCCATGCTTTTGCCATGTGCTACATAACCGATGACTGGCACAGATTGATCCCAACAAGCCCTACAACCAGAGCATTTACCTCCATGTTCGTAGGCTTTGCATACGATGATTGATGGATCGTCAAATGAGCTTGCGATCGTGCTCGAATGAGATTGATCGGCTAACACATCACCGGTGACACTATCTGAGCTTGCACGAACTACAACGTTCGGAAGATCACGCATAAGCTCAATGATTGCCTGGAACTTTGGAAACTTATGCATCCTAGTCGGTAACCAGTGTTTAACGTGTGGTGTGGCTTGCATAACCATGTATATTTTTCTTGCAAGCTCTAAGGCATACATGTCACCGCTATCGAACCAACGAAAGTATCGATCATTGTCTAGTGATTGAACCATTTCAAACACCCAGTCATCACGCTGCCAATCTTCCCGATTAAACAATCGAGGAGCTTTTACATTCGGATAACGATAATTGCCTTGCGTTGCATAACAGCCCTTGCAAGCATCAACAAGCTCGCCGTTTGGTGCTATGGAACCTGGACATGTATCAAGCGCTTGCAAGCTCCAAGATCTAATCCCGTCGAGCTTACTGGTAACGCTGAGTTTTACTTGTGGCTTGTTGTAATCGTTTGATTGCATTGCCATGATGTATCTCCAAATAGGTTAAGAGGGCCCTTAGGCCCTTGTGATTAGTTAAACAATGAAAGCTGGATGATCGATAACATCCCAAGCTGCAGCCAAGCCTAAAAGCTCCTGGCGCTCAGTCTTGCGCAGTGCTGATCTGATCAGCGCTGACAATCCAGCTGCTACAGCATGATCATTGCCAAGCTTTCTATGAAGCTCCAGGTTTGCAACTTGTTTGCTTGTTTGCTTAGTCATTTTTAGAACTCCTCATGTATTGGTGTATTGATATATTTACATGCTTTGCATACATGCTTTATATACTTTGGTATCAAATACACACAAACACACACCGCTATATATTCCATGCTAGAGATGTACTCATAGAATCTTAAAAACTATATATAGGTGTAAAGGGTTCTATCTATAGATATATATAAGGGCATATCTCTCATTGATGATCTGGGGACATAGATAGATTGTTATCTATACGCTCCCTGCATCAATCGGCAATGGGCACAAGGGGCTAGACCGTCTACCTTTCCCCGTCATGACAGTGCATGAGCAGGCACTTGCTCGAGGTTGATCTGGTCGGCATTGGCCACATCCAGACGCGCAGATCGCTCGCTGATTGGCGAAGTGATTGGGACGGGGGGTCTGGATTTGGGTGCA
>JACCDP011201041.1_pt1 | contig 10203 bp, 8 predicted proteins | sample 7445841 | NCBI WGS metagenome assembly JACCDP01 (sample SAMN15323441, study PRJNA562643) | freshwater metagenome | isolation source: river surface water | place: USA:Blue River Watershed | collected 2017-08-17
ATAGACCTTACTACCTGCCACCTGCTCTGCTAACAGCGCCTTACTTAGCGCGTCGTAGCTATCCATCAGCACACCCAACTGGTCACCAATCTCGGTGTACACGTCGTTCGGATCAGCCTTGGCTATCTCCTGCACCCGCTGCACTTCGGCGTTGTACTGCTGCTTTTGTATCGGTGTCGGGTCTACTATCTTGTTGTACTGCTCCTTCAAATCCTTCAGCACATCGCTAACATCCCCCGCTGCGCCCTTGATGTCCTTGTAAAGCTTGCACCCCGCCTTGACCGCAGCAACAGCAGCATTAGCAGCAGCCAAAAGGGTTAACGGGTCAATTTAGTCCTCCTACTGTAGCTGCAGCGCCGAGGTCGGCGGGACGAAGTTAGCTGTGTAACGGGCGAAGCGGGCAATACGGAAGTCGTCCATGTACCCGGTAAAATAACCGGACGTACCCGCGCCTGTAGCACCAATATTAAATCCGTTAAACGTCTCGATTGTGTTTGACGAGTTCGTGCTTAACGCCCCTTGAACACCGTTGACATACCCCCTAAACGCCGATCCATTCCGAACGAATGCCACATGGTTCCACGCGTTTAACGTAAGGGTACCTATGTTACCGGCGTTGATGATGCTCCACGCTGCACCACCAGCATTAGTCACGTAAACAAACACAGTTCCAGAAGTATTGATTTCAAAGGCGAACGCATTCGTCGTTGACCTATTGAATTGCGAATACAACGGATATGTTGCAGACGCAAAACTGGTCGGATATATCCAAAACTCAATAGTGAAGTCTGATGTTTTTAGGTCAAACAACGTACTAGGCGCAACCTGTAAGTAGTCCCCGTTGCCATCGAAGTACATACTCGATCCGCCAAACTTACTCTGCGTCGTGCTGATCTGCGCGTTTCCTACAGTCTCAAGGACGTTCTTTGCTGTAGCGTCTGTGATGCCAGCGTTAGTGTAATTGAGCAGGAGCGAAGTGTTGGTAATGTCTGTAACTGGCGCAGTTGGTGGAGTAAACGCTGCGGTGTAGACAGCAGTTCCCTTAACAATACGAAGATTACTTATGTGCCCATTCATCAAGTCTGCCGCAGTACCGGGGTTAGTGCCGATCCTGATAGCAGTTGTTGAATAATTAACGGAATTTGTGCCTGACAAAACCTCTACGCCATTGACGTACATTTTGGTTTGATTTGCTCCCGTCCCAGAACGCACAAAAGCAACGTGATACCAAGTATTTAATGCAATAGTTGCGCTTGTATCTGTCGTTGATGTCCCGTTGTAATAAGCTAAAACACCCGATGTTTTTATGAAGATGTTTAGATTATCTGTGTCCGACGCATAGATAGTCCCAATGGTTGCTCGGCTTGTGTGATAGACCCATGCTTCTATCGTTATGTTTCCTGTTCCATAGCCAAACGCAGCATTGCTAGCAACAGTCAGATAATCCCCCGTCCCATCAAAGTACCCACTACCACCTACTGTAGCCGCGCTATACGCAGCAGTAGGCGCAAACGGACTGAAGGGTTGTATAGCGGGTGTGCCAGCAGCCACGGCAATTGCGTAATTGTTGGTGCTTTGATCAACAAACCGATTAAGCTGCCCTAACAAGAACAGGGTGTTTGCATCGTTTGTAAACGCGGTCGTGGGAACCGTATAGTTCGACGTGTAGCGTAAATTATTGCTCCAACGAAGGCCAGTACAATACCCAGCAAAGGATGTTGGCAAAAATTGCGTGGCACTAAATATCGCGTTCCAACCATAGGTTGACGTTTGAGTGGACAGATCGTTACCGGTAAATGTCTGAACTACACCATTGATTCCCAAATAAACTGTTGTGTTTGCAGCCGTCGTTGAATCTACGCACACCGTTAGATGCGACCAGCCAAGAGGGATATCTGCCGTGGTTGAAACAGATGTTTGAGAGGCAGTACCTGTTGTCCATCCAAACACGAGTTTATTACTGTTAATTATTATGAACCATCGACCGTTTGCCGCAACCCCCGCATAGGCAGACTGTAGGCTGTAGTCAGCTGAATCACGCCTAAAAACGAAAGATTCCCAAGAACGGGTTCTGCCGCCCCATCCCGCAAATGCCGTTTGCAGTCCTGCCGGTGCGGTGATGGTAGACGATCCATCTAAATACATACTCCACCCAGTCTGACTAAACGGCGAGAACGTACCCTGCGTCGTGTTGCCGTTGCGGGTGATGCTGAAGTTATTCGTGGACGAATCCTTGAACACGTTATTGTTCGTGTCCGTCACACCACTTGGCTGGTTACCCGACAGCATCAACGTCGTATAGTTGAAATACGGGTCGTATATAGGCCACAGGCGGTTAGCCGCGAAGTACTGCGCTTGATCTAATGTCCACACACCGGGAGCCGCTGCGCCATACGCTGGGTTAAATCCAGCGATGTTCGATGGCAACATATTCCTAGTATTGCCATCCGTCGGGGCGTTGTAGAAGTAATAGCTGGACGGGAAAGGCGAGAAGGTGCTGACCGCTATGTTACCGGTTGGCGTAAGAGTAAAATTGTTGCTGCTCTGGTCGACGAGTGCTAGAGAGTTGCAGGTCAGTAAGCTGGTGTTAGTTACAGGGAACAACTGCGTTGGTACGTTGATGGTGGAACCCGAATACAACCCAGAACCAACTACCAGACGCACATTACTGATGTATCCATCCATGTAGTAGTTCGCCGTATCGTAGTAGTACCGGCCTATTGTTAGGCTTGAATTTGTTGTTGATCCAGTATTTGTAAACTGCCCAACTCGCGTACCATTCAAATAGCAACTTACGTTGTTACTACCGGTGCCGGTTCTACTGATAGCCACGTGGTTCCACTGTCTTTGCGGGGCTGACGCCACGGTAACTGACGTGTTATTTAACCAAATAGTCAAAGTTCCATTATCAGTCGTAATTCTTATTCCAGTCGTGCCACCCGAAGCAGCGGTGCTTACAATGCCTTGAAACCCAGAAGTCTGGTTGTTCTGCCAATACCACGCCTCACAAGTGAAATCACCAGTCGCTACAAAAGCAGATTGAGTGGCAGTTAAATACGTTCCATTAACAGAAACCGCAACGGAATATCCTGCGGGCGCTGCCGCAGTTACTACGCCACCGGGATATTTGTCACTCATGTCGTTCCCTTATTGTCTCGGCAGTGCCACTTGGGGCGGGGTAAAGTTGGTTATGTAACGGGCAACTCCGGGTGTAACTCTAATATCATCCATAAAGCCATTAAAGTACGCAGCACCATCGTTGGATCTGCCGATATACCAACCACCGGATTGTGTTAGCCCCTGACCGAAGCTAATGTTATCTGTTGAGGTAAATGTTGCACCCACTTGAGAGCCGTCCACAAACCACCTTAATCGTGAGTTAGCCCTAGATACAGCAATGTGATACCAAACACCCCTAGTCGGTGTCCAAGCGGATTGGTAATTAGTGCCACCATTACAGAAAAAAGCCAAACTTCCTGTTGAATACCAATACAACGTCCAAACACCAAATGCAGTTACATTATTGTTAAAATTGCCAATAAAAACATTAGAGGTTGCAATGCTAGAGAAATTAGCCCAAAGCTCAACAGTAAAATCTCCAGTGCCAAAATAAAAGGACTGTGGCACAGGGAAATTAATAGCGTCTGGATTTCCACTGAATCTTATACTTCCACTACCGTACTTCACTACAGACGTGTTTACTTGTGCACCGCTTACCGTCTCAAGTACGTTCTCCATCGTGCCGTCGATGATTCCGGCGTTGGTGAAGTTAAGCAGAAGCCTTGTATTTGCATCCGATGTGTACGGCGCAGTTGGGATAGATGAAATTGTTCGAGCTATACCATTAGACCAACGCAAGTTGCTTATATATGCGTTTGGTGTGGTGCTGTTGTTATATTGTCCTACTGCAAAGTTTGAGTCTTGGGTTCGACCAGTTAAGGTAGTTGTACCCGATTGGCCAGAAGTCGTGGAATTGACAAAGATGGATATAGCATTGCTGTTTACTACAATTGCAAACCAATTCCATTGATTCGCACGCATTACAGAAGTGCTTGTAGCTGTTTTCCCCGCCCCATCATACCAATACAACTGCACAGCACCGCTAGTCTGTATGTTTACTGCAAGTACATTCGTTGTCCCGGTGGGGCTCATATCACCAATTAACCATATTACGTTTGCAAGCGTAGTCGGATAAATCCAGCCTTCCACTGTAAACGTACTCATTGACGCTGATGACGAAAGCGCTGCATTTCCCGTCAAATAATCCCCACTCCCATCAAAGAATCCACTACCCCCGATGCCGCTTTGGGTGTACTGAAACTGCGGGGCAAATGGGGCGAAGGGTTGGACGGATGGAGAGCCAGCGACAGTCAAAGACACAGAATTGCTGCTAGTGTCAACAAAGCGGTTGCTCTGGCAGGTAAGTAATTGCGTTCCACTAACTGCCGTTAATGGTACCGTACTTGGTGTGAAGTTACTCGTATATAAAGCTGTATTGGTAACCAATCTTAAATTACTGATGTATGCAGTACCACCATTATTCCCCAAACCGTTATTATCGTTAAGTCCATTTACAACCATTGTTGTACCAGAACTAACGGATGATGTGAATGTTTGAGTGCCGTCTTGAATCCCATTAATGAATAGTCGTATAACACCAGAAGAATCTTTTGATACGGCTATGTGATACCACGCATTCGAATTATAAGTATTTGACGTTATTATGCTTACAGGATATGAACCACCATTCCCTTGGGCAAAAGAAAATTTGTTTGTAGCCGCTCGATTCCAATCAACTGCCATTGAATTACCATTGTTTGCACCATTACCTATAGCGAAAAAAACTCCAGTGCCAATTGGATAAACCCAAAATTCAAGCGTCCAAACTAAAGTTCCACTAGAAACATTGAAATTGCTGTTAGTCCCAGAAAAATAATTCCCGTTGCCCCCAAAATAATTACTCCACCCCTGACTGAACGGTGTGAATGTGCCTTGTGTGGTATTACCGTTGCGGGTGATGGCAAAGCTGTTCGAGCTGGAATCTAAGAACGTATTGTTCTGTGCGCCGCCTGCCGCGTTGTCAGCCTGAAGCAACAACGTCGTGTTTCTAAAGTTAGGGTCGGTCACCCACTGCTGCTGGGATTGCAGCCGAGCAGCATCTTGCAAGTTCCATACACCTTGGTATTGCGGCATGGCTTACCCCAAAGAAGAAATGTCCGACGTGGTCATCACAGAAATGTCTGACGTAGTAAGCGCAGGGATGTCGGAAGAAGTCAACGTAGGCGCGGCTTCTGTAGCCAACACTTCTACAGGTGCTTCTACTACCGGGGCTTGCACTACTGGAACCTCTGGTGCAACGAACACGCCGTTCTCGTACGTGTCGCCAATGCCCGCGTACTTGCCACGGAAGCTGCCGTTGTAACTAGTCTGTACCCAGTTCGTATTTGCGCCATACAGCGACTTGCAGAAATCCATGCCCTTCTCTTCGGATTCTACGGTGGATACGTTAATGAAGCCTTCGTCCGTCGTCACGATCTTCTGCGTCAGCAATTCGTTGTTGTTGATCACGATGACCTGTACTACTACGTTGTTTTCATCTAATTGAGCGAAGTGCGCCATAGTTAACCTCAGAATGTAATCGAACCAGAACCTGTGAACCGGTATACCCAGAACCCGCCTGCTTGGTAAATGCTCGGTGATCCAGTAGTCGATGCGGCAGGTCCAAAAGTATCAGGGTATCTTAGAATGACAATACCGGAGCCGCCTGCTCCACCATCACCGGTAGCTGCACCACTCGTTCCACTGCCTCCGCCACCGCCACCAGTATTCGCCGTACCTGCCGTTCCAGATGCCGCACTACCGCCACCAGCACCACCGCCACCCGTGCCACCACTACCGCCCGAAGTAAGCAAACCACCACCACCGCCACCGCCCGCGTAGGTAACAGCCACGCCAGATATAGAAGATTCAGAACCGTTACCGCCGTTTGCACCGGCGTTCGTGGTTACGGAACTCCCCACTGCACCTGCACCGCCGCCACCCGCGCCGCCATAAACCGATCCGCCGGGCTGACTGCCGCCATTATTACCCTGCGAGGGGGTTGTGTTTGGGGTGTTTCCTGCACCACCTGTGCCTGTATAAGCTGCGCCGCCTCCGCTACCGCCCGCAAGTCCATCATAATTACTTGCTGCACCCGTGCCGCCCCCACCACCGCCTGCTGAAGTAATGGTTGAAAAAACGGAGCCAGAACCCGAATTGCCTCTTGTCCTACTGGTAGTTTGTGTTGCACCGCCGCCACCAATGGTGACTGTAATAGCTGTTCCGCTACTAACCGCCAGAGTTCCCGTCCTAAAGCCCCCAGCACCGCCACCACCAGCACCAACACCGTTTGCTAGTTCCTTAGCGCCCCCGCCGCCACCGCCAACGACGAGGTAGTCAACTACACCTGCTTTGAAGACGTTCGATGCCGCTGCGTTGTAAGACGCACTAACAAACCCGCCGGGATAACGAAGTCCCATACGTCACCTATTAGGTAATGGCTTCGAAAGTCGCCGTAAAGGTCAGCGCACTCGCAGTGCCACTGTAAGCTGCTACCGACTGGTTCTCAGTGATGTACAAGCTGTTCGTCTTGTCCACGATGATCAACGTCGCATTCGGCGGCACCGAAATCTGATACGCCGGATACGTGATCACGGTCGCCGAGCCGAACGTCGCGTTGTTACCAACAGCAATCGTTGCCACCGCAGCGGACGATGTAGTATTCGCCACCGTAATCGACGTGACACGGTTTACCGTATTCGTCGCAGGCTTTAAGCCCGTCAAAGAGGTCGTACCATCGTACGTCCACGAGGTCGTGGCAGTCGCGGCTGACGAAGGGATAACGTAAGCAGTATTTCCGTAAATACTCGTTACGTTGACAATGTTCGGGTTTGCCATTTGTTACTCCTTAGAATCCGAAGATCATCGCCATAGCGATGCTTTTACCTGTTGAAATACCACCACTACTCGTCGCCCATGAGAGCGTTCCAGAGCCGTTCGTCTGCAATACCTGACCCGTTGTACCATCTGCAGAAGGCAGTGTCCATGCAACGCTGGTAGAGATAAGACTAGGCGCTTTGAACGACACATAATGAGTGCCGTTATCCGTGTCTTCAAAAAGTCTTACCTCTGCTGCCGTATCCGCCGTACCCGTGAAGTTGTACGCGCCAGTGCCCTTCATGCCGAACGACAAGCTAATGTTCGTATCGCTACCAGTTGCAGCAATACTTGGATTCGCACCCGTGGCCGCGTTGCTTACCGTAACTTCGTTAACAGCAGACGCCACCGTCGAAGGGAACTTGATCAACTCGTTGCTGTTGGCGTCCACCACCGACGCGCCCGAAGACAACCGCAAGTTACCTGTCGTCAACGCAAGGTTGCCCGTGGACACAACCACGCTACCCGTGCCCTTCGGTGTGAAATTCAGGTCGACGTTCGTGTCACCACCAGTCGCCTGAATCGCCGGACCCGCGCCCGTGGCCGCGTTCGTGATCGTGACTTCGTTAATCGCAGAGCTAACCGCTGAAGGGAACTTGATCAGTTCGTTGCTGTTTGAGTCCAAAATCGACGCCGCACTCGCAACACGCACATTGTTCGCAGTAAATACAATGTTGCCCGTGCCCTTGGGCGTGAAGTTCAAATCGATATTGCTATCGCTACCGGTGGCCTGAATCGCAGGACCAGAACCCGTCGCAGCGTTGGTGATCGTGACTTCGTTAACCGCAGAAGCCACCGTAGAAGGAAACTTAATCAGCTCGTTGTTGTTTGCGTCAATCACCGAAGATGCACTCGGCATCTTCAAGTTGCCGCCCAACTGCAACGAAGACAGGAAGTTGATCGTCTCGCCTACGTCCGTGCCGTTGTTGTACACAAAGGCCTTCTTGCCATTTGGCACGGTGATACCCGTCTGGCCCGCTACTTTGACCGTAACGTCGTAGCCGCCCGCCGAGTTGTTGAACACCAGATAAGGCTTCTCAATCGCAGGCACCGTCACCGTACCGGCACCAGACAAAGTCGCGGTGATGTTCAACACAAACGCACGGAAGTCCTGCGCCGCGTTGGAATCCGCATACGGCATGGTGTACGCATTGGCCGAGAAGTCCGCCGTCTCCAGCGTCGCCATGCCCACAACCGCCTGCTCAAGGCCTCGTGATCCGGCACTCGAACTACCCCAGTTATTGTTGGTGGTGTTGCCCCATGTGCCGGACTGCTCACCATCACCAATAAGCTCAATCTTTAAGGTACTAAATGTACTTGCCATGATCTTTCCTTATGCCGCTTGTTGCGTGTCATCCACCGTTACCCAGTTTGGCGACTGAGAGTCGCTGACTACCGTCCACGTCGTTATTTGCCCATCATTTACCGCATTCCAGTCGGCAGTTTGCGCGTCATCGATCAAAGACCACTTCAAGAACGCAATCGTACCCACCGCACCTGTAGCACCTACACCTGTAACCACCTCGGTATTGTCAACCCGGATAGTCACCGTCCCTGTTAAGCCCGTTCCCTCAACGCCTACCGGGAACACCTTCTTAACAACAAACGCATTTACATCACCTACTTGTCCGGTTCCTTCAACGCCGTTAACCGGTACATCGGTGTTATACGACGGAGTAACCTGACCAACTTCACCAACACCTTCAACCCCTACCGGCGTGATGTTGCTGCTAATCTGGAACGCTACCTGCCCTACATCTCCTACACCCGCTACGCCATCTGGTGTGTAACTAATCTCCGGCGTAGGTGCGGAAACTTGACCAGTTCCCTCAACCCCCGTAACGGTGAAAACCACACCGATGATAATACTTACGGTGCCTACATTACCAGTGCCAACGACCCCTGTCGGCACTACTTTTGAAGCTACCGCTACATCGCCCACCGCCCCGGTGGCCGATACGCCTGTTACCCCGTACCGAACCAACGGCACCACCGTGCCCGTCGCACCCGTGCCCGCCACGCCCGTAGGAATGACGGCGTCTGTAACCGAGATCGAGACCGTGCCAATTGCCCCTGTTCCGGAAACCCCCGAAACCGTAGGTTGCACCACCTCAACCGCCGTACCAACCGCACCTGTGCCACTTACACCGGTCACCGAGTAAGAAATCGACTCAGTAACCGTACCAACCGCACCCGTTCCAGCTACGCCCGTCACACCCCGTGCGACAAACGGTACTACGGTGCCTACACTGCCACTGCCAGATACGCCCGTGACGGTGTAGGAAACAACCTTTGCAACCGTGCCAACCGCCCCGGTTCCGACCACCCCAACCGGGATGACCGTGTCACCAACAACCAGTCCTACCGTTCCTACCGCCCCCGTTGCCGCTACGCCACTTACGGCGTAGGTGACAACCGGAGTTACTGTTCCTAGCTGCCCTGTGCCCTCAACGCCAGTGACGCTAACGACCGTGCCGGAAACGAAGCCGCCCCAGCCGTTATCGCCCCAAGCATCTGCACCCCAGCCGTTTGCAGAGATAGGCAGGCCGCTCCACGAGGAGTCGCCCCAGCCATATTCACTCCAAGCCGCTGAAGGTACGGACACATTTTTTCCTTACTTAGGCAATGCGAATAATGGCAGTGGCTGCAGCAGGTGCTGGGAATTGAATCTGGAAGTCACCAGAGCTCACCTGCTGGTCACCGCCAAAGCTCAACACCGCACAAGCAGGATCGCCCGCTGCCGTGTCGTTATAAATGATCGCGCCGCAAGTGGTGAACGTCGCAGTAGACCACGTGGTGTTGTCAAAGTCGCACACCGCTGTGGTGCCATCCGCTACCGGCGTTACCGAAACCAGCGTATTGCCACCCGTGGTATAGCCACTACCGTTAGGAATCTCATCCGAGTTGCTGGTCAGGTTGGTGTAGCTGGTTGTCGCTGCGCCATACGTTCCCGAACCGGCTGCAGTAGCCTTCATCAAAGCAATCTTGAAGGTATTGCCAGTAGAAGCGGTAAAGTTATGAACTGCCCGCAGAATCTCTACCTTGAACGAGGTAGGCATGGCAGTGGTTACAGAGATAGGCATATCAATCCTCCAAAAGTTTTATAAGCTCAGGATGCCCCGCTTCGCGAAGGCGGTTTGCAAGCGTGGTGTTGTGAGATGCAACGGCTTGCCGCATATACCTCACCAATACCGCACGTATTTGGGTTTTAAAAGCTTCCGCCTGCTC
>JACCDP011284124.1_pt1 | contig 10203 bp, 7 predicted proteins | sample 7445841 | NCBI WGS metagenome assembly JACCDP01 (sample SAMN15323441, study PRJNA562643) | freshwater metagenome | isolation source: river surface water | place: USA:Blue River Watershed | collected 2017-08-17
AACGGAGGATTAGTCCGTGTGGTTAAATCTGAATTATGTATTACAAGTTAAATTATTAAAACCCTAATATCCTTAATATGTATAATTGAATTATGAGTTTAAAAAATATTGAAGGTTTAAAAATAAAGTATCGAAATAAACATGATGATGTAATTAGTGACTTTTACAATCCTTGTCTATTAAACAGTAAGACTTATAAAAGAGCTGTTGGATATTTTTCTTCATCTATTTTAGCTAACATTGCTATAGGATTATCTAAATATCTACAGCCAGGTAACAAAATCCAACTATTAATTAGTCCAGAAATTTCAAAAGAGGATTTTGAAGTAATAAGCGCTGCTAGTTTCAATAATTATTCAATTGATTTTTTAATGGAAAAGTTGTCATTTTCTCAAGATAAAATAGATACTTCAAGATATTCCTTACTTTATCATTTGATTAAACTAGGTGTCTTAGAAATTCGTTTTGCAATTGTTACTGATTTCGAGAAGTCTGCAATCTACCACGAAAAAATAGGAATTTTTATTGATGAGTTTAAGAATTCAGTAATTTTTGTAGGTTCTTCAAATGAAACCGAAGCAGCAGTTTTGAGAAATTATGAATCATTCTTAGTTTTTAAATCATGGGATCAAAACCAAGGTAAGTATTGTGAGGAAGAGCTAGACCATTTCGACAAACTTTGGGATGGAGCAGATCCATATATTAAAACATTGAATATAACAAAAGCAATTGAAGAAAAAGTTCTTAAATTTTCTTCCCAAGATCCTTACTATTTTGACAAAGTAAAAGAGGGTACTGACAGTCCAAGTACTGAAGAAATCAAAACCTTAGACAGAATTCCAAAAATTGATGAAAGAATAAAATTAAAACCATATCAACTCGAGGCAATCCATAATTTTATTCTCAATAATTTTTTGGGTGTTTATTCAATGTCTACTGGATCTGGAAAAACATTTACTGCCGCTGGAACTATTGTAAGGACTTATGAAATCAAAAAGAAACTATTTGTTGTTGTTGTTGCTCCGTTTTTGCACCTCGTTGATCAGTGGGAAGACGAGCTTGAGAACTTCAATATTAAACCATTAAAAATATATGGACTAAAAGATTCTTGGGTTTCCAAGTTAAAAAGGCAGGTACAATTTTTCAAGCAAAAACTTATTACTTTTTCTTGCGTTATAGTCACTAATAAAACTTTTTCTGATAATGACTTTCAATCAATTCTAAGTGAAATTCAAGATAATACTTTTTTGATTGTTGATGAGGCTCACAATTTTGGTTCTAAGCTTCTTCTTTCTCAACTAAATCCATCTTTTCCATATAGATTAGCTTTATCGGCAACTATTGAAAGACATAACGATGAAGATGGAACCAAAAACTTAATTAATTATTTTGGAAAAATTGTAATCGAGTATAATCTTAAAAATGCAATACTAGACGGAGTCCTAACTAACTATTACTATTATCCAATTTTAGTAAATCTTACTGATACTGAATTATTAATGTATTTGGAACTCACAGATAAAATCTCAAAACTTCAAGCAATAAATAGTTCATCAGATAAAACTTATGGTAGCAAAGAGATTGAAATGTTATTAATCAGAAGATCAAGAATTGTTGCTGGGGCACAAAATAAACTAATAAAATTATTTGAAATAATTAAATCTAATTTTCTCGATGAAAAGAATATTTTAATTTACTGTGGCGCAATTAAATATGGCGACATAGATACATTTAACATACAAGAAGATATAAAACAAATCGATTATGTTCAGAAAGAATTAGGTATTAAGCACGGAATGAAGGTTTCAAAATTTACTTCTGAAGAGGACAAAGAAGAAAGAAGGAATATTATAAAAGAGTTCAAAGATAATGAACTTCAGGCTTTGGTTGCAATAAAGTGTTTGGATGAAGGTGTTAATATACCCGCAATAAAAACTGCATTTATTCTTGCAAGTAGCACTAATCCCAGACAATACATTCAACGTAGAGGTCGATTATTAAGGACACACCCAGGGAAAAAATTTGCTTATATATATGATTTTATTACCATAACTCGACCTTTAAATGAACTTGAAAAAATGAATCTCAATTCTCTAAAAAAAGAAAGTAGGTTAGCAATGAATGAAATCAAAAGAATGATAGAATTTTCTGAAATAGCATTAAATACTTCTGATTCGAGCATTTTAATTTCAAAACTACTTTCTTCATACAAATTAGATATAATTGATAGTGTAGATGGGGGAGATTATGAGTAAATCTAAGGTTGAATCTGAAAAAATTAAGTTCCTTTACAAAAATATTTTTCTTATAGTCAAAAGCGATGAAGATAAGTCTTCAAAAAAAAATAAAATCATTCAATTAATTGATCAAGCAATCAAATGAAATTAATTAATTTAAAACTAAAGAATTTTCGCCCATTTATTAATAGTGAATTAGTGTTTTCAACAGACCCCAATAAAAACATTACTTTAATAAAGGGTGATAACGGTAACGGTAAATCTACCCTAATAAAAGCAATTGTTTGGTGTCTTTATCAAGTTAATTTATTTGTTGATAATCAGGGAAATGAAGAACTTCTCATTAATTCTCTTGTTAAAAAAAATCAACTTAAAGTCGGCGTTGATACTAGTATCGAGGTACAAATAAGGCTCGAGCACAAAAGCAAAATTTACGATATAAGAACATTTCAAACCTGGTTATTAGATAGTAACAGAATTCCTAAACTTAATAAAGAAACTGAGACTGTTCTCAATGTAACTGATAATGAGGGTAAAAATAAAACCTATTATCAAGATGGAATTTACTCTGCTAAAAATGAAATCGAAAAGATTCTTAGAAGTGATTTAATTCCATATTTTTTTGTAGATGGCGAAAACAGTAGAATTGAGAACCTTACTAGTAAAAAGAAACTTAAAGAAGCTATAACAACCATTATGGGCCTCGAAACAGAAGAAAAAATGGCTCAATTTTTAAAAGCTGATCATAACAGTGATTCAATAGTAGGGAGATTAAAGAATAGAATAACTGATAATAACAGCGGCCAAATCAATTCTTTAAATATTCAAATACAAGAGCTTGTAAAGAAAAATGAATTAGATGAAGAAAAAATTGAAATTCTTGATGCGGAAATTAATAAGTTGAATGATATCAAATCGGATAAAGAAAAAATTCTAGATCAATTAAAGGAAATAAGTGCAAAACAAGCACAGAAAAAGTCTCTAATAGATAGTGTTAATCGTCTAGAAATTTCTCTTAATAATGATGAAGCAACAATTGAAGATTATATGTCAAAAAGCTTTTTCTTTCAGGATACATTAATCACCCAAATCTTAAGTGGGCACAATTTAATGGAAACTTTAACAAAGGCTTCCAACAAATTTAATAAGGAAAAATCTCTTTCCCACATAAGCAGTGAGGCGATTGACCAGTTAGTGGAAAAAGGAGTCTGTGTTTGCGGTACTAAATTAAAGAACAACCAAGAAGCACTAAGACATTTAGAAGAAATTAAGGATTATATTGCTCCAAGAAACTTCGGTAAAGGTTTACAAGATATAATAAGGCAGTTCAGTTATATATCTAATTATAATGAAATTGCAAATAAAACATTTAACCAAACAATTCTCAACATTTTAGCTAAAATTATAGAAATTGATCAAACCATTGAACTTATTACATCTATAGAAAAAGAAATTTCTGGTTATCAAGATGCGGGGCAAATTCAAACCATTGTTCAAAGAACTAATCAAGATATAGCATACAAAATCAATCAAATTGAGAATATTCGGGAATCAGTAAAGAGAAGAAATTTTGAAATTCTAGAAAAAGAAAATGAGATAAGAAGAATATCTCCGAAGACAAAAGAAAACGAATTAAACGATTTAAGATTAGAATATGTAGAAACACTATATCGCACCGCTTCTGACAGGATTTCTGATAAAACAAAAGAAATAATGGCACTTTTGAATAAAGAATCTAATGAAATCTTCTCGAAAATGTATTTTGAAGAACAAAGAACCATACGCATAAATCAAGACTATACAATTGTTACAGCTTCTAAAGATGGTAATTTAATCGGTGGATCTAATACTGGCGCAATGGCTGTGGCAAATTTTGCTTTTATTTCTGCATTAATAACATCAGCCAAACAATTTGTTTCAAACATGAATTCCGAATATGATGATAACGATGAATCTATTTATCCACTTTTAATGGATGCTCCATTTTCACCATTAGGTTCAACGTTAATGAAAGGCGTAGCTAAAAATATACATAAGTTTTGTGATCAGATGGTTCTATTTGTTAAGCCCAATGATTATGAACAAGTAAAAGAGGAGCTAAAGCCCAAAATCGGAAAAAGCTATATTCTAACCTTTAACAATAACAACATTCAAGATTGCTTAATCAAGGAGAATGTAAATGTTTAAAAAAGATATTAAAATAACTGGAAAACACGCGTATATTCTTAAAAAATATACTCCAAAAACCACAAACAAAGATGAGGTTGTTAAGGTTAAAATTACAACAAAATTTTATAATAAAAAAAGAGAAAAGAATTTAGAACTCTTTCACACTATGTTTGATGCTTTAACATCTTCAATGTTAATAGGATTTAAATTAAATAAAACTTCTAGTGAAGATAAAGATCCTACTTTTTCTGCTAGTATACTTGCTGACAAACTAAATGATAATGTTAGTCAAGATTTGATTAGTAGAATATATCAGGTCTATTTGTTTACAATTGAAAAAAATGATTTAACAGTAACCTTAAAAAGCATATTCACCCCAAATCTTTCAAAGGATGAAGAAAAAATTATTGAACAAAAATTGCTTACTTATGCTTACGCCGGTTTAGAGTATCTTGATGAAATCTTTAAGAACGCTGATAATTCAATCGATTACCTTACAAAATTAAAAACTATATTACAGAATTAGTTTATATGTTAAAATTACATTGGAACTTAAGTTCCAATGTAAAAAATGGGTTTTTCACAACATCAAAGTTTTTATTTTAGAGATAAATGGCTTGAAAAGTTTTTTGATTATGTATCGAAAAACGTCGATAATAGCGATGCTTTTGATATTTCAAATTATTATAAATTAGGCATCGGTAAAAATATGTTTGATTCAATTAAGTTCTGGGTAAAGGCATTTAAAATCACTGATAATAAGTACAAATTAACCGATTTTGGTAAAGCTGTCCTTGAATGTGACCCTATTTTATTAAACATTAATTCAATCTCTCTACTTCACTATAATTTAGTCAATAATAAGGAGGACGCTCCTTTTTGGTTTTGGTTTTTCAATGAATTCCGTTCCTCATTTCTCGTTAAAGAAGAAGTTTACAAACAAGATAACTTAATGGGTTGGGCGGAAACTAATTTTAAACGTGTGTCTCCTAATTCAATTAAAAAAGATTTATTATGTTTTATACAAACCTATTCTGCAACTGAAAACAAAAAGGACCCAGAGGATTCAATGTTCTCTCCTTTCTCAAAGTTGCCACTAATCACAGAGACAAACCTGATTATTTCTAAAAACGAAGTAAAGTATGAATCTATTGGTCAGATTACACTCATGTTTGCTCTTTTGGATAAACTTGAAGAACAAAAAAGAATATCAATATCAGTTGATGAACTATTTGAACTGAGTGGGTATTGGGGAAGAGTATTCCTACTTGATAAAGGTAATATCATCAGAGCGCTTAACGATCTAAAATTCAAGTATAAAAACATTTTAAGCTTTGATCAGTCTTCTAAAATCGACTTAGTAACCATCAAAAAAACAGACAAATTTAGCTTCCTTAAGAAAGAACTAGGAAATTATCATGGCTTCTAGTTACAAGACAAGCATTAATTTAGGTTTTGATTACCAAGACAATCATGTTTTAAATGGGTACATACCATCTAAAACCCATGAAGCAGCCATAGTTAGCTTTTTAGATGGGCTATCGAAAAAAAACAGTCAAAGGGCCCATATTATTTATGGTCCTTATGGAACCGGAAAATCATATTTAACTAATGTTTTCCTGAACATGGTTATTAATCAGGAAAACTTTGAAAAATCTAAAGCATTTAAGAAAATTAATAGTGACAAAGATTTTGAATCTGTCCAAGACACATACAACTTGTTTAAATTAACAAATAAGACTTATTTGCCGATTTTTTTTAATGGTTTTGAAGGGGATATAAATAGCCTAATTTTGGAAAAATTGACTCCTATTATTGCTGACCAAAAATTGAATGTAAAGAATGAATTCTTAGAAGTCTATTATGAGGTTTTGGATAACTGGAAGAGTCAATTTCCTAAGACTTACAAGAACTTTCTAGATGAACTTAGCGAAAGAAAAGTTCAATTAGGTGAATTAGAATTAAACATTAAAAAAAATAATAAAGCTTCAATAGATTTATTTCATGATATCTACTCTAATTTAACTTCTGGAGCTAAGTTAAGGTCTTACTCTTCTAAAAACAGTTTGATTATATTAGAAAAAGTATTAGTCCAGCTAAAGAAAGTCAACAAGGGAATTGTCTTAATATATGACGAGTTTGGAAGATTTTTGCAGAACATAAGTGAAAACAATCTTATCTCAACTCTTCAGGATTTACAGGATATTGCCGAATTAGCAAATAATGGAGCTGAAAACTTCAGTTTTATTCTTATTGCTCACAAACCAATCAATAGTTATTTTTTAAGATTTCCTAGTGATTTTAAGCCAGAGTTTGAGCGAATTGAAAAGCGATTTAAAGCTAATCCGATAACGACAAATGAAAAAATAACTTATAAGTTAGCAAGGTATTTGATTGAAGAATTCCCAGGTGAAATAACCAAACTTAAAGACTCAAAAGTGAATCAATTACTTGATTCAATTAATAAAACTAATTTTTTTAAGGATTTCTCTCAAAAAGAAATTAATGACGACTTAATTATTGGGATTCAACCCTTTAACCCTTTTACAATTTCTTACTTAAATAATTTATCATCGGTATATGGTCAAAATGAAAGATCAATGATGTCCTTCCTTTTCCACGCGAGTCAAAACCGTTTCAAACCAAGCGAAATCTCAATTTATTCTGTTAATTCCTATTTTTTCCCGTCTATCGAACTATTTCCTGAAGATAATTACTTTCTAAAAATCTTAAAGAAAAAACTACTCAATTCAAAGGTTTTGATTGAAAATAAAGAATTACGGAATTTATTTGTCTTAATTGCTTTCTGGTATGCACTTGGGCTGAATAAGATCCAGGAAGTTACCCCAGAGTCATTTGCAATTATGTTAGACATGAATGAAGTCACTTTAGAAGTTCACTTAAGTACATTAGAAACCGCCAAGCTTGTTAGGAAGAATTTAACTAGTCAGTCTTATGAGCCATTTGAAACAAGTGGAATTAATATTGAAAAACTAATTCAAGATAATCTTAGTAGTATCGTATTTGAAAACAGTAAATTTCAAGATAACCTCATTGATATTATTGGTTTTAGTTCAATTAGAAGTTCATTTTATAACTATAAATATAAAATGACACGCTTTGCTTCTTTTAACTTTAAGTTTGGCTTAACAACAGATAAAGAAAGCGATATTGATGACTATTCTATTAATGTTTATTTAATTGATCAAACAACCGCAAAAACAAAAGTTAAGGAAATTATTGACCATTATTCGAAGAATAAATTTGTTGGAGTTATTATTCACAAAGTGTCACTGTCATTATTAATGACCCGACTAGAAAAACTTAATGCTGCCTTATACATTAAGTTTAATCGTTCTGAATTTAATAATTACAGCAATTTTATAGAGGACTTAGATTACTTTATTTCTGAACAAAAACTAATAATTAGAGAGATGATTAAATCTATTGAAAGTTTTAATTTTGAAGAAAACTATTTTTACTTAGGGGATACAATCAAAATAAGTGACAAGTATGAAATGATCAAGCACATTAGTGAAATAATGGAATCTTTGTATCCAAATACAATGGTCATTAATAATGATCAAATAAATAAGTCCAATATTACCTCGGTTCAAAAGAATGCTATAGAATCGCTAGGAAATAAGCTTTTAAAGTTTATTCACGTTAATGATGGTACTAACGGTCCTGATGTATTGGCTTACTTCACTATTTTTATTGAAAATGGATTTGATCCATTTGTTTTTGAAACGGAAGAATTTGGTAAGCTATCTATTCTCAAGGAATCTATTTATTCTAAACTAAAGCAAGAAACTAGAATTTCCGAAATTACCAAGATATTTACCGATCGTAACAATAAATATTTCTTTAGAAAACCACTTGTTCCAATTATATTGTTAGGAATCTTAAGACCAATTTGGGAAAATTTAATGTTCTTTGGAAATAAAACATTTATAAAAGAAATTGATTACACTTTTTTTCAGGAGATGATTTTTGACGAGAATGCAAACTACACTGTTTCTAGAATCATTTACTCAGAAAAACAATTAATCTCGATGAACAAAATAATCGAAATTTTTTCTCAATTTGAAGATAACAAATATCTTCCAAGACACATTAGGGCATATAAATCTTCAACAGCTTGGCTGAGAAGTTTGGGTCAATTTGTAATCCAAACTAACAAACTATCCCAATCAGCTAAATTTTTAAGAGATCTTATCTTACAGTCTGAGTTTGTACCTCTTGAAGCGTTTGAAAAACTTGGAGTTTTACTTGGTGAATTTGAAAAAGAAATAGAGGAAATAAATAGTTTTATTAGTAAAAAGAGCAATATTGTTCTAGAAACATTATTAAAGGCGTTTAAGGTTAAAGGTTTCAGTGAACTAAAAAAGCGAACGATAGAATTTAAAAAAGAAATTCATGTTGGTAATAAGCTAGCTTCTACAATTTTATCAGCAAGTTCAGAATCGGAATTGGTTAATAAACTCAGTAAAAGTATTTTGGAGATAGAATTTAAAGATTTATCAGATTCAATTTTTGACCTATTGCAGAATCAAATTAACATCTTATCTAAACTTGCGCTTACTGGTGAATTTAATCAAGATGAATTGAATGTTGTTTCAGTCAATAATCAAATTATTGCTTTACCAAAAGTTTCATCATCAGTGACAGGAACTAACCTAAAAGAAAGAATAATTGGAATGGTTGATGCGTCTAAATTACGTGTATCTAAAGAAGAAGTTCTACAAATTTTATTTGAAGTTCTAAAAGAAAAAACAGGGGGTAAGTAAGATGACTAAACACATCGTTATGTTTTCAGGTGGAGCTTCTAGTGCTGTTGTTGCTGAATATGTAATTAAAACATATGGTAAGGAAAATACCGTTCTTTTCTTTACCGATACTTATTGGGAAGATAATGATAACTATAGATTCATGGAGGAAGTAAGTGAATATCTCGGTCTTCCAATTACTACCCATGTTGATGGAAGAACACCAGAAGAGGTATTCTTTGAAACTGGTTTTTTAGGAAATTCTAGGCTTGCAAGGTGTTCAGAAGAGCTTAAGGTAAAACAGACCATATTATATGTTGAAAAATTATTAAAAAACAAAGAAAAACCCATTCTGTATTTTGGGATTGGTTCACATGAATCACAACGTGCTGATAATTTAAGAAATCACTACCTACATTTTGGAGTTGAACCGATTGAGACCCGCTTTCCTTTGATTGAAACAAATTTAAAAGAAACGAATGCACGTCAAAGAGTAAAAGATATTTGGAAAATTAACCTACCAAGAATGTATGCCCTTGGTTTTTCACATGCAAATTGCGCCGGAAGATGTGTTCGTGGAGGTTTTGCACATTATGCCTTACTTTATAAAACCTGGCCAAATCAATTTAAACTACAAGAAGAAATGGAAGAAAGATTTAGAACTAAATTTAATAAGGATGTCTCTATATTAAAAAAGAATTCAGGACCATATACGCTTAGAGCACTTAGAGAAAGGTTTGAAAAAGAACCTGAATACTTAGGAAAACTACTTAATCACCAAGGTAGTGAGGGTGAAACTGAAGATATGCAAGGAGCGCCTTGCGTATGTACAACGGATTGAACTTTAAAAAATTATAATTACAAATTAAAATTTACTAAATATAAATATCGATCCGCTGCCGTAAATCCCGTACCCATGGTGATGGATTGTAATTCAATCCTTGCTTGAGCACTTAATTCGTTATAGAGATCAATGAATTGATTTTGCTTTTCTAAAGTTAATTGGGTCATTCCGTTTTCCACGGTGG
>JACCDP011020734.1_pt1 | contig 10202 bp, 8 predicted proteins | sample 7445841 | NCBI WGS metagenome assembly JACCDP01 (sample SAMN15323441, study PRJNA562643) | freshwater metagenome | isolation source: river surface water | place: USA:Blue River Watershed | collected 2017-08-17
ACCCAGCAGATGTGGCCGCTTTAATGAGCAGCGATGCTTACGCAGCCCTTGTTGGGTAACCCAAATGAAAAAACTACATTTCTTACCTGGTTTTATTTTTTTAGGGATTAGTCTATTCTTACTCACTTTACCTGGATCCTCGGTTCCAAGTGGATGGTTTTTTATTCATATCCCGCAGTTCGATAAAATCGTGCATATTGGCATGTTTGGTATGCTATGCATTTTATTCCACTACCCAGCATTTCAGAGCACACTTACCAACCTACAAAAAATAGGATGGTACTGGCTGGTATCCATAGCGGGTATTGTATATGGTGTTGTGATGGAATTTGTACAAAGAGACCTTGTGGCCAACCGTTCATTTGAAGGAGCAGATATTTTAGCGGACATGGTTGGATGCCTTGGTGCGCTTGCTATTGCACTAAGCGTGTATAAACAAAAGTAAAGTCAAAAAATAGGCCCCAATGGAAATTGGGGCCATAACCAAAACTAACTGCTTATGAGAAAAAGTTAAATAAAATTTTGTTGGTAACCTTCAACTTAAAGGCCTAATAAATTTCTTACTTTTTTCTCAATAAATAAAATAAAGATTACAAATTATTTGTTAAAACGGCCCTAGTAAATTGAGCCTTATTTTCTGGTTGCTTGCCTTAACTTTACACCGTGCCGCAGTTTAATTACAACGATTCTGTCAACTTTTTATCCAAACTTACCCTACGCAGGTTATGGAATGGGGCAAAAGTGTATTTCAGCTATCAATTAAGCCGTTTCACCGGTAAACCCATTGTTTGGGGACTACCCATTTCCATCTCTTTTGAACCCACCACTTCCTGTAACCTCCGCTGCCCGGAGTGCCCAAGTGGGTTAAGGGCTTTTACGAGGCCAACCGGCATGTTGCAGCCCTCGTTTTTTAATGAAACCATCGATTCGGTATATAAAGATTTGATTTATCTGATCTTTTACTTTCAGGGAGAGCCTTATTTAAACCCCGCCTTTTTAGACATGGTGTCTTATGCTAGTAAAAAGGGGATTTATACCGCCACTTCCACCAATGCGCATTATTTAACCGAAGAAAACGCCAAAAAAACCGTGGAATCGGGCCTTGATAGGCTTATTATTTCTATTGATGGTACTACACAAGAAGTATACCAGCAGTACCGGGTTGGCGGAAAACTGGATAAAGTAATGGAAGGCGCCCGAAACATTGTAAAATGGAAAAAGGAACTAAAAAGTAAAACACCGTTTATCTTCTTTCAGTTTTTAGTGGTCAAGCCCAATGAACATCAAATTGAAGACATTAAAGCATTAGGCGCAGAAATCGGTGTAGACGCCGTGCGATTTAAAACCGCACAGGTATATGATTACGCAAGTGACCCGCACGGGCTCATTCCTACCAATCAAAAATATAGCAGGTATAAAAAAGACAGTACTGGTCAAATGCAGGTAAAAAACGGACTGGGTAATCACTGCTGGAAATTATGGCATGCCAATGTAATTACCTGGGATGGAATAGTGGTACCTTGCTGCTTTGATAAAGACGCAACCCACCAACTGGGTAATTTAAAAAACAAATCTTTTACAGAAGTTTGGGATAGCAAGGAGTACCATGCTTTTAGAAAAAATTTAATGACCTCCCGAAAGTCTATTGATATTTGCGCCAATTGCAGCGAAGGCCTGAGTGTATGGGAAGATTAATCCACTACAATGTATCTTTTATCAATTGTGCATTACTATTGCGACTCACTATTATTCTTCCACAAAAGCGCAGCCGCGCGAATCTCAATTTATCTTTAAAGCATGAAAAAAACAGCAATACTTTTAGTGCTACTAGCATGCACTTTTCATTTATTGGCACAGCCCGTTCGCAATTTTGAATTTAGAGGTGTTTGGATTGCAACTGTCGAAAATATTGACTGGCCCAGCAAACGTGGGCTACCCGTAGAAACGCAGCAACAAGAATTTATTAGCATATTAAATATGCACCAAAAAAATGGCATGAACGCAGTAGTTGTTCAGGTGCGTCCCGCAGCCGATGCGATGTATCCATCTAGCTTTGAACCCTGGTCAGAATATTTAACGGGCAAGCAAGGTTTAGCACCGGAGCCATTTTATGATCCACTTGCTTTTATGATTGAAGAAACGCACAAACGTGGCATGGAATTTCATGCATGGCTTAATCCTTACCGAGCTGTATTTAATGTCAACAGATCATCGGTGGCAGAAAATCATATTACCAAACAGCGCCCTGAATGGTTTTTAATTTATGGAGATAAAAAATATTTTGATCCAGGGATACCAGCTGTTCGTTCACATACAGCGGCACTTGTAAAGGATTTAGTGAATAGATACGCAATCGATGCAGTGCACATGGATGATTATTTTTATCCGTACCGCATTGCAGGAAAAGAATTTCCGGACCAAGCAAGTTTTGCAAAATATGGAAAGGGTTTGTCTAAAGACGAATGGAGAAGAAGCAACTGCGATAGTATTATTGTGCAACTTAAAAAAGCAATAGTAGCCACCAACCCACGCGTTAAATTTGGCATCAGTCCATTTGGTGTTTGGAGAAATAAAACACAGGATCCGCGTGGTAGTGAAACAAAAGGCGGACAAACCAATTACGATGATTTATATGCCGACATTTTACTGTGGCTAGAAAAAGGCTGGATCGATTATGTAGTACCGCAATTATACTGGGAGCGTGGACACAAGCTTGCAGACTATGATGTCCTTTTAAAATGGTGGAACGACTATGCTTATGGCAAACATCTATATATTGGGCATGGCATTTATAGAGCAGGTACCAATGATGCTTGGAAGAGCAAGGATCAAATTCCGGATCAAATCAATTTACTCCGCTCTTTAAAAACCACACAAGGCAGCGTGTTTTACAACAGTAGCACTTTTGCAAAAAATCCGAATGGTTGGAATGATAGTTTACAAAATAATTACTACAAATATCCGGCTCTCGTGCCTCCAATGCCATGGTTAGATGACATCGCACCTGATGCACCTTCTATCCAAAAAAAGGGTGCCACTAATGTTGTTGTAAATTATAATGGCAAAGAAAAAATAAAATCATTTGGTATTTTTTCTGCGGCAGTGGGTACAAAAGCAACTGCTAAAAATGCACAGCTCCTACAACTAATAATAACAACTAAAACATGCACAATAGAAATCTCAAGTGTTCCACATAAGAAAAATGAGAAACTTTATGTGGGATCTGTTGATCTCAACAATAATGTGAGCAGCCTTGTAGAACTGAATTAAAGTTTTCCGTACTTTTTTTCTACCGCCTCAAAACGGTAATCAAAAATATGGGTAAGCTGTGCTTTCACAAATAAAGCGTGGGCGATATCACCTAAAAAAAATAGGGGTAGTTTATAATGCACAATATCTGTCATTTCAACGCCGCCCTCTATTTGCTTGAAATGGTGCTGATGATGCCACATGCTGTAAGGTCCAAAGCGTTGTTCATCCACAAAATATTTGTGGTCTTCTACATGTGTAATTTCGGTCATCCAATACAAAGGAATACCAAGTACAGGTTTAACGGTGTATTCAATAATTTGACCCGGGTACATACGCTCACCGTGATACTTACTAATAATATTAAAACCGAGGTTATCTGGGGTGATAGCAGCCAAATTAGAGGGCTTGCTAAAAAAGTCCCAAGCTTCCCCAAGTGAAATAGGAACTTTTTGTACTGTTTTGATCGTATATACTTTGGACATAATTGCTGTTTAGCCTATAACAAAAATGGAGTATAAATGTTTGCGGCAAAAAGTAGAAGCGACCTTTGAGGTCATTGCGAAGGCCACCAATCAAACAGAAATCCGGCTACAAAAAAATAAAACAAGGAATTTTACACGGGTTGTGGCAAAAACGAATGTCATTGGTGTAATTTTGTCAAAACAAATAAGATATCCATTGCCCTTCATGAATTAAATGAAGAGCAGGACGAATCTGGAGATTAGCCTATGTTTGCGCTTTCAATGCATAAGATGTTAAAACCGGTTGTTGCGGCAGCGATCACAATACTTATAAGTATCTACCTTATGGGTTGCGCCAATATTATCCCACCAGGTGGAGGTCCTAGAGATAGTTTGCCACCAAAATTAGTAGTAGCCCTACCCAAAGACTCTGCCACCAATGTACACACTAAAAACTTCCTTTTAAGTTTTGATGAGTATGTTACCCTGCAAGGCTTGCAAGAAAATTTAATTGTTTCGCCTACTGTCAAAAACACGCCTATCATAGATTATAAACTTAAAAATGTAACGATTAAGTTTAAAGACTCACTAGAAGAAAATACGACCTACACACTGGATTTTGGAAAAGCGTTGGTGGATGTGAACGAGTCAAATATGGCGAGGGGTTTTAGGTATATTTTTTCTACTGGCAACAACATTGATAATGCTACGTATAACGGACATGTGGTTATAGCAGCTACTGGAAAAATAGATAGTACACTTATTGTAGTGCTACACAATAATGTAAACGATACTTCTATTTACAAAAACACACCTAGGTATTATACACGCGTTGATGGAAAAGGAAATTTTAATTTTAGAAACCTAGCGCCTGGTACTTATGCAGCGTATGTAATCCCTACTAATTTTTCTAGAAAGTACGATGATAGCACTAACTATTTTGGTTTTTTAAACGTGCCCGTTACGGTGTCAGAAAAAACAAAGTCAGATACCATCTATGCGTTTGAAGAATTTAAAAAAACAGAAAAAAGGATTTACGCAAGCAGCAGTAGTAAAGACAGCAAAGAAGATAAGCGTTTAAAATACAATGCTTCTTTTAACAATGGTGAGCAGGACTTATTAGGACCATTAGAATTAACATTTGCAAAAAAGATTATCCTAAAAGATAGCAGTGCAATTAAACTAGTAGACACCAATTTTGTAAGCAAAGAAGAATTCAAGCTTACCCTAGATAGCACCGCTACAAAATTAAGTATTGGCTACAATTGGCCAGCAGGTGAGCCATTCAAACTCTTGCTGCCAAAGGGTTCTGTAACAGATAGCCTTGGCAATACCACCGCAAAATCTGATACCTTATCCTTTTATACTAAAAAGGAAGTCGACTACGGACTTATCAAATTTAAGTTTCCTACTATCGATACAGCACGCCATCCCGTTTTACAAATTATTGAAAGAAATGAAGTGATTGATAGTTACCCTTTAACCAGCAATCAACTCATTATTAAAAGATACAAGCCAGGCAGTTACGAACTCAGCATACTTTTTGATACCAATAAAAATGGTATTTGGGATACGGGTTCATTTAAACTCAACAAAAAGCAGCCAGAGATTGTTATAGAGATTCCAAAGCCTATTTCTGTACGTAATAATTGGGATAACGAAATAACGGTGACTTGGTAAATAATTAATGTATGCAATTACCCTCTTCCTTACTTGAAAATGCAGTAGCACAATTTGCAAAGCTACCTGGTATTGGAAAAAAAACAGCCCTTCGTCTCGTTTTGCATTTATTAAAGCAAGACGCCCAAGACGTTACTATGTTTGGGGATACCATTACAAAAATGCGCAATGAAATCAAGTTTTGTCAACGCTGCTATAATATCAGTGATGGCAACATATGTTCTATCTGTTCCAATAGCGCGCGCAACCAGCAAATTATATGTGTGGTTGAAAATATTAGAGATGTAATTGCCATAGAAAGCACGGGGCAGTTTAATGGCACTTACCATGTACTTGGCGGCATTATTTCACCCTTAGATGGTGTGGGACCAGAGCAATTAAATATTGAAGCCCTAATTGCTAGAATTGAAAAAGAAAATACCGAGGAAATCGTTTTTGCCCTCAACCCTACTATTCAGGGAGATACCACCATCTATTATATTCAAAAAAAGATTGCACCACATGGGTGTAAGGTAACCACCATTGCAAGAGGTATTGCTTTTGGTGGCGAATTAGAATACGCAGATGAAATGACACTTGCTAGAAGTATTACCAACAGATTACCTATTGGTCAATATGTAAAATAAATTGTACAACATGAAAGCTTGGATCAAATTTACCCTCGGGCTCATTGTAATTGTGGTGATTGCTGGTGCAGGATTTGCATGGTGGGTATACCATAAACCACACCGCAACATAAACAATGAAATAGCGGTTAAAGTAGCAACCAATGCATTACTTGACGCTTTCAAACAAAATGAAAAAACGGCAAGTGCCAATTACACCGATAAAGTGTTAGAACTCTCCGGCATTGTAAAAGAAGCCTCTAAAAATGAAGCTGGAAATTGGGTGGTAAATATTGAAAATGACGTGCATACAGGTAGCATTACCGTTGCATTTAGCACTTTACAAAATACTATACAAGCCTTTGATAGCATAGCTTACAAAGGAATTTGTGCGGGCTATTTTCCAGATGATAATAATATCGTAATCAACGAAGCGGTGCTACTATTTAAAGGCAAAACAGATACCACAAAAAGAGTTACAGCAAATGTTGAGCCAGTTCAAAAAGATACCATTGTAAGTTTTAGCACAAAAAAAGGAAGTATCAAATTTGTATCACCTACAGACGCTGATGTGAGCGCTATTAACAACGAAGTGTCTAGTAAAATAAGCGCGACAGGCGATATTCGTTTTAGTTTGTTATTTAAAGGATTTCAATTTAAGTACGCCGAAATGCAAAAGCATTTTAATGAAGAATATATAGAGAGTGAGAAGTATCCAAGGGCTAGTTTTACGGGGACGATACAAAATATTAAAAGTATTGACCTCACCAAAGATGGCAAGTATACTGCCAAAGTTGTTGGGACTTTAACCATGCATGGTGTAACAAAACCAGTTCAAACCTCCGCAACCTTAAACATTAGTAAAGGCAAAATTGCCGCTGCTGCCACCATTAGCATTATCATGTCTGATTTTAAGATCGATGCAAGCGCTGTTACCGAAAAAGTAGACCTAGAAATTAATTGTAATTACACACAATTATAGGGTTTTACGTATCTTTGCGTCCTGCACAGGCGGATTTGTTTATTGTTCAGCCTGTACATTCGAGTAGAACCCTACTTTCGAACAAAATCGAACTAATAAACGTATGATAGCATCGCCCCCCTTAACGCTCCCTACGTTTTTAGCAAGATCATGTAATAAGTGGAACAACCATTTATAAACTATTAAGGAGATGCGTATTAAAAACGAATTAGAACACAGAATTTTAGTAATCGATGGCGCCATGGGTACCATGATTCAGCGTCACAAATTAGAAGAAGCCGATTACCGTGGTGAACAATTTAAAAATTGGCACACCGATGTTAAAGGCAATAATGATATGCTATGCATTACGCAACCAGACATCATTGTAGGCATTCACAAACAATATTTAGCAGCAGGTGCAGATATTATTGAAACCAATACGTTTAGTAGCACTACTATTGCGATGGCCGATTATGATATGCAGGCGTATGCGTATGAATTAAACGTAGCAGCTGCAAACTGTGCAAGACGTGCGGTAGAAGAGTATAGTTTAGAAAATAAAGATGCTAGCCCAAAATTTGTAGCAGGAGCTATTGGTCCATTAAATAAAACACTCAGCCTTTCGCCAGATGTAAACAATCCTGGATTTAGAGCAGTTACTTTTGATGAAGTAGTAGTGGCTTACAAAGAACAAATAAAAGGACTCGTTGATGGTGGTGTAGACGTCTTACTTATCGAAACTATTTTTGATACCCTCAATGCAAAAGCAGCCATATTTGCTGCCAAAGAATTTTTTAGAGAAAATAATATTCCGGAACTGCCAATCATGATTAGCGGTACCATTACAGATGCATCTGGTAGAACCCTAAGCGGTCAAACACTGGAAGCATTTTATACTTCTATCAAACACGCAGAGCCATTAAGTGTTGGTTTAAATTGCGCATTAGGTGCTGCTGAAATGCGCAGCCACATAGAAGAACTAAGCCAAATTGCTTCTTGTTACACATCGGCATACCCCAATGCAGGCCTTCCCAATGCGATGGGTGAATATGATGAAGCGCCACACCAAACGGCACACTTTATTGAAGAGTGGGCGCGTCAAGGATTTGTAAATATTGTAGGTGGATGCTGCGGTACTACACCAGATCATATCAAACATATTGCAGATCATGTAAAAAAAATGGCGCCCCGAAAAAAACCTACGTTAGCTACTTCAATTGCATAAGCACAATCTGATTTTTATGAGTTCAACGATAACGATACAACCCTATTTAAGACTAGCTGGACTTGAGCCGCTTGTTATTAGACCCGAAACGAATTTTGTAAACGTTGGAGAAAGAACCAATGTAACTGGGTCTAAAAAATTTGCGCGTCTCATCAGAGAAAATAAATATGAAGAAGCTTTATCTGTTGCTAGGCAGCAAGTAGAGAGCGGTGCGCAGGTACTGGATGTAAATATGGATGATGCATTACTAGATGGTGTGGAAGCCATGACTACGTTTTTAAACCTATTACAAAGTGAACCTGATATTGCACGTATTCCAGTCATGATTGATAGCTCGAAATTTGAAATTATAGAAGCGGGTTTAAAATGTGTGCAAGGAAAATGTATTGTAAACTCTATCTCTATGAAAGAAGGAGAAGAGAAATTTATTGAACAAGCATTTAAGTGTAAAGCCTATGGTGCCGCTGTTATTGTAATGGCATTTGATGAAATAGGACAAGCAGATACCAAAGACCGAAAAATTGAAATTTGTCAAAGAGCCTACAACATCTTAACAACAAAAGTGGGCTTCCCACCAGAAGACATCATTTTTGATCCCAACATTTTTGCGGTAGCAACGGGTATCGAAGAACATAATAATTACGCCGTAGATTTTATTGAAGCGACAAGAGAAATTAAAAAAAGAATGCCGCTCACCAAAGTAAGTGGTGGCGTATCCAACGTTTCATTTTCTTTTAGAGGTAATGACCACGTAAGAGAAGCGATACATTCGGTGTTTTTATTTCATGCCATTAAAGCGGGTATGGGCATGGGTATTGTAAACGCTGGACAGCTTGTGGTATATGATGAAATTGAACCGACCTTACGTCAACTCTGTGAAGACGTACTACTCAACAAAAACAATGACAACAACGAGGCCACCGAAAAATTAATTACACACGCCGAAACCGTTAAAGCAAAAGGTAAGGTTGAAATAAAAGATGAAGCTTGGAGAAATGAACCGGTAGAAAAAAGACTCGCACACGCACTCATTAATGGTATTACAGAATACATAGATGCTGACACCGAAGAAGCAAGACAAAAATATCCGCAGCCACTTGATGTGATTGAAGGCCCACTTATGGATGGGATGAATATTGTGGGTGATTTATTTGGCGCCGGTAAAATGTTTTTACCACAGGTAGTAAAAAGCGCGCGCGTTATGAAAAAATCGGTGGCGGTTTTAACACCGTTTATTGAAGCGGAAAAGGAAGAGCGCAAACAAGCACATTTGGCAGCAGGTACAACCAATACAGAAGCCGCAGGTGCTGCTAAAATATTACTCGCTACCGTAAAAGGCGATGTTCATGATATTGGTAAAAACATTGTAGGTGTTGTGCTTGGTTGTAATGGATATGATATCATTGACCTTGGGGTAATGGTACCTACCGATAAAATTTTAGAAGCGGCACAAAAAGAAAACGTAGACATCATTGGACTTAGCGGGCTTATTACACCATCACTCGATGAAATGGTGCATATCGCAAAAGAAATGAAACGTAGGGGCATGAAACAACCACTACTCATTGGTGGTGCAACCACATCTAAAATACATACGGCTGTAAAAATTGCACCTGAGTACCAAGATGTGATACACGTGCTTGATGCTTCTAGGAGTGTAACCGTTGCTGGTTCTTTATTAAGTAAAGATCAGCAAGCTGCATTTTTAAGTGATACGCAAAATGATTACGCTAAACTTAAAGATCAATTTGACAACAAAAAGCCAACCAAAGAATACCTCGCACATCAAGACGCACGTAATAATAAAATGGCTATCGACTGGGATACCTACCAACCCGTTACACCAACATATACAGGCACAAAGCTGTATAAAAATGTTGACCTCGCTATATTAAGAGACTTTATAGATTGGAAACCATTTTTTATTACCTGGGAAATGCACGGAAATTTTCCGGCCATTTTAACCGACGAAGTGGTTGGAAAAGAAGCCAGTAAATTATACGCAGACGCCAATA
>JACCDP010465811.1_pt1 | contig 10200 bp, 6 predicted proteins | sample 7445841 | NCBI WGS metagenome assembly JACCDP01 (sample SAMN15323441, study PRJNA562643) | freshwater metagenome | isolation source: river surface water | place: USA:Blue River Watershed | collected 2017-08-17
ATGATCATGAGGATCCGCGGCTTGGCTATCATCCGGAATGGAAGAGCCGCATCTTCAACTACGGCCGTGTGGAAGTCAAAAATTTCCTCCAGAACAGCGCACTCTTCTGGTTGGACAAATACCATATTGATGGTCTTCGAGTAGATGCAGTGGCCTCCATGTTGTACCTGGACTATGGGCGAAAATCCGGCGAATGGATCCCCAACCAGTTTGGAGGAAACGAAAACTTGGCCGCTGTTTCCTTTCTCAAAGAATTGAACGTGCTCGTCCACCAGGAACATCCCGGGGCCGTGACCATCGCCGAGGAATCCACCGCCTGGCCTGGAGTCTCGAAACCTACCTATACGGGAGGTTTAGGCTTCACGTTCAAATGGAACATGGGCTGGATGCACGACATGCTGGACTATTTCGAAAAAGACGCCATCCATCGCAAGTATCACCAGAATCAAATTACATTTGGATTACTCTATGCATTCCATGAAAACTTCGTCCTCGTGCTGTCACACGACGAAGTGGTGCACGGGAAGAAAGCATTGCTCGACAAGATGCCCGGAGATCTCTGGCAACGCTTCGCGAACCTGCGCGCCCTCTATGGCTACATGTACGGCCATCCTGGGAAGAATATGCTCTTTATGGGAGGGGAATTCGGCCAGTGGTGGGAGTGGAACCATGACGATAGCCTGCAGTGGCACCTCTGCCAGCATGAATCGCATGCCGGCCTGCAACGGTACGTCCGCGATCTCAACCGGCTCTATCGGAACGAACCGGCGCTGTACGAGATCGATTACGATTGGACCGGATTCCAGTGGATTGACATCAATGACACGGAGAATTCCGTCATCTCATTTCTCCGCAAGGCCAGAGATCCGAACAATCAAGTCGTCTGCATAGGCAACTTCACATCGATTCCACGCCATGGATACCGAATCGGCGTGCCCTCTTTGGGCCACTATCGTGAGCTTTTGAACAGCGACGCTGAAACCTACGGCGGAAGCAACATGGGCAATGGGGGCGGCGTGATGGCCGAACCGATTTCCGCTCATGGCTTTCCGAACTCAATCGTCCTGACCCTGCCTCCTCTCTCTGTCCTGTACTTCAAGGCAGGATAATGCCCCTCAGTCACCGATCCGGCTCGGAACTGGAGTCGTCCTATCGGACGGGGTCACGTGGGGATGCCATCGTAAGCCGAGATCGAGGATGCGTTGTAGCAACGCAGGATAGGATAGTGCTGCGCCTGCGGCTGAACGAGCAAAATCCTCGGTCGTCGCGATGTGCGGATTCGGGTTGGCCTCCAGCACATAGACCTGGCCGTCCGGATCAAGCCGAAAGTCGATCCTCCCATATCCACTGAGTCCGAGACTGCGATAGACACGCTTTGCGAGACCCTGAAGAATCTGCCGTTGCGACTCCGTCAGGTCACCCGCTGCGGTGGAACGGACAGCGTATTTCTGCTGGTAGACTCGATTCCACTTCACCCGAGCGGTGGCGATCTTTCTGGTCTCTTCCGGCATTTGGCTCATATCGAGCTCCCAGACCGGAAAGACTTGCAGCCGTTGATTGCCCATCACACCGACATACAGTTCGCGTCCTTCGACATACCGTTCCACCAGCGCGCCCGTGCCGACGCTTTGATGGATGAACTTGACTCGCTCCTGTAGCTTATCATCATCCTCCACGATCGAAGCTTGGGAAATGCCGAGGGAGGCTTCCTCTGAGACGGATTTTACGATTAAGGGAAACGAAAGCTCCTTGGGCCGTCTGATCGATCGCCCCAATGGAACTGTGATGAACTCTGGAATCGGGATACAGTGGTAATAGAGAATCTTTTTGGCCAAACCTTTATCGCGGGCCAACATCAATCCCCTGGGATTACACCCCGTGTACGGCACCTTGAGCAATTCAAGGTAGGACACCACGTTCTGATCATAGATGGCCACCCCGCTGAATTCCTCCAGCAAATTGAAGGCAATGTGAGGTTTCCATTCATCCACTGCTTGACGGATCACGGCGAGTTCGTGCTGAACCCCAAGCGGACGCACCTCGTGCCCGATTTCACGAAGTGTGTTGACGACTTCATATTCGGTCCTCCACTTGGCTGTGGCGAGATCGATCCCCTCGACCCCCTCAACCGTATCCGGCGGAACGAGGTCTTCATGGACCAGGACGAGGACGCGTAACGGCTTCATAGCACCACCCGATCATGGCCACTGTGCAAATAGCTCATCGTTTGAAACGAGGCCATTAACTGCTCCATGTACTCGAGTTTCCTGAGTCCGGGCCAATCCGCATGCTGTTCACGCCAGTGCGATTGCGGATTCCGCCACACCGCAAAAGTTTCTCCTCAGACCAACTGACCCACGCCGGTCCCTCCGACGAACAACGCCAATAACTCTCCTGACTGGAGATTGGCTCATGATGCGAGCCTGCTCTCGCGTTGCATGCTGCACAAAATCCCTTCAGTTTTTGGTTGGTTGATCCTGTTGCAACCCGGCCACGTGTAGTGGAGGCGGTGTACCCTGTTTCGGTTCACCCCAGTAAATCGTTTGATGCGGGAAGGGGATCTCGATCCCTTTGGCATCGAAGGTCTTCTTAATTCGACGATTCATCTCCCGTCCTATCCGCCATTGTTTGCTAGGCCGAGTCTTGATTCGGCACTTGATGATCACCGCGGAATCAGCGAATTGATCCACACCCAACATTTCCAACGGCTCCAGAATATCTTCGGCAAACTGGAGGTCTCCACGAAGCTCGTCCGCAATATCTCGCAAAACCACCATCACGTCGTCAACATCTTCTCGGTACGCAATGCCGACTTCGAAGAGATAGAAGGCATACACCATGGTCATATTCTTCACCTTCTCGATGGCTCCGTTCGGCACCACATGCACATTTCCCGACAAGTCTCGAAGAATCACCGTCCGCAGCTTCACCTCTTCGACCACCCCTCCCACTCCCGCAATCTCGACGACATCGCCGACTCGGATCGAATCTTCGAGAAGGATGAAGAACCCGGAGATCACATCTTTCACCAAACTTTGGGCACCGAAGCCGATGGCCAATCCCCCAAGGCCGGCTGCCGCTAAGATCGGCTTCAGATCAACTCCCACCTCCGACAAAATCATCATGCCTCCCACGGCAAGAATCACCACACGAGCGACATCACGAATCACATGCGTCAGGGTCGTGGCCCGTTTCTGCTGCGCTTCGGTCGGTAATGTGCCTTCATACACTTTCTGGAATCGATCGATCACTCGTTTGAGGATCGCGAATCCTACCATCATTAAAATACTGATGATCAGGACTCGCAAGCCCGACGTCGTCGACCATTCGACCCATCGCTCGATGAACCCCGCCCCATACGAATCCAGCATGCCCACCTCCTCACGTTAAGGCTTCTTACCGCAAATATGCTCACCGCTTGGTGATCAGGGGTCGTTCTCTGCTAGGAAGTCAGGAATACGGCCGTACCATACGGCGACATCGATATCGAGGTTCCTTGAGGCGAGACAACGAGATGTGGCAGCAGCGAACCTTGGCCATTCCCACCGAATTCCTTGTCCGTAGAATCGAGTCGTCGCAACCATGTTCCCTGCGGCTCAACCAATCGTATCGTCACCGGTGACTTATTGAATCCACAGACCACCAGCGATGCGGTATGGTCCTGCGTCCAACGATGGATTATCAACACCTGCTCATCCTCGAACGCCCAAACACGATGACTCCGAGTGGTGCTGTGTTCTGCACCCAATGACGATTCAGTTTTCCTCAACCGAATCAAGGCATTGGTCCATCGCAATAATGCAGTTTGTCGATCATTGAGGTCCTCCCGACACAAGCGACTTCGTTCAAAGGTCGCCGAGTCCTGAGGATCTGGAATGTCTTCCGGATTCCAGCCAAAGGGCGCAAATTCCCGTCGTCGACCTTGCCTCACCGCTTCGACTAAGTCGGGATCGCCGTGTTCGATGAAATACTGAAACGGCGTTGTTTCGCCATATTCCTCCCCCATGAACAACAGGGGGATACTGGGAGACAATAATACAAGAGCCCGGATTGCCTTGAGCGCATCCCATGGCAGCTGGATACTCAATCGATCTCCGACCGCTCGATTGCCGATCTGATCGTGATTCTGAGAAAACACCACGAACTGCGAAGGGCGGCAATGCTGAGATGAATTCCCATGCCGGCGGCGACGATGTGCAGAGTACCGAGCCTTGTAGACGAACCCATCGCGAACCGCGGTCGCCAAATCAGTCAGCCCATGAAAATCTTCATAGTACCCCTTCCGCTCACCCGTCAAAACGACGCGCAAGGCATGATGGAAATCATCGTTCCATTGACCATCGAGCCCATATCCTCCGACCGAAGGCGGATCGATCACGCGCGTATCATTCAAGTCGCTTTCTGCAATCACGATCACCTGCCGACCAAGAAGTTGGGCCTGAGTATGGACGGCAGATGCGATGTCCTTGAGGACATGCTGAGCGCTGAAATCGTAGATACCATGGATCGCGTCCAACCTGAGCCCATCGATATGGTATTCGGTCACCCAGTACAACGCGTTGTCAACGACGTATCGCCGAACCTCGTCGCTGTCCGGTCCATCGTAATTGATGGCTGATCCCCATGGCGTCCTGTATCGATCTGTAAAATATGGACCGAACTCACCGAGATAGTTCCCTTCTGGTCCCAAGTGGTTGTAGACCACATCAAGAATCACGGCGAGTCCGGCCGCATGGCAGGCATCAACCAATCGTTTCATACCATCAGGTCCACCATAACTCGATTGTGGAGCGAAGAGGTAAACACCGTCGTAGCCCCAGTTCCGTCGACCTGGGAATTCTGCGACCGGCATGAGCTCAATAGCCGTAATCCCAACGGTATCCCTGAGATAGGTTAGATGCGGAATGATCGCGTCGAATGTGCCATCCTTCGTAAACGTTCCAACATGCAGTTCGTAGATAATCCATTCGTCCAATGGTATTCCCTGCCAGCCCCTATCCGTCCATTGAAAGGTGGTCGGATCGACTACGACGGATGGGCCATGAACACCATTGGATTGGAAACGAGAGGCAGGGTCCGGCCGCGCTTTTATTCCATCCAACACATACTGGTAGCGGGCACGCGGGAGAGTTCCGCTCACCACCGTTTCAAAATACCCCGCTGCATCTCGCTGCATAGGCACCACGACTCGATCCTGGTCGATCAGTTTCACAGCCACCGACTCGGCAAAGGGCGCCCAGACACGGAATTTTACCGCGTGAGAAGATGTCGGATTCGCGCCGATGTCAAGAGACCATCCCTGTTGTGGTATGTTCGTCATATCCATTTCACCCTCCTCACACCCATTGTGCAGAATTCTTCGGCCGTAACCAAGCCCGCCGGATATTTTAATGCCTTGCGCAAATTGGATCGCCCATTCTATAAAATGAATTGCTCACAGAGCGTGAATCGATCAGGAGGCAAGGATGAGAGTTTGGCCAGGACACCCGTATCCACTAGGAGCGACATGGGACGGGGAAGGGGTGAACTTCGCGCTCTTTTCAGAACATGCTACAGCGATTGAGCTGTGCCTCTTCGATGGACCCGAGTCGACCAAAGAATCCCACCGTATCCGCCTCGAAGAACGGACCGATCAAGTCTGGCACGCATACATCCACGGTCTCTGGCCGGGCCAACACTATGGGTATCGAGTGCATGGCCCCTACGCGCCACAAGAGGGCCATCGATTCAATCATCACAAACTCCTGATCGACCCCTATGCCAAATCTATCGCGGGCACGGTTGAGTGGTCGGACGCCATGTTCGGCTATCAAATCGGAAATCACAATGTCGACCTTTCCTTCGATACTCGTGACAATGCATCCAATATTCCAAAATGTGTGGTCGTCGATCAGGCCTTCACCTGGGGCGGGGACCGTCAACTGAAAACTCCCTGGGATCGCACAGTCATTTACGAAGTGCACGTCAAGGGATTCACGGCGCGTCATCCAGAGGTGCCTGATCATATGCGAGGCACCTACTCCGGCCTGACCAGCCCGGCGGTCATCGACCATCTATTGGAGCTCGGCGTCACCGCCGTCGAATTGCTGCCGGTCCATCATTTTGTACGGGATATGCACCTGGCCGATCGAGACCTGACGAACTACTGGGGGTACAATACGATCGGTTTTTTATCTCCGGATATCCGCTATGCCGTGTCGCCGGTCCGCGGGCGTCATGTCCGTGAGTTTAAGACCATGGTAAAAACCTTGCACAGCGCGGGCATCGAGGTCATTCTCGACGTCGTCTACAACCATACCGCCGAAGGCAACCAGCTTGGCCCCACACTCTCATTCAGAGGAATCGATAATGCCGCCTATTACCGCTTGGTGGACAACGACAAACGCTATTACATGGACTACACCGGCTGCGGCAACACGCTGAACGTGACACATCCCCGAACACTGCAGCTCATCATGGACAGTTTGCGGTATTGGGTCACGGAAATGCATGTCGATGGTTTTCGCTTCGACTTGGCCTCTACTCTCGCCAGGGAATTGCATGCCGTCGACCGGCTGAGTGCCTTCTTCGACATTTTGCACCAGGATCCGATTCTCTCCCAAACCAAACTGATTGCGGAACCGTGGGATGTCGGAGAGGGTGGATACCAGGTCGGCAACTTCCCCGTGGGCTGGGCTGAATGGAACGGCAAATATCGGGATACCATCCGCCGGTACGTGAAGGGAGATGGCGGCCAAATGGCGGAGCTTGCCTATCGCCTAACCGGCAGCAGCGACCTCTACAGCATGAGCGGACGCCGGCCCTTTGCCAGCATTAACTTCGTCACGGCACACGACGGGTTCACACTCCACGACCTTGTATCTTACAACGACAAGCATAACGAAGCCAACGGCGAAAACAACCAAGACGGCACGAACGACAACGACAGCTGGAACTGCGGCGTAGAAGGACCAAGCAGCGATCCTGAAATTCTCGAGTTGCGAGAGCGCCAGAAACGGAATTTCCTGACGCTTCTGTTTCTCTCCCAGGGGGTTCCGATGCTCTGTGGTGGCGACGAGATCGGACGCGCGCAAAAGGGGAATAACAACGCGTATTGTCAGGACAATGAGATCAGCTGGTTCGACTGGAACTTAGATCATGCGCAGTCCAATTTACTGGCGTTCGTCCGACAGCTCATCGCCTTTCGCAAAAAGCATCCAGTCCTTCGCCGACGCCGTTTTTTTCAGGGACGACATATCAGAGGATCCGAAGTCAAAGACCTTTCATGGTTTCGACCAGACGGCAAAGAGATGACCGACGAAGATTGGAATGCAGGGTACTCCAAATCACTCGTCCTTCGGCTGGCTGGTGATGCAATCGCCGAGAGGGATCAGAAGGGGCGCCCGATCGTTGACGACACCCTGCTGATTCTGCTGAATGCCCACCATACGCCGTTGGCGTTCACCTTGCCGGCCCACAAACGCGGGATCCGCTGGCATGCGATGTTGGATACCTCACTTCCTGGGGAAAACGAGAAGCAGGTCAGTACGTTCAAAGGGGGCGAGCAGTACGAAATGGAGGCTCGATCGATCGCTGTGCTGCGTCTCGATGGAAAGCACTAAGAACTTGGCACTTTCCATACTACCAGACAGCTATGACGCCCCCAGCCGTCGCCCTGTCGTCGGATCAAACAGGTGAAGAGCCGCTCGTGGGGCGGAGGCCGCGACTCGATCCCCGATCCTCGTGGCAAACCCGGCTTGTGCAGTCCCGATGATGGTGAAGGTCTCATTATTGAGGTTGTTGACCTCGACCGTCACCCACAAGGTCGAACCAGATGGCTCGGTTAGTCGGACGATGCCACATACCATACCTTCGTCACCTGAACCCTCTGCCGGGCCCACTACGACGTCTTCCGGTCTGAGGCCGATGGTCACGGTCTGCTCTTGGCTGACCGTCGGTGCTTCCGGAGGCTTTGTGAGATGCAACGGCCCGGCCTGAATGCTGTCGTTTCTCAGCCTCGCTGAGAGCAAGTTCATCGGCGGATATCCCATAAAGCCTGCCACGAAGAGATTGGCGGGAGCAGCATAGATGTCATGAGGCCGACCGATCTGCTGAATCCGTCCCTGGTTGAGCGCGGCAAGCCGGTCGCCTAGGGTCATGGCTTCCGTTTGATCGTGGGTCACATAGATCGTCGTGACCTTGAGTTCCTTGTGGAGTCTGAGCAACTCCGCTCGCATGGAGGCGCGCAATTGCGCGTCGAGATTCGACAACGGTTCGTCCAGCAAAAATAGTCTCGGCTTCCTGATAAGCGCCCGCCCCAAGGCGACCCGTTGCCGTTGGCCGCCGGAGAGTTCCCGTGGCCGTCGATCAAGCAATGCCGACAAGCCAAGAAATCCTGCCACCCGTTGTACTTCTTCCTCGATGCGTGGCCGTTCAAGACGCTTGGCACGCGGGACCACACTCAGTGGGAAGGCCATGTTTTCACGCACGGTCATGTGTGGGTACAAAGCATAGCTTTGAAACACCAGCGCCACATCGCGCTCGCGAGGCTCCAAGTCGGTCACATCATTGCCGTCGAACAAGATGCGGCCGGCAGTCGGCTGATCAAGACCAGCAAGGAGACTCAGCAGCGTAGATTTGCCACATCCAGAAGGACCCACGAGCACGAAGAACTCGCCGTCATGCACCGTCAACGTGAGTGGTGGGAGGATGGTCTTCGGCCCAATACGTTTCTCGAGCTGTTCGATCCGGACTTCAGCCATTACCTCATCCTTTCACGCTCCCGGCCGTCAGCCCGGCAATGATGTGACGTTGAAACGCCAGGGCGAGACCGGCAACCGGCAACGTGACCACCAGGGAGGCGGCAGCCAAATCTCCCCAGGGAATTTCGTACAACCCTGGGAATAAAGCGACTGCGACCGGCGCGGTGCGAGTGGTATCGCTCGCCGTCAAGGTCAGCGCAAACATGAACTCGTTCCACGAATAGATGAATACCAAGAGTGCAGCAACGGCGAGCCCGGGTCGCGCGAGCGGTAGGATAATCGTCAGCAAGGCCTGCAACGGTGTGCAACCGTCGATACGCGCAGCCTGATAGAGCTCCTTGGGAAGCTGTTGAAAGAAACTCGTCAACAGCCACACAGCGAGCGGCAAGGAATACACCGCATGGGTCAGTCCTACCGCGACCAGCGTATCCCGTAACCCGCACTCTCGCATCAGGAGATATAATGGACCGATAACGGCGATAGGCGGGAACATCGATGTAACGAGTGCCACCCCCAGTATCACCGACTTACCGGCGATCGGTAGCCGTGCGAGGGCGAACGCGCAAAACGCACCGACGACAATGGCGGTCACCGTTGCGCTTGCCGCTACCACCACACTGTTCGCAAGCGACCGTGGCAATGACGACTTCAGCAGGACACGATCATAGTGAATGCTGGTCACGCGTTCCGGAATGAGTGGAGGTAGCCGCACGAGATCCAGGTCCGGCTTGAGCGATGTGGCCGCTTGCCAGAGCACCGGTCCGAGGCAGAACAGCCCCACAAGAAGAAGGACACATGCCGTAAAGCCATGGGTACGGAGCCACATCATCATGGCTGGCTCGGCTTAATCGTCAGATGACGCCTCATGTACTCTCCTGAACATGCCGACGTAGCAGCAACACATACAACAGGGACAGCAATGCGGCGAGCACAAACATCGCTGTAGCTAGAGCCGATCCATATCCAAACTGCAATGTTTGAAACAGTGTCTTGTACGCATAAATCGACAATGTCTCGGTGCTGTTACCCGGCCCTCCTCCAGTCAATACAAAGACCGCGTCAAACACCCGAACCGCATCCATCGTGCGGAAGACGAGCACGATGAGGATGACGGGCATCAAGAGGGGCAACGTGATCTGTCGAAACTGCTCCCAGGTTCCCGCTCCATCGACTCGCGCAGCGGCGTAGAGCTCTTGAGGAACTGTCTTTAATCCGGCCAGGAGAAGTAGTGCCGCGAACGGCGTCGTTTTCCAGACATCCATCACGACGGCGGCATGAATCGACCAGTCAGGATCGGCCAGCCAATCGATGCGGCCTTCAGTAATTCCAGTCGCATAGAGCAGATAATTCAGTAAGCCGTAGTCAGGTTGGTACAACCAGGCCCAGATCTGGGCGGACACCACGGTCGGAATAGCCCACGGCAGGATAATCATGACGTGCGCCCATCGCAGTGCTCCGC
>JACCDP010258700.1_pt1 | contig 10199 bp, 8 predicted proteins | sample 7445841 | NCBI WGS metagenome assembly JACCDP01 (sample SAMN15323441, study PRJNA562643) | freshwater metagenome | isolation source: river surface water | place: USA:Blue River Watershed | collected 2017-08-17
TGGAGATTAGTGAAATCATACCACATATAGAAGTTCTCATTTTTGCAAGTGAAAAACCACTTACATCACCTGATATTGTTGAGTTAATCAACAATACTTTTGGCTTTTTAGAAGAGCGCATTAGTACTGATCAGGTAGATGCAGCAGTTAATGGAATTAAAGAAAAGTATGATTCGGAATTTTATCCATTTGAAGTGAGAGAGAGCGGCGGTGGCTGGCAATTTTTAACTAAAAAAGATTACCACCAAACCATTGCACAACTTAACGGCGACAAATTTTTAAAGCGTCTTTCTAACGCTGCACTAGAAACCCTTGCGATTATTGCATACAAGCAACCAATCACCAAAGGTGAAATAGAATCTATTAGAGGTGTTAATACTGATTATAGCATTCAAAAATTATTAGAAAAAGAACTCATTTTAATTAGTGGCCGCAGTGAAAACATGCCGGGTAAACCACTTTTATATGTTACCTCTAAAACATTTATGGATTATTTTGGCATCAATAGCCCAGAAGATCTTCCTAAAATTAGAGAGGTACTAGCCGAACAACTCATTGAAGGCACCATTGTAAATCCGGACGACTTTACAGATCAAAACGTATCTAATGCCACAGGGTCTGAAGAAGAAAGCTCCATTATTGAAACCGAAACCCCTTCTAACGAAGACCCCATTGATGATTTGGCTGCGCTAGAAGACGAGGCTTTTGACACAGAAGATGATGGCAATTTTAGCGAGTCTGATAACTTTGAAGAAACCGACGAAGATTCTAACGAAGAAGACGAGAATTCAGATAAGGATCCTGCCTAACAATTGCCCCGAAGTGTTATCTTCGTGGACCTATGTCACACTTACTTTCCAACGAACAACTCATTGCAGCAGCCAACAATTTTGGCACACCACTTTATGTGTATGATGCTGCCAATATTGAGGCGCAATACAGTGCTTTAACCACTGCGTTTGCAGGGCAACAGGTCAAGTTTTTTTATGCGAGTAAAGCACTTACCAATATCAATATTTTAAAGCTCATGCTAAATATGGGCTGCGCCGTTGATTGCAGTTCTATCAATGAAGCACACCTTGCCATCAAAGCAGGGCACGCACCTAAAAATATTTTATACACGAGTAATGGGATTCATTTTAGTGAAATTGAAACCGCTGTATCATTAGGAATTCATGTAAACATTGATAGCTTATCGAATCTAGAAAAGTTTGGAAAAAAATATGGCAGCAGCTACCCTGTTGGTATTAGACTGCGTCCAAATATTATGGCGGGTGGCAATTTAAAAATTTCTACTGGTCATGATAAAAGCAAGTTTGGTGTGCCACTTGAACAGTTAGATGAACTACTTACTATTATTGACACCTATCAAATAAATATTGCAGGATTACATATCCATACCGGAAGTGAAATTAAAGACGTGTCTGTGTTTATGAAAGTAACAGATGTATTTTTTGATTTGGTACCTAAATTTCCAAAGTTGCAATTTTTGGATTTAGGCGGTGGATTTAAAGTGCCTTATAAAGCAGGTGACCCTTCTACCAATATTAATGAGCTAGCCACTGAAATTCAAAAGTTTCAAGAAAAACTACAAAGCACATACGCGCGTAGTTTTGAACTCTGGTTTGAGCCGGGTAAATACATGGTGAGTAAAGCCGGTTATTTTATTACAGAAGTAAACGTTATTAAGCAAACACCAAGCATCACATTTGCTGGTGTGAATAGTGGTTTTAACCACCTCATTAGACCTATGTTATACGAGGCCTACCACGAAATTAAAAATCTATCAAACCCTAATGGGCCACTAGCCACCTATGATATAGTAGGTAATATATGCGAAACTGATACCTTTGCTTCTGATAGACAAATTCCAACCATCAGCGAAGGTGATTTATTGGTTTTTGAAAATGCGGGCGCCTATGGTTTTGAAATGGCCAGTAATTTTAACTCGCGCTATAAGCCTGCTGAGGTGATGATCATAAAAGGCGAGGCCAAACTGATCAGACAAAGAGATACCTTTGAAGACCTTACAAGAAATCAGATTGAAGTTTTGTAAGCGCAACCCCACCCAACCATGATTGAATTAAAAAATATCAGCAAAAGTTTTGGAGAAAGAACCATTATTGAAGACATCAGTGCTTCGATGGTTGCTGGTAAATGCAATTTAATTATTGGAACCAGTGGTAGCGGCAAAACCGTGCTTACAAAATGTATGGTTGGACTCTTTAAACCAGAAATAGGACAAATACTATTTAATGGAAAAGATATGCTGCTCATGGATAATAATGAGCGCAAAGAATTAAGAAGACAAATTGGTATGCTGTTTCAGGGAACTGCACTTTTTGATTCTATGACGGTAGAAGAAAATGTATTATTCCCACTTCATATGTTTACCAACTGGACCCTCGCCGAAAAGAAAAAAAGAGTAGACGAAGTACTAGCACGCGTTAACCTTGTAGATGCGCATAAAAAACATCCTTCGGAAATTAGTGGTGGCATGAAAAAAAGAGTAGGCATTGCGCGCGCCATTGTACTCAATCCAAAATATCTCTTTTGTGACGAGCCTAACTCGGGGCTCGATCCGCAAACCTCCATGGTGATTGACAAACTCATCCAAGAAATTACTGCTGAATTTAATATTACAACCATTGTGGTAACCCACGACATGAATAGTGTTATGGAAATTGGCGAACATATCATATACCTGCACCAAGGAAAAAAACAGTGGGAAGGAACCAATCAAGATATTATTTATTCCAAAGATGAACTTCTCAACAAATTTATATTTGCCTCTTCTTTTTTACAAGACGCTAAGCAAATGCGCATGCTAGAAGATAATCAGGCAAAAAAATAACCCCCCTATGAAAAAAAATATCGTTCTTTTTTTAGCAGTACTATTATTGGGTACTATTAAACCTGCAACTGCACAAGATAATACACCCATAAGACCGGATGCCCCTTATTTAACAAATAAAAATATTCCGGCATTTAGCCTACTCCTCGCTGATGGGAAAAATTTTACCCAAAACAATATTCCAAATTCTAAATACACCCTCATCATATACTTCAGCCCAGACTGTGGACATTGCCAGCATGAGGCCACAGAAATGGTAAAAAACATAGACAGCCTCAAACATGTTTATTTTGTATGGGCAGGTAGCAGAAGCATGCCGGAACTTAAAGCCTTTTCGGAGAAATACGGATTGAATGCCCTCCCCAATGTTGTGTGCGGCCAAGATCAACAGTATAGCATCCCCTCGTATTACCAAGTTAAATACACTCCATTTGTAGCCGTTTATGACAGCCGCAAACAGTTTGTTAAAGCTTATGAAATGGGGGTAGAAATTCCGGAATTACTCAAATTAATTGGGACGCATTAAGGTATTATAATGGCATTTCATACGTACCTTTGCGCCTGAAAATAACATTCACCTTTTAATACATTGTATATGAAAATTACGGTAGTGGGCGCTGGAGCAGTAGGTGCAACCTGTGCAGACAATATTGCGCGCAAAGAATTAGCAAGCGAACTTGTTTTATTAGACATCAAAGAGGGTTTTGCAGAAGGCAAAGCACAAGACATGATGCAAACGGCAGCATTGCTTGGTTTTGATACTAGAATTTCTGGTAGTACCAACGACTACACCAAAACAGCTAACTCTGATGTAGTAGTGATCACTTCTGGTTTACCACGTAAACCAGGTATGACTCGTGAAGAATTAATTGGAACAAACGCTGGTATCGTAAAAGGTGTTTGTGAAAATATTTTAAAGCACTCTCCTAACGCCATCATCATTGTAATTAGTAACCCAATGGATACCATGACTTACTTGGCACTCCAATCTACGGGCTTACCAAAAAACAGAATCATTGGCATGGGTGGAACACTTGATAGTGCTCGTTTTAAATATCAATTAAGCACTACACTTGATTGTAGTCCCGCCGATTTAAATGCACTTGTGGTGGGTGGTCATGGCGATACAACCATGATTCCTTTAATAAAGCATGCTACCTGGAACAGTATTCCGGTAACTCAGTTTTTATCTGATGAGCAGCAAGAAAAAATTATCGCTGACACCATGGTGGGCGGTGCTACCTTAACAAAATTATTAGGTACCTCTGCGTGGTATGCACCAGGTGCTGCTGGCGCTGCACTTGTAGAAAGCATTGTGCGTGATGAGAAAAAATTATTTACTTGTTGCGTAAGCCTTAATGGCGAATATGGTCAATCAGATATTTGCCTTGGCGTTCCTGTTGTAATTGGCAAGAATGGCTGGGAAAAAATTGTTGACATGAAACTTTCTGCAGATGAGCAAGCCGCGTTTAACAAAAGCGCCGATGCAGTTAGAAGTATGAACGACGTTTTAAAAACTTTATAAATATTTTTCTACGGCTGCTGCAATCGCAGTAGTGTCTTGTAGCATCATACAATTAAAATGCCCTTTGGGGCATTTTTTTGTGCCGTAATTGGAACAGGGTTGACAAGACAAATGCGGTACGATAAAATTTTGATAGGGCGGTTTGCTTAAGCCCATTGCAGCAATTGCGGCTTCCCCATAATAAGGCTCTACTTGTAACATGGGAGAAGTAGACCCCCAAATGGCCAGCACGGGCTTGTTATATGCACAAGCGATGTATTGCAGCCCAGTGTCATGAGAAATAACAAGCCTCGATTTTTGAACAATACTTGCCGATTCATTTAAACTAAACTTTCCGCAGGCATTGTAAATTTTTATAGGATCAATAGCGGCTACCGCATCACCTTCTTTGGCGTCTTCTGGACCACCTACAAGCACAATTGGAAAATTTATTTTTTTACAAAGCTGCTGTAGTTTTAGCAGTGGTAGTTTTTTAGTGGCATAGGATGCCCCAATAACAACAGCTACATAACCGGCGCTATGCGCCGTAGGTAAATCCTCTGCTTTAATATGATCTTCTGGGGCAATAAAATAATCAAGTCCTTTGCCATCATTTTGCACCCCAAGTGGCGCAAGCGTATCGATGCAACGGTCTACAATATGACGTGAAGGAATTTTATTTTTGATACCAAGCTTTGTTAAAAAAAACTTATGAAGGCTTAATTTTTTATAGGTTAATGCTGGCACTTTTAGCGCTGTTTTAATGCGCCAGGTTCTAAAATTTTTATGAAGATCAATAATATAATCAAATTGTTGCGCTTTTAAAGCTGCAATGGTTTCATTTAAATCATCCTTAAAATAATGAAAGGTATGTATGTATGGATTATGAATTGTAACCGCTTTAAAACTTTCTTTGGTTAAAAAATGAATTTCCGCATCTGGCACCTGCTGTTTCAAACAACGAATAGCTGCCGTTGTTAAAACGATATCACCAATAGAAGAAAAGCGGATTACTAAAAATTTCATTGGGGGATATATTGATTAGTCCAGTTCCATATAATCTAGATCTTTATGGAATGTTTCTTCTGTAAAAGCATAGGCAGTAAATGCTACGCACATAACAATGATACCCGTGATTATCCCACTATATACAATGGACCAGTGCCAAGATTTTTGAAACAGATCTAAAAAGAGCATATTAATTAATGGCAGCGCGCCACGTACCATGTTAGGAATAGTGGTAGCAGCCGTTGCACGCAAGTTAGTACCAAACTGCTCCGCACCCATGGTTACAAATATGGCCCAAAACCCGGTACTAAAACCAAGCCATAAAGCAATAGCATACATGGTGGTATCAGCATTGTTATACCCACTAAAATAAAAGATCAAACCAACAAGCGTAAAGCCATAAAATAAAAGGAGCGCTTTTTTACGACTCTTAAAATACTGGCTTACCAGTCCAATTAAAATATCACCAACAGCAATGCCTACATAGCCAAACATGATGGCTCTTCCAGAATCGATAGTGGTACTATTAAACATGGCTTTTCCAAATCGGTCACTTTGATTGAGTAATATCCCAATCACATACCATGTAGGCAAGCCAATTAAAATGGCAACAAAATATTTTTTAAAGCGTTTGCCATTATTAATGAGCATGAAAAAATTTCCTTTAACTACCTCCGAAGCCTTTGCCGCAGCAAACATGCCCGACTCTGCCACTTTAACACGAAGTAGTAATAAACAAATGCCCAGCACACCACCTATTTTATAACATAAACGCCAATCCTGTGTGTACTGATACGTAAAATAGGCAGCCACGGCACCAAAGAGTCCGATGCCAGCCACTAGTGAAGTACCAACACCTCTTTTGTTTTTTGGAAGGAGCTCACTTACAAGCGTAATAACAGCACCTAGTTCACCGGCAAGGCCAAGGCCTCCAATAAAACGAGCCCAAGCATATTGATCTACACTTGTTACAAACCCTGTTGCAAAATTAGCGGTAGAATATAAAATGATAGAACCAAAAAGTACACTTAATCTTCCTTTTTTGTCGGCAAGCACACCCCAAATAATACCACCCAATAAAAGGCCTGTCATTTGCCAATTGATCACACGGGTGCTATCTACTAATAGAGTGGCTTCTGTGGAACCAACACCAAGCATGCTTGTTTTTTTTACAATTGTAAAAAGTAGTAAATCGTAAATGTCAACAAAATAACCTAGGGCCGCCACAATTACCGGAAGCGAAAATATAGATATCTTTTTTTCAGTTACGTTCATAACTAAGCCTTATTAGATTTTCCAAAAAAGAGTTTAATAATTACTGGCGCTGTTGTAAAAAATACAATGCCTAGTACAATAATCTCTAAATGATTTTTTAAATCAAAACCAAACTCAATCAAAATCCATTTCTGTAAAAAGTGTCCGGCAAACAACATGCTAAATACCCATGCAATAGATCCAATAATATTAAAGCTCACAAACTTTTTTTGATCCATCCCAACAATACCAGCTACAATAGGCGCAAAAGTTCTTACAATTGGAATAAACCTGGCTACAATAATGGCGCCACCTCCATGTTTATTGTAAAATTCTTGGGCTTGCACTAAATATTTTCTTTTAAATAATAAATTTTCTTTCCAGTTAAACATAGCAGGCCCTACTTTTTTGCCAAACCAATAACCAGTGGCGTTACCTGCAATCCCAGCAGCTGCAATAAGGCCCATGAGTAAAAATAAATCTGTAAACTCATTGCCTGTCGACCAAAGTTCAGCAGCTAGGTTGGTACTATAAATTCCTGCCACAAATAATAAACTATCGCCCGGTAAAAAAAATCCAGCAAAGAGTCCGGTTTCTGCAAATACTACAAATAGAATGAGCCACAATCCACCATGCTCAATGTAAAATTGAGGTTGCAATAATTGACTCCAATGAAAAGCATCTAATAAGAACATGACAACAATTTTATCTTTTGTTAAGCAGCTACCTCGGTAGGATTTTCTAATGACCCCTCCCACTTACTAACTGCACTTGTTGCAAGCGCATTACCTAGTACATTGGTAGCGGTTCTAAACATGTCACAAAAATGGTCAATTGGTAAAATAAGGGCGATTCCTTCGGGGGGAATATTAAACATCGCACAAGTAGCTGTTACCACCACAAGTGATGCACGCGGAACGCCCGCAATACCTTTACTCGTAAGCATGAGTACAATAAGCATCGTAAGCTGCGTACCAATATCAATATGTATGCCATAGGCTTGTGCAATAGCAAGGCTAGCAAATGTCATATACATCATACTTCCATCTAAATTAAAAGAATAACCCAATGGCAAAATGAAAGAAACAATTTTGTCTTTACAACCAAACTTTTCTAGCTCTTCGGTTAATTTAGGAAATACAGCTTCGCTACTTGTGGTACTAAATGCAATAATGAGTGGCGGGAAAATAGCTTTTAAAAGCCCTGGCAAACGCTTGCCTAAAATTAAAAATCCAACCAATAAAAGAACTGCCCATAAAGTAGCGATACCCATAATAAAATAGAGTAGGTACTTGCCATAAAAAACAAACACGTCAAGCCCTTTGGTGGCAATTACAGCAGCAATAGCACCAAATACACCAAGTGGTGCAAAATTCATAACGTATCCAACCATTTTTAAAATCACGTGCGCAACAGCGTCCAATGCCTTAACAATAACGTTCGCTTTTTCGCCCATAGAAGCGGTGGCCACACCAAAAAAGATACTAAAAATTACAAGTTGTAAAATTTCGTTATTGGCCATAGCGTCAATAACGCTTTTAGGAAATACGTGTTCTATAAATTTTTGAATGCTAAACTCTTGTGTTTTGCCCACGAGGTCTTGCGCTCCACTCATATCGGCATTGCTTAAATTAATACCAGCACCTGGCTGAAATACATTAACAAGTAAAAGTCCAATCAATAAACTAACTAATGAAGCTGTCAAAAACCAGAGTAGTGCCTTTCCGCCAACACGACCCACCGTTTTTAAATCTCCTAGTTTGGCAATACCAACAACAAGAGTAGAAAAAACAAGCGGCGCAATAATCATTTGAACCAGCCTTAAAAATATGGTGGTTAGTAGCTTTAAGTTTTTGGAAAAAGATTGTATAAAAGCAGGCTCACTATTTTGATGTACAAAATAACCAAGAATGACCCCTGCTATCATGGCAATAACAATGTAGAGGGTTAATTTATTAGATTTTTTCATAAGGTATATAAGTATTGCAATATAAGACTTAACTCCTAAAAAAAGGCAGGAGACTGGTTCGTGATTTTTGCAAAAAACAAGGGCTATTTTGAGAAAAAAGTACTATTTTTCGACATCAATTGATTAGAAATCAAACCCAAAAATTATGAGTTTATTCAGAAAAAAGGATTTATCTGCCATGTTAGCACAAGCAGAAGATGGCGGTAAGGGCCTTAAACGCACCCTTGGTGCAGGTAACCTTGTTGCACTTGGCGTTGGTGCTATTATTGGAGCAGGTTTATTTGTGAGAACAGCTGCTGCTGCCGGACAAGCTGCCGGACCAGCCGTTACATTATCATTTATTATTGCAGCCATAGGTTGTGCTTTTGCAGGTTTATGTTATGCAGAATTTGCAGCTATGATTCCTATTTCAGGTAGTGCTTATGCATACTCTTATGTTACCATGGGAGAAACTGTTGCATGGATTATTGGTTGGGCATTAATTATGGAATATGCATTAGGAGCAGCTACTGTTTCTATTGCGTGGAGTGAATATTTAAACAAGCTTTTAGGAGGAAGTATACCCTATGAATGGAGCCACTCCCCTTTTGAAAGTATAACGGATACAGCCGGTGTTTTACACACTGGTATTATGAATGCCCCTGCGTTAATCATTCTCTTACTCCTTACACTTTTACTCATTAAAGGAACACAAGAGTCTGCTATTGTAAATGCTATTATTGTATTTATTAAGGTAGCGATTGTTATCATATTTATCGTTTTAGGTTGGCAGTTTATTAGACCAGAAAACCATACGCCATATTTCATTCCTGCCGATCAGCCTCCTCTACTGGATGCATCAGGTAAAATAGTTGCCGATTATTCTGGCGCCTTTAAGCATGGATGGGGTGGTGTATTAGGTGGTGCTGCTATTGTATTCTTTGCCTTCATTGGTTTTGACGCAGTATCCACAGCGGCACAAGAAGCAAAGAATCCTAAAAGAGACATGCCTATTGGTATTTTAGGATCACTTGTAGTATGTACTATTTTATACATTTTATTTGGGCACGTATTAACAGGTGTTGCAAACTGGAAAGACTTTGTTGATCCATTAAAAGGTCGTGAAGCTTCTGTTGCTTATGCTATTTCAAATTACATGACAGGTTATGGCTGGTTGGCTACTGCCGTTACTGTTGCAATTTTAGCGGGCTTTAGCTCCGTAATTCTTGTGATGTTAATGGGTCAATCACGTGTATTCTTTTCAATGGCAAATGATGGTTTACTTCCAAAGGTATTCTCTGATTTACACCCTAAATACCGTACGCCCTATAAATCAAACTGGATCTTATTTGTATTTGTAGGCGCTTTTGCTGCGTTTGTTCCAGGAAGTGTTGCTGGTGATTTAACTTCATTTGGTACCTTATTTGCCTTCGTACTTGTAAGTGCAGGTATTTGGATTCTACGTATAAAATCCCCTGAAATGGAAAGACCATTTAAAACTCCACTTGTTCCATTAGTTCCAATTTTAGGAGCTATCATATGCCTTGCTATGATTTTTGCACTCGATGCACAAACATTGAAAGTGGCATTTGGATGGATGGTTTTAGGTCTAGTGGTATACTTTGTATACA
>JACCDP010633026.1_pt1 | contig 10199 bp, 12 predicted proteins | sample 7445841 | NCBI WGS metagenome assembly JACCDP01 (sample SAMN15323441, study PRJNA562643) | freshwater metagenome | isolation source: river surface water | place: USA:Blue River Watershed | collected 2017-08-17
CTTCTGCGGTTGCTTTATTGATGTTAATTACTTCTGCTGGTATATTTGGATACCTTTCAAATGCATTTCAGGCACAATCCCTACAATTGCAACAAGTAGATAGAGAGGTTTTAGTCTATACTACAAAAATTGACCAAAATACGGCACAAATTAACCAACTTAATACTCAATTAGGTCAATTATCTTCAACCCAATCAACAATTTTAGAGAAAGGTAAGGTAAATTCACGTCTTTTACGTTCAATTGATAGTAAAGATAAGCAAGTTGCAACAATTAACAAAAAAATTGAAGGTTTGCAAACAGAAAACGCCAAAAATAACGAAAAAATCAACGAAATTAAGACATCAAACTTGGATTTAGAAAAGGAAGTAGGTGGTTTTAGGTTTATTGCCGAAGCGTTTGGTATGGAATTGAAAAATGTTGTAAAATTCTTCATATTTTTGATTGTAATAGTGTTTGACCCACTTGCAGTAGCTCTAATTATCGCTTTTAATGGTTTAATTTCAGATAAAAAGCGTAAACAAAAAGAGATTTTGATTGAAATGATGGAAAATGACCAAAAATTAGGATTATACGATAATTCAGGTGATTTAATGGAAAAAAATTACGAAATTTACGGAGATAATGGAAAAAATTCTACAAAAGAAGTAGAAAATGAGGTTATAGTAGAAAATATTCTTAACGAAACTGAAAAAAATGAGATTAACGAAAAAAATGAAACTGAATCTATTGGGTCTAATGATGCTATGGGGGATGTTACATCTAATATTGGGAATTTAAAATGGGAAGAGTGGATGCATCCGGAATTCCCATGGCATAACAGAAAATCTTGGATAAATAATCCAAAAGCAGTTCAGTACTGGATAAATACAAAAGGTGGTTCTTATAAAGAATTAAATAAAATAAGAACAGAAGAAGAAAATACAAAAACCTATTAATTATTTGGTATTTCCAAATAATTTTCTTATATTACACATATGAATATAGGATATGCATGTATTAATATGACGATGGGTAAAAAAGTTACAACCAATCGTACAATGGTGAAGAAAACGTTCAATGCCAAAGGCTTGGATTATGTTTCGGAGTTAGCATTAGCAAATGCTAAAGATGTTATCAAAATTTTAGAATGGAATAGAATGAATAAGATTAATTTCTTTCGTCTATCATCTACTATTATTCCGTGGGGTGACCACTTTGATATTACACAATTAAAAGATTACAAAGAAATTAAAAGTGAGTTAAAGAAAGCAGGTGATTATGCTAAGTTTTGGAATATGCGTATCAATTCACATCCTGGCCCTTACAACGTATTACCATCACCAAACGAATCAGTTATTCAAAAAACTTTTTCTGATTTAGAATTGCATGGTAAAATATTCGATATGATGGGGTTATCTAAAACTCCATATAACAATATTAATATTCATTGTAATGGTGTTTACGGAGATAAAAAGTCTGCGATGGATAGATTGATTACAAACTTCAAAAGACTCTCTCCAAGCGTACGCAAACGATTGACATTGGAGAATGATGATAAGGCTTCTATGTATTCGGTTAAAGACCTTATGTATATTCATGAACATACAGGTATTCCAATTGTATTCGATTATCACCACCATCAATTTTGTACAGGTGATTTATCAGAAGAAGCTGCACTTAAATTAGCAGCAACAACTTGGCCAAAAGGTATTACACAAGAAGTACATTATTCCGAATCAAAAGCATTGCATGAAAATAATCCAAAAGAAAAACCACAGGCACATTCCTATCTTATTAATTCCCTCCCTAATACATACGAGTTAGATGTGGATATTATGGTTGAGGCAAAGGCAAAAGAATTAGCAATATTACCATTTATTAAATAATATGAAATATAAAACGCTAATATGGTCAGGTTGTTCACATTCCTATGGGTGTGGTATTTTTAACGAAGTAGGGCATGGTCATGGGCAAGACTTAAATAAAAAGAAAGTAGAATGGACATCACCCAAATGTTATGATGATTTCCCAAATGTAATATCAGTTGCCGACGCAATGAAAGCCGTTGCTGAGAGAGCGTATCCATATCAAATTGGTAAAAATTTAGGATTTGAAAATATGTATAATCTTTCAGTACCAGGAAAAGGAATTGAAACTCAATTTAGAAAAGTTACTTCATTTATTGTTAATAATGAAGATACTATTGATTTTACAAAGGCAGTGTTTTGTTATCAGGTTCCAGACTTTGTACGATTTGAAATGTTAGATTCTAGTGCGGAAATTATAAATTTTGCTAACTATTCTTGGGATATACAACAAATGAAAGATACTGATAAATATTATAATTATTTTATGAATCATTTTGATTTTGATTATTATGTTGCTAAATTTTTAATGTATCTTTACGAATATAAAGGCTTTATAGAATCCAAAGGTATTGTATTTTTACCATTCCATTTCTTAAATACAAGAGTAGAAAATGAATATGAAAATTTATATAAATATATAAGACCAGAAAGTGAGATAATGGGAAAAAATGGCATGAATAAATCTCTAGAATGGGAACATTGTGATGTTAGATTTCCATCAAGAAAAAAATTAGTAGAAAAAATACAACATTGGGATGTAAGTAGTTGGGATTACCCAAATAAAGTAGAAACATTAAAATCAGCTGGCTATTCCGCGTATGATAATCATTGGTCTCCAGGAGGACATGATGCGATTGCAAAAAACTTAACACCAATATTAAAACAAACATTAGGAATATGATAAAAGATGTAGAATATTTTTTCAACCACCCATTAATAGTTGGTGAAGAAAATAAGGTGTGGACGGATTATAGAAATAGAACATATGGTGAAAATAGACATGGAGGTTGTATTGATTTATATCCGGATTGCATCAAAGAATCAAAAATTGGATTAGAGTTTATAATAAAAATATTAAACGAGTATAAACCAAAAAGAATACTAGAAATAGGAACGAATATAGGTTCATTTGATATAATAGTACAGGAATTATTGCCGGCTACTGAAATATACACTTGCGATGTAACCGATTTTTCTCCTAGAATAAAGCAAATAAATGATTATTTTGGAAATGAAAATATAAAGTTTGCAAACGTAGACTCCACAGAATTTTCATTTAAAAGTTGGATAAGATTGTATAAATTTGATATGGCATGGATAGACGCAAATCATTCAATTGAATATGTTAAGAGTGATATAAAAACATGTATAGATTTAAAGATACCATACATACTATTAGATGATTGTTCGGAACGTGATATAAATGATGTAAACATAGCAAGAAAAACATTTACACAAATAAAAGAAATAGACCATAGTGATTCACTAAATTTGGGAGCAATAAGTTTAAATAAATTAATAATATAATATGAAAAAATACGCATTATTCATCGGAAGATGGCAGACATGGCATAAAGGACATGAGTGGTTAATCAATCAGCAGTTAGAAAAAGGAAAGAATTGTTGGGTTGCAATTAGAGATGTACAAAAGGATGAAAATAATCCTAAATCAGCACAAGAAGTATTACAAGAATTACAAAAAGAACCATTTTTTACAAACAATTGGGATAAAATAATGTTATCAATTATTCCAGATATTGAAAGTGTAAATTATGGTAGAGGTGTGGGATATGATGTAATATATCACGAACCACCAAAGGAAATTGAACAAATTAGTGGAACCGCAATTAGAAAAAAATACATCGACTCTAATGGTGATGTAATTGTTTACAATATAGATACCGAAGATGATAGTAGAGCGTAAGAGACACATTGCTAAAACCATATCATATCGTGTTGTATCAACTTTAATTGGATTTGGTATAATGTGGTGGGTAAGTGGAGATATTAAAGTTGGTGCTGCATTTGGTGTAGCAGAATTGGTATATAAACCTATTCAATATTACTTACATGAAAGAATATGGTATAAATTTATAAAATACGGATTAAAAAAATAAAAAATGAAATTAATAGTAGACAAAGGTTCTAACGGACTAACAACAAAAGAGTTTACGGAGTATCTTAAAACTCCTATACAAAAGACAGAAATAAATCAGCAGGAAGCTGATGAATTAAGAAAACAATTATCTGATGCATTAGTGCAACATCCTGGTTTAGGTATTTCCGCTACACAACTTGGAATTAAAAAAAGAGCGTGTTATATACAATTTGGAGATGAAGAATTATTTTTAGTAAATCCAATTGTTAAAGAAAAATCCAAAGAAGGGTTTCTTTTTTATGAAGGATGTTTATCAATTCCAACCACAATTACAAAGCCAGTTAGAACTATTAGAGCTTCTAAAATTGTTATAGATACTGATAACTTGGGTGAACTAACATTTGAAATTAATCCAGAAGGAGATAAAGCAAATGAACAAATTTCAAAAGAAACTATGATGACAGTTGTGGTTCAACATGAAATAGACCATTTGGATGGGCTTACCATTAAAGATAGAGTATATAATACACAGGTTGTTAAAAAAGTTGATTTTGGTAGAAATGAAAAAATTGTAATGAAATCAAAAGAAGGTGAATTAGTTGAAGTTAAATTTAAAAACGCTAATAAATATTTTTTACAAGGATACGAAATCGTTTAATTATGTTATACACAATAATATCAATATTATCCGTATTAGTAGTTGCATTATCATTTGCAATTTATAATGTTTTACAAAAATTAGAAAAATACGAAGATATCATTGAAGAAAATGATATATTTTTACAAACAGAGTTGGAAAGAAACGAAGCATTACTGGAAGCATTAAGACAGATTGATAATCGTCAAATGTTTGAGAAGGATGATGAAGTAGGTTCTATATTTTATCAAATAAAAGAAACTATTGAAAAATTCAAACAAAAATAACCATGCCTAGAAAACCGAGAAATAAGCAATATTTTACAAAAGATACGGAAGATGCTATTATAGAATATAATTTAACAAACGACCAATATATTAAAGATAAGGTATATAGAGAAAGAATTAAACCCGCGTTTGATAAATTAGCAGAGATTGTGTATAATAAATGGAAATTCACCTACTTTGATGACGACCCACAGGATGTTATGAGTGAAGTTGTTACATTTATGATTGAGAAAATTCATATGTACAAATCAGGCAAAGGTAAAGCATTTTCTTATTTTACTATTGTTGCAAGAAATTATCTTATTTTAAATAATAATGCAAATTATAAAAGATATAAAGATACCGATGTAATATCTGCATTACCAGATAGTTGGGATACTGAAAATAATTTTAGAGAAGAAGAAAGAAACGATGAACATAGAACATTTAACATAAGAATGTTACAATATTGGGATAAACATTTAGAAAACTTCTTTCCAAAGAAAAGAGATTTACAAATTGCAGATTCGGTATTAGAATTATTCCGTAGAGCAGAATATATAGAAAATTTTAATAAGAAATCATTATATTTACTTATTAGAGAAATGACAGGTCACCCTACACATTATATAACCAAAGTTGTCAACAAAATGAAAGAAAGACAAATGGAATTATATAATGAATTTGACAAATATGGTGATATAAAAATTTAATTATGATTCAATTAGGTTTATCAGGATTTTACCACGATTCGGCAGCAGCAATTGTAATAGATGGTAAAGTAATATGTGCTATTGAAGAGGAGAAACTATCTGGTGAAAAGCATGATAGTTCTTTTCCGTTTAAGGCAATTCAATGGTGTTTAGATTATGCAAAAATAAGAATTGACGAAGTTGATATGGTGTGTTGGTATGAAAATCCAAAAGACAAATATCAACGAGTTAAAGAAACCGTTGGTAAGTGGGGTGGTTTAAGATATCGTAAAAAATGGAAAAGCTTCAAACAAAGATGGAATATGGATGAAGGTGCATTGAAACCATTATTGTGGTCTATTGGTTATGAGGGAATTATCACTTACACACAACATCACTTATCACATTTAGCATTATCATACTATACATCACCATTTGATAATGCAATTGGATTATCAATTGATGGAGTTGGTGAAAGACATTCAATATATGCTACGATGTGTGATGATAAAGGATTTCATAAAATACAAACTTTAGAATTTCCACACTCATTAGGATTGATATATTCGGCATTTACTGCTTATTTAGGATTTAAACCAAATGAAGGTGAGTATAAAGTAATGGGATTGGCACCATATGGTGATAAACAAAGATACCATAATATATTCGATAAGGTTGCAACCATTGGTGGTGAATTTGATATTGTAAAGATGGATATGAAATATTTTACATGGGAAACATCAGATACCGATATGTTTAATGATAAATTGATTGATTTAATTGGATTCCCTCCTCGTTTCAAAGATGAACCAATAGAACAACATCATAAAGATTTAGCTGCATCACTACAAAGATGGTATGAAAGTGCATTATATTTTACTATTAATAGAATAACCAATATTTGGAATAGTGAAAATTTAGTATTAGGTGGTGGATGTGCTTACAACGGAACTGCTAATGGAAAAATCAAAACATATACATCAATTAAGAATGTATGGATTCCATTTGCTCCATCTGATGCAGGTTCTGCAATAGGTGCTTGTTTATATCAACACCACATTATATTGGGTAATCCAAAAGTAAAAGGTGGTGATAATCAATCCCCATATTTAGGTCCTAATTTTGATGAATCTGACATAATAAACGCTATAAAAAATAATCAAGAAGGTTTGCGTGTAGAAATGAATTTAAGTGAAAAAGATTTAGTAGAAAGAGTTGCAAAATTAATTAATGATGGTAATATTGTGGGATGGTTTCAAGGTAGAACTGAGTTTGGTGCAAGAGCATTAGGCAATCGTTCTATATTAGGTAATCCGCATCTTTCGGATATTAGAGATAGAATTAATAAGGTTGTCAAAAAGAGAGAAATGTTTAGACCGTTTGCTCCTTCGGTTACTATTGAAGATTATAAAAAATATTTCGTATCAGAAGAAGATGTACCATATATGAATCAGGTTGTTAAAGTAAAAAGTGAAGTAAATATTCCATCGGTTACCCACGTTGATAATTCTGCAAGAATACAAACACTTAAACGAGAAGATAATCCACTTTACTATGACTTACTAAAAGAGTTCGAAAAACTAACAGGAACACCAATTTTATTGAATACATCTTTTAATTTAAAAGACCATACAATGACAAATGACCCAGAAAAGGCAATTTGGACATTTAATAATTGTGATATGAATTATTTAGTATTAGGTAATTTTTTAATTAGTAAGTAATGATATTACACGGATATGGATGTAGTTGGACCGAAGGTGAGGGGTGTGATTCTATAATAGAAGGAGTATTAAGAAATCAGGAATTAATATTATTTAGAAATAAACAATCTTGGGTAAAGCACCTTGCCGATAATTTAAATTGTGATTGGATTAATAATGGTAAAAGTGGAAATCCCAATTCTGTTATATTCAATTCCATAATAGATGATGTAACTACTGGTAGAATTAAGAAGGGAGATTTGGTTGCTATCATGTGGAGTTCATCTTTAAGAGATTATGCAGCATTTTTACCTCGTCAACAATGGGTTAGTTGGTCCGTTAAACACTTGATAAGTAGACCCGATAAGTTTATAAATTCATATCAAAGTAATAATCAATCATATGATGCTTTTCTTAAAGATTATAAAAATTTCTTTTTAAAGAATCTTTTTAATCAAAACTACTATAATATTGTAAATCAAAATTATATAATTTTTTTACAAAGATTATTAGAATTTTATGATATAAAATATTTTATGATTGACGCGTTTGATAAAATGGTTGATATAGAAAACTTAAATGATTCCGATAATTATTTAAATTTAATAAACAAAGAAAAATATTTTTGTTTTGGAACAAGTACAGTAAGAGATTATTTAGAAAACACGAATACAGATTGTTTTGAAAACACAAAAGAGGCCGGCAAACATCCCAATTCATTGGGTTATAATCTAATAAGTGAAGAACTTTATAATTATATAGTAGACAATAACATAATTTAATATTAATATGGCATCAGAATTTCAATTATTTGATGGTAAAAATTTATCATCATTATTTAAAGATATTTACGAAAATCAACAAAACAAAAAGAAAAATATTTCTGAATTGATTGAGTCTTTAAGAAAACTAATTCGTAATGTAGGTGAGGCAACTGTGATTGCTCCTATTATAAAAGACCTAATAGAGGTATCGGTTAAAAATGATGACCACTTAATTAAACTTGCAACCATTGGACAAAGATTAGCAGCGGCCGAAGCCAAAGGTATTGGTGAAGATGGTTGGTTAAGTGAGAGTGAAAAGGCACAATTATTAGTAGAGATGGAAGATACTATTAACGCAGTTGAAGAAAAATCAAAAGAGAGATTAACAGATATTGAAATTGAAATTGAAGAAATAAAAACAAAAGTAAAATAATGGAAAATCAAATAACATCATTTTTAGCAACGGTTGATCGTGTTTTTGGTACAACTAGTCCATTGGAAGATGGGGATATTAAAGATAATGTTTCCATTTATAATGATAATGACAAATTTGCAGAAAAGGATGCTAGAACATATGGAGCTATTACATATTTGTACGAAGATGAAATTATAGATGAAGATTATGCATATCCATTTGATAAAAATAACTTTACATTTCCAATAAAGGGGGAAACTGTTATAATTTTAAAAATGTTTGGAACATATGAACAAACATTTTGGATGCCATACACGAATTCACCATATCCTGGTTATAGAAGAGATTATATAACATTTGAAAGAAGTGCCAAAAGAGATATAGAATTACCTTCCAAAGATTCAAGTGGTAGTGATATGAAAAATACTGCGGCAGCAGGTGGACAAACAAAAACATCCGGAGATAAAAAAGATGATAAGAAATATAAAATAAATGAAAAAATAAAACTATTACAACCTAGAAATGGAGATACTATAATTTCTGGTAGAGCTGGAAATAGTATTAGATTTAGTGAATTTTTATTTACTGAGGATGCTACTATACAATCCGACGGAACTTTTACGGATGGTACTTCATCACCAGGAATTTTTATTAGAAATAAACAAAATCCGGAATTAGATTCAAAACCGATAGGTGAATTAGTAGAAGAAGATATTAATAAGGATGGAACATCAATATACATAACTTCAAATAAGTCAAAGCCGGCATTTAAAGAAACCGTAACTAAAAAGAAAATAGCATTTACCCAATATCCTAATTCAAAAGATTTAAAAGGTGACCAATTATTTGTAAATTCCGATAGAATTATATTAGCTTCAAAAGCAAAAGAATTTATTATATTTGGAAAAGGAAATACAGGAGTTATAACAGATGGTAGATATACAATAGATTCGGCAAAAGATTTCTATGTTCATACGGATTCAAATGCAATTATACATTCAAATAAATCCATAATATTAAATTCGGATGCAAATGGTGTAATTTATTTAGGAAAGGCAGGTAAACCTGGTAGTGCAGGAGCTGATGTTCAACAAATGGTATTAGGTGGGGAATTAATAAAAATATTAGGAGAAATATTAGATGAATGTGCAAAAATACAAATACCAACCGGTGTAGGTCCTTCTGGAGTACCGATAAATGCAGCGGTATTTAAATTTATAAAAGGAAAGTTGGGAGTAATACAATCTGCTAGAAATTATTTAACTAAATAACAATATGTGGGCTATATTTAAATTAAATGTATTGTTAAAAATGGCTTCTGGCCAATACGCAGATGATACAGACTCATTTGCAGAAATGTATGCCGAAGAATATGATAGATGTATCAAGCGAGGGGGTGATATGTTATATGGTGTACCGGTCATTAACGGAAACACAGCAGGTATGGCGAAAGTTATAAAGGATGCGTTGAAGAAAGGTATTAATATGGGTGGTGAAAACTATAATATATTAGCAGAAATATACCCATCTGCATTTGAAGCATATTGGATGGGTGCTGAAATGTCACCATTGCCAAATTTCTTACTAAAACCCGGTGGATGGCCTTCTACGCCTCCTGCTCCTGGTACGGTTATGAATATAGGACCAAATCCAATACCAATGGCAATATCCGCTGCAATTCATAAAGGAATTAAAGAGGCGTTGCAGGAAGCAGAGGAACAATTAAAGTCTCAAGAAATAACTATACCCGGTATTGCTCCTTTACCAAGTATAA
>JACCDP010559043.1_pt1 | contig 10197 bp, 12 predicted proteins | sample 7445841 | NCBI WGS metagenome assembly JACCDP01 (sample SAMN15323441, study PRJNA562643) | freshwater metagenome | isolation source: river surface water | place: USA:Blue River Watershed | collected 2017-08-17
CCGTATATGGTGCGGCTCGGAGACTCCCCATGTGGTTTTGGTGTCTGCTTTTTCCCGTTTGTCAATCCTTTTGAGTTGCTGTAGCCTGTATTCTCTATTGGCGCGGGAGTACCTACCTGATCCTATGACACTATTCTGTGCAGCCTTGATGCGTTTTCGCTGCTGTTCTGCCCGTTCAGGTGTTTGGTAGTCTTCTTTTATAGGCTTGCTCCACCGTGCCACATACTTCTGTATTTCACGCACCAACGAACCGTACTCTTGCGAGCCTTGGGTTTTCTTTGCAGCCGCTAGTGCTTCTGCTGCTTTTAGGAGAGACTTCAAGTGCCGTATGCGCTGGGGCGACCAGTGTTTCGGGATGCTCTTCATCGTATCTGCAACGAATTTATGAATCTCTGTTTTCGCAGCCGCAGCGTCAAGTTTGCCGTTCTCGTAGTCACGCTTCATGCTCGTCCACTTGCCCCGTATGGTATCAGGAAGATCCAGTATCACGCCTGTGAGCCATGCCATACCTAGCGCACCGTACAGTAGAGCAAACACGGGAGCGTTTTCGGGTGTTACAATTGGGGGTATAAAGGGCATTTCGTTTAGTGGTTGGCTCTCGCCTCGGTTCACCACATTGGAGATGGTATGGGTCAGATCAGGGTACTCGTCACGAGAAAACGGATTGGTGATGCGATTCATCGGGGCTTCTCCTGTTGTGAAATTATGTAGCCTTCCAGAGGGGTACGAGCAGAGGAGATACGCAGCAAACGATTGAAGAATTCACGGCGTTTACCACAAGACGCACACTCGGGAATGCCCAGAGCGTGTGTAACGGAGGATATGGCATCACCTAGACCGAAACCCGCACTGGTGCCGCCAGAATGCGGATTAGAGGGAATATTTGAGAATGTAGCCCCACTTTGTGACACTTTGCCCCACCTTTCGGAATGGGTGAAATAATAGGGTTGTGCGTGTGAATGCGTTTATTGCGGTCCGTACTTGCGACCACGCAGAGAGGCAGCGCGTTCCATATTTTCACGCGCACTTCTCGGCAGCGACCGCCCCATCTTCCGCGCGAGTTCTTTAAAGTCCGCGCCTGGTCCCACTGTGGCATCCGCACCAGTCACAGGCAGCGACACTCCGCGCTCCACTTTGCGCTTCCTGCACTGTGGACACGGCTCCCCACACGGTAGGTCACGGTCTGCTATCTTTTTAATGTCTTCGAAAGCGTGATGACACGCACGGCACTGGTACTCATAGGTGGGCATAGTGTAGTCTCCTACACCTATGTAGTGCCTATGGGATCAGCACTCCCGCGCGAGTTTTCTCATGTACTTCTTGTGTTCACGCAGCAGTACACGGCGTGGAATAGGCAATTTAAACTTTCGACACAGTTCCAGTGCCTCGGCTTCGGTCTGCTGCTCTAGTGTCAGGTAGTCACGCTCTCGGTAGATGGGGTCGTCCCGCATCCACTGCTGAAAGTGGGCGTACTCATGTGCAAGGGTGTACAGCCAGTCAGATGTGCGGCGACCACCAATCGCCACACGCAGTTCGCCTTGGTGTCCGCGCTGATGCCACGGTTCAATGAAATATCCCTGACAGCGTTCACCGCCGCCGTTTACTTCGTAGCCTGGAGAGAGGGTAAAGCGCACATTGCACTTCTTGCACTGTGAGCGGATGGTTTTTAGGAAGTGTTGGACTCGGGGATTCTTGAGGTAAGCCATTGGAACTCCTCGGGTTAGGTACAAGTAGATAGTCTAGTCTAGCACAGAAATCCGTGAAGAATAGGGGCGGCAACTACTTTAGTTCGCATTCAAAAATTGGTGTTGCTGGGCTGCGGGCGTGCTGGCTCACGAGTACTCGTGACTGTAGCGATTAAGTACCTAATGAATGGATTCATTCGGTGCGCCCTCTCGACACTGGTCCAGGCGCAGGTGCGAGCGCGTGAAATATTGGGGCGCGGGAACGGGGCAGAAACGCCCCCTGCGAGGTTATCGGACCTCGCTGTCCCCGTAACTCCTTATTTGACAAGGATTTACGATTTTTGGTTGATTTCGGGTGGGTGGTGCTTCCAAAAACCCTGATTTTCCAGTACAATTTAGGCATGGTTCCGACTCTCTCTGCCGCTCTCCCGTCCGCTCCCACTGCTGCGAAGTCGATGCTTGCGCGTCTGCTTGCGGCTGAAAACATTTCGGTGGTTCACCAGAACATCCCGACCGCGTTCTTTGACCTGAAGACGCGCAGTCTGCACCTGCCGCTGTGGTCGAACGCCAGCGGTGCGCTCTACGATATGCTTGTGGGTCACGAAGTGGCTCACGCCCTGTTCACTCCTGCGGACGGTTGGCGCACCGCGATTGATTCGGTCGCTGCTGCCACTGGCTGCGACAAGGACACTGCGAAGCAGTACCTCAACATCGTTGAGGACGCGCGCATTGAGCGCATGATCCAGGCGAAGTTCCGTGGTCTGAAGTCGGACTTCATCGGTGCGTACAAGACCCTGATGGAGCGCGAGTTCTTTGGCGATATTTCAAAGCCGAACAGCATGATCTTTGCTGACCGCTTCAACCTCCACTTCAAGTGTGGCGTTCACGCTGGCACGGTGATCCGCTTCAGTGCGGAGGAAGCCGTGTTCGTGACCCGTGGCGAGACTACCGCTACTTGGGCGGATGTCGTGAGCCTCGCGCAGGACATGATCACCTACGCGCAGGAACAGGCGGCGAAGGCGCAGCAGCAGGACGATCAGCAGTCTGTCTCTGCTCCCTCGGACGAGGGCGATGAGGACGGCGAAGACGGCGAAGGCGTGGATGTCAGCGGCGAGACTGGTGAGCCGCAGGAGAACGATGCCGAAGCCAACAACGGCAGCGGCAAGGGTGACAAGTCGCAGTCGGACTCGCAGGATCAGTCGCAGTCGCCTGGCGACAAGCCCTCGGAGTCCAACGATGACGGCAATACCGCTACGAAGGGCAACAACGCGAAGCGTGTCGTGAACAACGAGATGCAGAGCAGCATCGCCCCGCAGACGAATCAGAACCTTGAGAAGGCTCTTGAGGCTTTTGCGAAGACGAGTGACGGCGTGGACGAGATCGTGCGCGTGAGCGCGGACAACCTGTCCCAGTCGGCGCGTGTGGTGGACTACAAGACCGTGCTTTCGGATATGCGTTCGTCTGCCATGAGCCGCTACATGGGTACGCCTGTCCGCATCTCGGACTACACCACCGCCTCGGTCACGATGGCGACCGCGTTCAACCGCCGCAAGGCTGCTGACAACTGGCGGCGCACCTCGGTGGCGAAGACGGGTTCGCTTGATACCCTCCGCATGAACCAGTACAAGTGGAACGAGGACATCTTCCGCCGCACCACCCGCATCGCTGACGGCAAGAACCACGGCATCGTGATTCTGCTTGACTGGTCGTCCTCCATGAGTCCGATCATGCAGTCCACGATTGGTCAGTTGTTCATCCTCGCGGACTTCTGCCGCAAGGTCGGCGTTCCGTTCGAAGTGTACGCTTTCTCGGATCAGATGTACACGAACGGCAAGGACTACCTCAGCGCGACCGCTGTGCAGGAGCGCGAAGCGGCGTGGGATGCCGATCAGAAGCGTCGCAAGAACGCCCAACTCGTCACCCGCGATGTCACGATGCTGAACTTCCTGTCCTCGCGCATGAACGGTGCGGACTACGAAGCCGCGAAGACCTGCCTGTGGAACTGGCGGCAGATGGGTACTTGCGACCACCGCTACGCGCTCAACGGTACGCCGACCACTGCGGCTCTCGTTGCTGCTGCTGATCTTGTGGAGTCTTTCGTGAAGCGTACCCGTGTGCAGATCGCGCACACTGTCGTGCTGACGGACGGTGAGCCGACCGACTGCATTGACTTCAACATGGATGCCGTCACTGGCACTGCCGCCAGCAACCGCGACTACTCCAAGCGTTCGGCTGTCGTGATCGCTGATCCGCGCACGGGTGCGACCTATGACCTGTCGCGCCTCCGCAAGTACACGAAGGACGAGTACGGCTACCGCAAGTTCGCGGGTTACTTCCAGTTCGGTTCGGAAGGCATTCCCGAAACCGTGCAGTATCCCCACGCGATGATTGCTGCGGACATGATTCGCCGCCGCACTGGCGCGAAGATCCACTGGATCGGTCTGACGCTGCACCGCAGGAACCTTGACCCCTCGCACTACGGCATGGTGTGCAAGGACAACAATTGGAAGCGTGACGGCTTCCTGCGCGGCGATGTTTGGGGTTGGGACTCTGCCATCGTGGTCGATGCCGACCGCTTCCTCCGCGAGGCGAACGGTGAAGTGTCCCGCACCGCGCAGCAGTTCCTTGACAAGGCTGAAGAGCGCATGGACAATGCCCACACGAAGGGCGCACTGGCGAAGGCGTTCATGGAAACGCAGATCGCGCAGGGTTCGCTCCGCACGGTGGCGACCCACATCGGTGAATGCCTCGCGGTGTGAAAAACTCCCTATTTTCTGCAAATGGCGTAAATCGTTTAGTTACAAGAGGTTACAACGGATATTATCGGACGCGCTGTCCCCGTTGGGATTGAAAAAAGCCTAGGAATACAGTACAATGAACCACATGAAGACCGCTTCTTTTACCGTTTCGTCCACTCAGCACTCTTTCATCGTCGCCGTGCGTCCGCACATGGCGAAGCACGGACTCACTGCGAAGTCCACCTGCAACGGTCAGTCGGTGCAGTTCTCGCCGCTGTTCAAGGCGGCTCACGCTGCGGGCTACGCTGCTGTTCCCGCGTGGTGCATGAGCAGCGACCGCAAGGTGGGTCGCGGCGTGTACGCGCTGCCTGAACTCTTTGCGGACGATGCCGCGTTCACGATCACCGAAGTGAAGCGTGGTCGCAAGCCTGGCAGCAAGTCTGCCAAGACCACGAAGCGCGTGGAGCCGAAGGCTGTTGCGGCTCCCGCTCCTGTCGTGACTGCGAACGCTCCTGTCGTTGAGGAGTGCAGCGCGGTCGCGCTCACTGCGGGTACGGACACTGCGGAACTCGCTCGTACCCTCACGCAGGGCGAGAGCGAATCGTTCACGCCGTCCACGGACGACAACTACATTCCGTGGGGCTACCACAACGAGATCAAGTCGATCATCAAGTCGAAGCGGTTCTGCCCCGTGTTCATCACGGGTCTGAGCGGCAACGGCAAGACCACGATGGTGGAGCAGGTGTGCGCCTCGCTGAAGCGCGAGTGTGTGCGCGTGAACTTCACCGCCGCGACCGATGAGGACGAACTGCTCGGTGGCTTCCGTCTGATCGGTGGCGAGACTCGTTTCGTGCCTGGTCCCGTGCTTGTCGCTATGGAGCGCGGTGCGGTGCTGCTCCTTGACGAGATCGACCTCGGCGGTCACCTCATCATGTGCCTTCAGTCGGTGCTTGAGGGCAAGGGCAAGTTCATCCCGAAGATCGGCAAGTATGTGCGTCCTGCGCCTGGCTTCACCGTGGTCGCCACTGCGAACACGAAGGGCAAGGGCAGCGATGACGGTCGTTTCGCTGGCACGAACATCCTCAATGAGGCGTTCCTTGACCGTTTCGCGTTCACCTACGAGCAGGACTACGCTGACCCGAAGATTGAGAAGCGCATTCTCAAGAAGGTCGCGGACGGGCTTGGCGTGGACGATGATGCGTTCCTCGACAATCTCGTTTCGTGGGCGGACATCATCCGCAAGTCGTTCAAGCAGCAGGTGGTGAGCGAGATCATCACCACGCGCCGTCTGCGCGACATCGTGTTCGCGTACTCCGTGTTCGGTGACAAGATGACCGCGATTGAGCGGTGCGTGTCGCGGTTCGACCCGACCACGAAGGAGTCGTTCGTGCAGTTCTACACGAAGGTGGACGCGGACGCGCAGCCGAAGCCCGCTGACGCGACCGATGCCGCCGCGAACACCGCGAAGGCGAACGATCCCAACGCTTGCCCGTTCTGATCGGAGGACACCATGAGTACGCTCGGCGGAATCAAAATCATTCACACCCCCCAACAGGGGAAAACGCTTCACGAACACAACCAACTCAGAATCAAGTTTCCGAACGGGTACTCCGCAAGTGTGATCTATGGCGCACTTGCGTACAGTACAAACGAACGCGGTGAGCGTATCACTGCGCCGCTCGGAGACATGGAGTACGCAGCCACTGTAGAAATCGCAATCTACAATCCGCAAAATGAACCCGTCCCGTTCAAGGACGGAGCAGATGTCAAGGGATTCGTCCCGCTCACCGAACTGTTTCAGATTCTCAACTGGGTCGCAACCCGCTAACACAAAAGGAAATGCCTTCAATGACTACGAACAACAACACGCTTCCCCTTCTCGCCTCGTACACGCCTGGTCAGATTGAATTCATCAAGTTCCTCCAGACCAATCGCGCTGCACTGACGGTGTACGATACCTGCACCGTGAGCCGCAAGGACTTGGTGGAACTGCTTCAGCGGTCGCCGTACATCGCGGTTCCCGCGTGGATCGCGGCTACGAAGGCTCGTCGTGCGGGACGGGGCAACTATCTGATCCCCGAACTCGCTGCGGACATCGCCACGCTCACTGTGAACACGAACAAGCGCGGTCGCAAGCCTGGTTCGCCCAATCAGAAGGGACGGGTCGCGCCGCCGACCACGCCTCCGACCGCTCCGATCACCACTGCACAGCCCCAATTCAGCACCACGAACGCCTAAACCCATGCGACTCATCGCCATCATCGTCACTTCCCTCTCGCTCACTGGCTGCTACACGCAGACGAACATCACTCGCACCGTGCGACACCCTGACGGATCGGTTGAAACCTACGAGAATCGCTCAAACGGTTACAACTACAATCCGAATTTCACGGGTCACATGGACAACAACTACCAGATTCGTGCAAATTCGGACGCATCGCAGCGCATCAATGCGGATTTTGCCCCGCCGATGTCGCCCAACGGTCAGTACACCATTCGCTAAACCCATCGGAGACTCAAAAATGGCACTCGGAATGACTACAATCAAGATTCAGCGCGCACGGATCGCGTATCTCACTGCTGAAATCGCTCGTCTGCGGCGTGAAAACGAGCGTCTGCGCCGCGCTTGTGAAGTTTTTGACTTCAATCCCACGCCTGAACCGCGCACTGACGAGCGCGACTACGGTTTGGGCGGCTCGGAATGGGTTGATCCCATCAGTGGGATTGACACCTGGGACGGCAAGCAGGGCGCAGACTAAAAAAATCCGTCCCTGTAACTCAGTTGGATAGAGTAGCGACCTTCTAAGTCGCAAGTCAGTGGTTCGAATCCACTCAGGGACGCTCAACACACCATGCACTACACCACTGTTTCACAAAATCGTGTGCTGCTCTGGCAACAGGGCAGCAATTCACCCTCCGCAACCGTTGCCCGCAACGCCCAAACCGCTTGGATCAGCGGAAATCAAATCATTGTGCAGTTCACAAACGGCTCAACAGGCATTTTTGAAATCACTCGCTCTGGCACGAACGCCTATCCCGTCCGCATCACTCGCTAAAAGGAAACCCACCATGCCCCGACTTCTCATTAATGACGCTGACCTCCGTGACGACACCATTGATTGGGACGAATTCGCAAATTCAATCCGCTCGGACGCTGATCCCCGCGAGATCCGCCGCCCCACTGACGAAGACGAGTGGGAAGACGAGTGGGACGGCGACGAAGATCCCGACTGACACACACCACACCACACAAGGAGATTGAAAAATGAAGAACCACACCGACCACATCGCAATTCGTGACAGCGTGAACACCCTAGAGGACATCATGTGCCTTATTGATATGTCCGCAACAGAGCCACTGACCGATGACGAACTCCGATCCATGTACACGGACATTGCGACCGCAGTGAACACAATTAAAAGCGTCACTGGCGTAACCACCGAAGCAGACATTGAAGCCCTCATGTTTCCCAAAAAGGAAATAAACTAAACTCCGAGTCTGGCACACTAGCGAACACGAAACACGCTAGTGTGCTTTTCGGCACTGTAGCCCAATGGCAGAGGCATCCGACTCAAAATCGGAACAGTGTGGGTTCGAGTCCCACCAGTGCTATTACAACAAATGCCTAAAATGAACACCAAAGAATTCCAATCCACTGCCCACACCCACCACTGCACCCACTACCGCGTCCTCATGGAGCCGTACTCGCAGGGCAGCACCACTGTGACCTTCCACTACGATCCCACCCGTGGCTCCACATTCGTGTGGCTCACCGCCACCACGCGGGACGGCTCACCCCTCGCAGTGCTAGATGGCGCGTACCGCCTAGAGCGCGACTGGCACATCTCCCTGTTCACTGACAATGCGCGTACCGTATGGGATGACCTGACTGCGCGAGGCTGGGTGCTGATTGCACAGGGCTTCCTCGGCATCAAAACTAAATAAAACGCAGAGACAAGCGGTTCGCCGCCTTGGGGGTTTCGACTCCCATCATCTGCAACGCCCCTGTCTGCCTACGCACAGACAGGGGCTTTTTTTATTTCTACACTCTGCGGCTCACTGCTCCCCTCTGTCGGAGAACAGTGTACGGCGAGTGCGGTGGGGGTTTACTCGGCGCGTTAGCACAGCGAAACCAAATCCATTCATTTCAGTTTCAAAAATTGACCGTGGGACTCCCACCCCACCACAGTTTTCAAATATTGGGTTCCCATCCCCACCCTCCACAAGTTTTCAAATATTGGGAGTCCCACAGAGACTCCCCCTACACTCCCACACACACCCCACCGAAACACTTACACCGCCTCTAAAACGATTACCACACGCCCCCAATCCCTCAAAACGCTTACAGGAAAAGAAAAGGGGGAGTCTTGCGACTCCCCCCTTCCGTGGTATCAGAGATGTGCTATCAACGCTTACGCAGAACAAGTTCAGCGTAGATGTTGCCAACCTTCAGTGATGTGCCTGCAACAGGCTTGATCACACAGTCATTGGACTGTGCGTTGATGTCAACCGTGGTTTCGCCCACATAGTTTCGGGCATTTGCCATGTTGAACTCCGCGTTTCCAAACAACTGTAGATTGCTGATGGTGACACCAGCAAGTGACGGAATGTCTTCGCTGAACGAAAGCGTTCCGTGCTTTACAGTAGCAGTGGTGCTCTGGTAATTTCCCAAAATGGTGTATTCCACAGGAGTGGTGGCTCCTGCTTCGGCGTACAGATTGGTGATGGTGGTGGATTCCATGTCGCCCTGTGGCTGCGGATATCCGAAATACACCACCGCCTTGTCCATGAATGAACTGTAGGAACCTTGTGTGACTCCCCCCATATCATCAATGTCGTACTGCTGTCCGAGTCTTGCAGGAGGAGTAATGCGGAACGAACCGTTGGGCAACTGAATGCCTCCCGATGCGCCGCCCGAAACGCCTTCTGGCAGAGAACACGCGAATCCGCCAGTGGGAGTAATGTCACCGTGAATTCTGACACCCACACTATGAATCTGGTCCACATTATCAATGTTGATTACCCGTGCGGTGGCTGCTGCTCCGTGGAGCAGATACGCAATATCAAAAACCTTGGTTTGTGATGCCGAGCGGTATACACCGTATTGACCAGCAGTGGCTGCTGCAACTATGCTGGTGGGTGGAGCCAGATCAATCACATTGGTTTTTGCGTAGTGTATCAGTACCAGATTGCGAGGAGCAGTCATTGCGCGAATAGCATTCCAGTGACCAGAGACAGTAAGTGGACCGCTGTAATAGGTGTCGTCTGTCTGCGTAATAGTTCCCCACCCATTCCATGCATACGGTCCGCTGAGTCCAGTGGTGTACACCATGTTGTCGCCTTCGTTGCGAGGAGTGGTGGCTCCTGTGAACTGAGGAGAGGTGTACGCGGTGGGAATATTAATATTTCCAATGTACAGGCGGTTAGCAGATCCGTCATACGCAGAAGTGGTGGCTCCTGCAATCTGTGCCGTTACTCCTGTAATAATGGTGTATGTGCTGCTTTTTGCGGAAGCGTTCCAGGTTCCACGGAAATTAATGGTGTATGACGGTTGATTCGCATACGAAAGACCAGCGGTGGTGCCGAACCAAGACGGGCTTGACCACGCGAAGCCGCTTGCCGAAGTTGCGCCATTAAACACAAACGAAGAATTCGTGACACCAGTGGTTTTCCACAAATAGTCTGCCCACTGAGTCATTACAGAACTGTTGATGGCTCCCCCTATGTTGAGGAGTGGATACGATGGTGCCACATAAGCACTAATTGTTCCAAC
>JACCDP010574480.1_pt1 | contig 10195 bp, 4 predicted proteins | sample 7445841 | NCBI WGS metagenome assembly JACCDP01 (sample SAMN15323441, study PRJNA562643) | freshwater metagenome | isolation source: river surface water | place: USA:Blue River Watershed | collected 2017-08-17
CAATCCTTCAATCAAGAGCTTATCAACAACGAAAGTTCTGTTCCTGTTTTGTTGATCGATGATTCTACTAAGAAAGTGATAGGTAGCAATCTGGATGCGTTTGCGTTCGAGAAAAAGGACTTGAAGCAACAAGTTGCTGAGCTTGAATTCCAAAACATTCCAATTGTCATAGACTTTAACAAGGGTTCAAAGAGTATTCTTTATTATGGCGCAAGTCCTGAACTCCAGCAACTACAGAATTTTCCCTACATCATTTTCTTTATCATCGCCCTGTTTGTGTTAATTGGCTATTTGATTTTTAGCACCTTCAGAAAGGCTGAGCAAAATCAGGTATGGGCAGGAATGGCAAAAGAAACGGCGCATCAGTTGGGGACACCACTATCTTCCTTAATGGCCTGGATTCAATTGCTGGAATCGCAGGATATCGACCCAATGATTCCGGAAGAAATGCAAAAGGATGTAGACCGCCTAGGAAAGGTAACAGATCGATTCTCTAAAATTGGTTCTGGTGCCCGTTTGGATAAGACTGACTTGGTTTTAACGGTGAAGAATGTGTTGGATTATTTACGTCCACGCATTTCAAGTAAAGTTGACATCGATTGCCTGGCAAATGAACCGCTGCCTGTTTTTCACAATCCCTCGCTCATGGAGTGGGTAGTTGAAAACATTGTAAAAAATGCTGTAGATGCTATGGAAGGCAATGGTAAATTGACAGTATCGCTCCATCGAACATTGGGTTGGGTGCACATCGATATTTCAGATACAGGCAAGGGGATTCATCCAAAACAGTTGAAAACGATTTTTCAACCTGGATTTTCAACCAAAAAAAGGGGATGGGGCTTGGGATTGTCCCTTGTGAAACGAATCATCAAAGATTACCACAAAGGCAAAGTATTCGTGCTTCATTCCGAACAAGATGTTGGCACTACTTTCAGGGTGTCTATTCCAAGCAAATGATCCTCTACATGTTCTGTAGATCCACCATGCGCATCGCAATGAAGGATTTCAATACTTTAGCGCCAACGCCTGGCACATCAATGTGAATCAAATAAATTCCTGAAGAAATGGGAATATTTGCATTGTTTGTCAAGGTCCAATCCTGGAAAGTGGTCGGGTTGTCTTTTTTAATGGTCTTAATCAGTTTTCCCTGTGTATTGTAGATGGTAATGGTACAGGTTTCCGGCAAATTGATGATCTTAATGCGGTTGTCCAGTCGATTGGCTTCGTATTCTGAAAAGGCCAGGTAAGGATTGGGAACGACATTGATCAGATCCAAGGCTTCAGTGAGCGCATCTAAGTTGCTGATGTTCGTGCGAACGGATGTCATATCCCACGAGTACATTGGTTTTCCATTATTTGCACCTGTCACTTGATAGTTCTTGTATTCTTTGTTGATGCGCAACCTAATTTTTACATCGGTGGATAGCAATTGTTGACCACTTGTTTTCAATGGAAAAGCAATCCAGCTCAAGCTGCCGTAGACTTCTCTTTTTGAAGTAGCATTGTTAGCCTCAACCTGAAGCATTTTTTGGTACAGGTGATTGCCACTAGTTGTTTCAGCCTGTGATGGGATGTAAGCAGGGAAATCGTATCCAGCACTGAAATTATTGATTGTTTTTTGGTCTTGACTAAAAATATAAATCGCATGCATTCCGCCCATGACTGGTATCCCTGTTGCTGATGTCAATCGATCTGTTGGATTCCAAACCATGTCTGAACCATTTTCATTGCCCAAGAATGAATTTTCACCGAATGCCATGTACAAGCGTCCGCCGGTTTCGAGATCGATTGCGTAGCCTGGAAACCAACCCATTCCTGTGGTTCCAGAACCATCTGGATTACCATTTTTGTCAACAGAGGCACTTTTTCTCAGGGCACCGGGAATACAATTGCCAATATTTAAGGCTGGATCACGTCCAAGTTCGATGACCGGACACCTCGTCCATTTCGATTTGTCACTCGTGAGCACAATGTCAACACTCGGTAAAAATGAAATGGAAGCATTCGTTTTTGAACTTCCGGGATTGCTCAGGTTGTAATAGGCTAAAGGCATGTAGTCCGATTGATAACCAACCAAACGATGTGGCGCAATGCCTCCACCCAGAATTTTTGCATAATTCTTTTCAAGGTCAACACCGATCTCATCTTTGTATGCACATGGATCGAGATAACTTGCAAAATCCGGCTGACAAGAATAATTCGAACTTGATGGGTCAGTATCAGGTGAATAATCTCCTGAACGAATCCAGTTGGTTGGGAAGAAGGCATCATTGTCGTTCACAAAGCTCAACCACGGTTTGGAGGAATCGGCATAAGACATCGTAGCCTCGATCATGTCGGTCTTTTTAACGGAGGCATTGCCCGTTGGACCATAGTAGTTTTCTTGTTTAATCTGCACTGATATGCCCCATTTTGGGATGATCTGTTCGTTGTTGTTAGCGATGGTTTGCAGCGAACTAATAGAATCCAATAAAACACCTCCTTTACTGGTAAAGCGATAAATGATCCAGGAGGCCGTATCTGCTCCATTGAAATCGGATGGATTATACTCCCGAAAACGACATTCGAAATATCCATCGGCAATATTCAATGGGTCGACAACTTTTACGTTGATAGGAGCACCATTTTTAGCATATATTACTTCATTTGCACTTCCATTTTGAAGAATATAATTCGCTGTCACACTTGTGTATTCCAATGAGCGATTCCCGTTGCCATATCCGTCGTGACGCGTGATTTCGGGTGTGTCTCCGTATTCCAAGTAATGTAAGGTGCCACCAGCTTCTGGCATTGGGTTGTGCGGAATCCCTTCCACTGGGCGAACTTCTCCGTTAGCGGCTTTGCGGCTATTCAAGTACTTCTTTTTTTGACCATCCAGTAGGTTAGGATCATTTGGATTGTAGTCTTTGTAATTGTTGTAAGCATAGGAAACAGCGAGGTAGTAATACCTTTTGAAATTTACCAATCGGACATCCCCCTGAGCGAAAAGATCTGTTTTTACGCAGAAGCTATGGCGGATTCCTTTGTTCTCCCCATCAACGCGTTCAATTGGAATACTGGCTTGAAGGTCTTCATCGAATTCGAAATTGATGATCTGCGAAACGCCATCTTTGATGTCGCATTGCGCAACCAATCGAGCCTTTTCAGGATTGTCCACATCGGAGAGGGAAACAGCCTTGTTTTTCAATTGATAGATCTGGTATCCCTGAAAGCGGTAATTTCTGTCGGCTGTGCTATCGCTGGTAATGATAAAAGGGTCGTATTCTTCATACGCTTCGTTGTAGTTATTTGAACTTGCCGAATTAAAAATTGTGAGGATCAATTCGTTCTCGAGCTCTTGGATGTATAAGTCAGGCGCATGTGGACCCTCGAGCACTTTAAAACAATTCTCAAAAAGTGCCTGTGCTTTGTCGTCTGCCCGGCGCAATTCCTCTACAGAAGCAAAGGGGTCACCGCTGTTCGCCCGTGCCCAGACAACGCCCACGGTAATGTTGTTGACAGCTCCCGGTTTCAGGACGAATGGTCCGGCCGATTCCACAAATCGTCGATCATTTGGTGGGTTATTGGATGTTTGTTCGGTCCATGGCGCCTGTGGAAAACCACCAGTTCCCCAACCAAGCGGATCAGTATCACCCGGAAACATGAAGGCACACGGTACATTCGGATTGGTTTCAGCATCCGAAATATGACCACTTCCACCATAATAGAAGGGCGAACCGTCTTTCCAATACCCACGCAAGTAGTTGTAATAATCACTGGATGAGATCGGATCTGTTTGATTTGGATTGGCGCCATTCGTTGTGTTGGAGTAATACAAGAAGCGCCGCATACCGAAACGTTCGTTGTCAATGACACCATCGCCGTATCCTATGCCATTCAAGGCTTCATTTTCGTTGATTCCAAATGCATTGTCGATGCCATCATTGTCCTGGTATGGACCCTCGAAAAAGTCGACACCAACAGCAGGAGGATTGTAGCCGTATCCTTGAAAACCTGAATTGTCTCCATCGAAATTGTCACCATTGTAATAATAGCCCAATCCGCGGTTTACGTCACAACCCACGTAATCATCGAACGGATCACCCAAAGCTCCATCCGTGAAAAACCCAAAATAGGTATTGTAAAGGGTTTGTGTGCCCCGGTTTATCAGCTCATAGTTGTAAAAGGTCATGTTGTTCACTTCATCGTTGGAAGCAAAAGCAAAGGCTTGTGCCCTGATCTCCATGCCTATCGGATCTGCACCTGTTTCCGTATGAATATTTCCCTTATCGTTCATCACCCACCAGAAATTCATATCGCCGTACAAACTTATGGATCGTTCTGTTTTACATTCTTTTGTTCGGTTGATGTCATACCATGGGTAATCGCCATCCTGCCAGTTGTAATTTCCGTCCTCATTGTAATCGAAAAAAGGCGCCAGGTAATAATCCTGACCTAAGGTAAGATCGCCATGTGCCGGCCATTCTTTGATGATTTTTGGCACGCTGTAATCGGGAAATAATTCAGATTGTGTGGAGGTACCGTTCAAGGCATCGTCAACTCCGGCTTGGTACCAAGCACTGAACTCGCGGATCATGTCCTGCGTGGTTACAAAATGTTTGTCGTATTTTGCGCAGTTTTCATAATTTGTTTCGGCAGTCACTTTAGAGAGCGGACCGGTCCAGTAATCTTGTCCTTCACGGTAGCGTAGCGCAGCAAGTTTCAATTGATTGTTGATGTCCGTACCGCCCAACCACAATGCTGCGGTGAACAAGGCCATGGTTCCCGAGTTCTTCGGTATTTCGTAAGTAGAATAATTCTGATTTGGAATTTGCCATAGGTTTCCTGCTGTGTGCACCATGGCTCGTACATTGTTCAGCTCAAGATAAGTGGTTGTTGAGGGAGGAGTGCATTGTGCTGCTTTTGTTGGTGCTGCTGACACTTTAACTTTTCCGGTGCCGGCGAATGGTTGCGCGAGAGCACTGTTAAGTGTAGAGAGTAAAATGATGACATATAATTTCTTCATGCACGCACTTCAAAGCACCAAGTTAGGAAAAATTCAATGATACAGGGCACTACTTTACATCCATTTTTCTTGTGACGAACTCAATGAGCAAGGCATGTATTTCATCAAATTTTTCGAAGCTCAAATTTTCGTAGGTATCGTTGATGTCGTGGTAATTTTTATTTGGTCCCATGGTGTATATGAAGAATGCAGGAACGCCTTTTTCGGTAAACCAGTAGTGATCCGAATTCGCTGCCGGACCTCTGGATTTGATCTGGGGAAGCAGTTTTTTTTCATCGTTAATGGTTTTCATCAATTGGAATTCCCGGTCAAAGAGCGTTGCATTGACAAGTGTAATTCCTTCCTCACCACTTCCCATGATGTCTAGGTTAATTAAGAAATCGATTTCATTCAGCTGTATCAGGGGATGTTCCGTGAAATACTTCGACCCCATAAGGCCGATTTCTTCTCCAGCAAAAGCAATGAATAAGAGGTTGACATTTGGACGAAACTGTTTAAAAAAATTCGCCAATGACAACAACATAGCGGTGCCACTCGCATTATCGTTTCCACCGGGGAAATAAGTGGCCGAACCCATTTGACCCAAATGGTCATAGTGAGCGGTAAAAACGATTGTTTTGTTGGTTTTCTTTTTGGCTGGTAAAGAGGCAATCACGTTTCGCGCTTGGTGGTTGGTTTTTAGTTTGGCAACGATGTGCACGTCAATTGTGCAATCTTCTGCGAAACTACTTGCCTGCATCCGAATAAAAGGATTTTTTGCTTGCTCTTGTGCCACCGACCAGGTGAATTTTTTGTCTGTAAGCACGATTACTGGATAAAAGTCTGCAAGCATGCGCTCAATTGCACTTATTTTTTTTAGTGTGTCGCTACTAAGATTTACCTCGTTGATTGCAATACTATTATAGGTTGAACTTGCATCTATTTCTCGGAGAATTTTTTTGAGTTCAGTATCATTCAGCGCTTCTTCGGTTGCTAAAATCCTTGGTCGAAGAGAGGCGCGCCCACCACTACTTTCAGGATCGACTAAATAGTCAATTCCTGGTTGCAATACTTTTCCATTCACTTTCACTTCCATCGCACCGGGGAAATGATTGACAGCAAATTGAAAGGGTTGAAAATAGGATTTACCTCGTTTTTTTAGGCCAATTTTTTTGAATTGCCCTGCAATGTACTGGGCCGCTAGTGAGTCGCCACCGTCGACGTAACCCCTGCCGTGAAAGTCCTTTGAGCAAAGTTGTTTTGTAATCGCACGAGCATCAGATATTATTTTCTCATCTGCAATCGTTTGTCCATAGACAAAGGGAAAAACGAGCAGAAAAAATACGCATGGTAGTTTAGCCATGTCGGCGCTTGACTTTTGTCATGAATTCTTCAATTGTATCGCTGTCTGCATCGTCCCAATTGTATTGCGAAGCCGCATTTGCCAACAAACTAAGTGCATCAGGGTAAGAATTAAGAGCGTCCAGTTTCTTAATCGTTTCTGAAAAAGCTTCGCTTGAGCCATCGAACAATTCGTTGATGAATTGCAAACGCTCATTCAATCCGAAAGTGCCAACCAGCTGATCTAATTTGGTTGTTCCCAGTTGCGAGAAAAATCCAGGTTCAATTGTTGAATATTTTGAAAGTAGATCGCTGTCAACCAATGCCTGATTAGAGTTGCTTACTTCCTCTACTATCGCGGGTTCTTCAACCATATGTTCTGGAATAACAATTTCTTCAGCCACTTCCTCTTCAAAAGTTTCAACGTTCACAAGCGCGGGTTCTGGTATGTTATTCTCAAGGTCGTGGTCATTTTGCAATGAAAGTTCTTCTTCATGCAAGGTTTCAGACTGTTCGTTTTCTTCCTCCTCCAAAGAAATTTCCTCTTCATTGTCCTCCGATACCTCTTCGGTTGCTTCATCAAATAGACTCAAATCGAATGTTGGTGCTTCGGAAATGCTTTCGTCAACACTTGCGCTTTCTTGCTCTTTCTCAAGGGGAATGGTTGGAACGATTATTGGCTTTTCGGATACTTCTTCAGGAGTAGGAATGCTGACAGAAATGTTTTCTGAGTTTCCGTAAATTTTAAGTTCGTAAGCTTTGTAGCGCAAAATGAGCGCTTTTTCGTGCATCTCAGCTGAACAGTCTACCAAGTTATTTAACTCCTCCTCAGTTAAGGCACCTCTTTCCAGTTTGTCAAGAATTGCTGTGATTTTGTTCACTATTTTTATCATTTCCATTCGACTTGTTTTGAGCGTTGTGTCTATTTTTCAACAATTTTCTAAAGTTGCTAACGATAGTTGCAAAAGCGCGCAGAAATTTGCGACTTTTATTCCCCAAAATTATCCATCAAAGAAGGATGAGAAAGCGAGTAAATCAAATTTTCTCTTCCAAGTGATGTTAATAAACCCAAAAGCAAAAGTACGCGCATGTTTTTAGAGCAATTTCCAAATGAGCAACGACAAAATGGATGGGTCGAAGTAATCTGTGGATCCATGTTTTCGGGTAAAACAGAAGAACTCATTCGACGCCTGAAACGCGCACAATTTGCCAATCAGCGGTTGATGTTGTTTAAGCCGTTGGTCGATAATCGCTACCACGAGGAAAATGTGGTCAGTCATCAGGGAACTAGCTTGAAAGCAGTAGTTGTAGCCGGTTCTCAGGATATATTGAATACCTGGACCAATGAGCGCATCGTGGCGATTGACGAAGCACAATTTTTTGATGAAGGCATCATTGATGTTTGCAACCAATTGGCCAAAAAGGGCGTTCGTGTAATCATCGCTGGATTGGACATGGATTACAAAGGCATACCATTCGGGCCCATGCCAAGTTTGTTGTCAATAGCTGAATATGTAACAAAAGTGCACGCCATATGCGTTTCTTGTGGTAATTTAGCGCAGTTTTCGCACCGTACGGCGAGTGAAACTGATCAAGTGCTTGTAGGAGCAACTGAAAAATACAAACCGCTTTGCCGCACGTGCTACAATAAGATAGCGCATTGAAACTTGGCATCGCATACAAAGATTTTTGCTCCATTTTAACTGGCTCTTCCGATCAGGGTGGGGCAAACAAAATCATTCATCAGATCTATACAGATACGCGACGCATTGTAAATGCGGATGAAGCTGCTTTTTTTGCCCTTGTTGGAGAATTTCGCGACGGACATGCCTTTATTGATCAAGCTTACGAGAAAGGAATCCGTGTTTTTGTGGTATCGAAAGGTGAGGGTTATACCCGTTTTGCTGACGCTCATTTTGTTCAAGTGGAGGACACACTGCATGCACTTCAGACGTTGGCCAAATTTCATCGGAATAAATTTCATTATCCCGTGATCGCCATTACAGGTAGCGCGGGTAAAACAACCGTGAAAGAGTGGATCTATCATCTCCTTAGTCCAGAGTTGCGTATCATTCGTAGTCCAAAAAGTTACAATTCAACGCTAGGAGTGCCACTTTCCTTGCTCGAAATGGATGAAAACTTTGACTTGGCGCTGATTGAGGTGGGTATTTCAACACCTGGTGAAGCTGAACGATTACAGGAAATAATCTCCCCTGATTACGGTATTTTTACAACTTTTGGGCGCACACATCAGGAAAATTTTGTTTCCAGCATCGATCACCTGACTGAAAAATTGAGATTGTTTTCGGGGATTAAAAAAACGTACTATCCTTCTTCAATTGTTCTCAGTAATGAACAAGAAAAGCAGATCAATGGTCAAGTTCTCAGGGAAGCATTATTCAAAAAGGAATTGGCGTATTTGCCCTTTTTTGATAATGCAAGCATCAACAATGGCATGATTGCCATCGCAATTGCAAAACTTTTTTCCAAGACCAAGGAAAATCTTTCGGATAAAATCAGCACGCTGCCGAGCCTGGCATTGCGAATGGAAACATTCGACGGAGAAAATGGCAATACCATCATCAACGATACATACAACCTCGACCTCGACGCCTTGCATCATTCGCTGGAATACCAGATGCGGGTAGCTGGCAATCGGAAGCGAATTGTCATCATAGGATTGGACGAAGAGCATTATGGAAAACGAAAAGAGGTTGAGTCATTGGTCAAATCCTATCATCCTGATCAATTGTTGATCGTTCGACCGAATGAGTTGCCGAGTGAGCGATTCGAACATGTGGTTGTGCTAATCAAAGGAACACGTAAGGCCAACATGGAACGATTGGCGCAGCAATACCGTTTGAAGAAACACAAAACATTTGTTGAAATAGATTTGAATGCGCTCAGGCACAACATCACTGTATTCAAAAAAGAGCTTTCTCCCGATACTAAGCTAATCGCCATGGTCAAGGCGCAATCCTATGGTTCTGGAGTTGAGAAAATGGCAGCATTTCTTGAACAGCAGGGAATCGACTACCTAGGGGTTGCCTATGCTGATGAGGGCGTTGAATTGCGGAAGCAAGGCATTACACTGCCTATTTTGGTAATGAATGCTGAAGAGGGGGGATTTGAAGACTGTATCCATCATCAGTTGGAGCCGGCAATTTATTCATTCAATCAGATGGATGCCTTTATTCGTGAGTTGATTCACCATGGTAAGCAGTCCTTTCCAATTCATGTGAAAATCGATACGGGCATGAAAAGGCTTGGATTTGAGATCAAAGATCTGCAAAAAGTGTGTGAGATCTTGAGTGCTCAACCGGAGGTTGTTGTCAAGAGTATTTATTCCCATTTATCAGACGCCGATAACCGTAGGGACAAGCGTTTTACGGAGCACCAAATCAAGCAGTTTGAGCAAGCCAAGCAGCTAATGGCCAAACAACTCAATTACTATTTTGATCAGCACATTGTCAACTCTGAGGGCATTGCGAATTATCCAGAGGCACAATACAGCATGGTGCGTTTGGGCATTGGTATGTATGGAATTTCGAGCCATCCTGCTTACAAAAGACGCTTGCAGCCAGTGCTAAAATGGAACAGTTCCATTTCGCAGATCAAAACACTGAACAAAGGAGAGAGTGTGGGATATGGTCGTTCATTCATTGCAGAAAAAACGATGAAAATTGCGGTCATTCCTGTAGGATATGCCGACGGATTTCGTAGGAGCCTAAGCAACGGCCATGGCGGAGTCTATATAAAACAAGCGTTTTGTCCGACACTCGGTCGTGTGTGCATGGATATGATCATGGTTGATGTGACAAGCATTGACGCAAAAGAGGGTGATGCGGTTGAAATCATTGGAAAACACCA
>JACCDP010181975.1_pt1 | contig 10193 bp, 9 predicted proteins | sample 7445841 | NCBI WGS metagenome assembly JACCDP01 (sample SAMN15323441, study PRJNA562643) | freshwater metagenome | isolation source: river surface water | place: USA:Blue River Watershed | collected 2017-08-17
CTACGCATTTTGGAGACAATGCAATCAATAAAAGAAATAAATTACTTCAAGAAGCATTTACAAAAGCGATTAATAACTTACAAAAAAAATTAGGACCTTCTATGGACCAATGGGTATATGGACAAGCTAAATACAAACATACTACCATGGAACATCCGCTTTCTTCCATTGTAAGTAAAGAAATAAAGCAACAACTTAATTTAGGACCATTGCCCAGAGGCGGAAATGGACAAACCCCAGGATCTACAGGTAGTGGAGACAATCAACTAAGTGGTGCTAGTTTTAGAATCTTAATTGATACAAAGGATTGGGACAAGGCATTAATGATCAATACACCAGGTCAATCTGGAGATCCAAGCAGCCCTTACTACAGAAACCTATTTGAAACATGGGCTAATGATCAATACTTCCCTGCTTATTATTCAAAGGAAAAAATAAAATCTGTTACCAAAGAAATAACTGTTTTACAACCACATTAAAACACTGCTTTCAATGGATTCAATTGGAATGATGTAAGCTTTGTCTTTTTATCGGTAGATCTTATGGCTATTTTGGTATACGGCTTCTTGCTAAAATATAAATCTGTCATTACGGTTAAGCCATTATCAGCAAACAATTCAATACTGGCTTTATCGATGATGATATCCAAATTCATTTTGGTTGCATTGGTAAATCTTGGAGCAACATGTTTTGCAGCAAAATCAGGATGAAAATTAGTGATGCCAGATTTTGAACGATCTATAAAATATTGATGCTTTACATGATCATAACCAATGATCAATTCTTCTTGTTGTGAATTAGATAAAACAATTTCAAAAGATCTAGCAGTATCCAGATTCAATTGTACTCTTGAAGGCTTGATACCATGTTTCTTATTGATCACAAATGGTTTGGATAGCGCTATATTTTTATCATGTTCACTACCCACCCATTTTTCTAATCGCTCCACTCTTTCAATAGGCTTAGAGGATAATAAAAAACCATGTGCGCTATCACCCGTATTCACTAAAGACAAATTTCTTGGTATCGTTAAACCTGAGCGCCATTTTTGAGTAGGGACTACTTGTGCATACAACCAGTTACTCATCCATCCTGCTAATATGATTTTATCCCCTGTATTGTTCCAAGTAACCCCTGCATAATTATCAGCACCATAATCCATCCATTTAGCTGCTCTATCATAGGGTGTAAAATAATGACCATCAAAATCACCCACAAAATATTGCGTGCCTGATCCCTTTGCTGGAGCACCTGGATTCACATTCACAATCAATACCCAACGTTTCTTTCCATCTACATCAAAAGAAACTAAATCTGGACACTCCCAATTTCCATCATGCACGCCCATACTTGGACCACCAATATCCGATTCCTTTTTCCAATCTCTTAAATTAGGTGAACTATAAAATTCAATATGATCTCCTACAGCTAAAGACATGATCCATCTATTGGTTGGTTCATACCAAAAAACTTTAGGATCTCTAAAATCTTTAAGATGTGGCGTCCTAATCACTGGATTGCCTTTATAGGTTTTGAAGGTCTTGCCTGCATTTAAACTAATAGAAATACTTTGGTTTTGATAATCATCTCTTCCTGCTTTCTCCCCTTCCATACTATGCTGGGTATAGATCGCCACCAAGGGCGCTTTTCTACCTCTACCAAATCCAGAAGTGTTATTGGAATCAATCACCGCACTACCCGAAAAAATAGTCCCCAAATCATTTGGATACAAGGCAATCTTTTTATGCTTCCAATGAATTAAATCCTTACTGGTTGCATGCCCCCAATGCATGGGCCCCCAAACAGAAGCATTTGGATTGTGTTGATAATATAAATGATACACCCCTTTTACATATATCATCCCATTGGGATCATTCATCCATCCTGCTTTAGGAGTGAAATGTATCGCAGGACGATACAATTTATCTGAATTGAGCTTTTTCTTCAACCACTGCGCTTTAGTGGTAAAACCAATTACAACTAGTAGGGTAATCAATACTATTTTTTTCATGCTACAATTTACTATTTAATATAAATTTGAGAATCTTATTAAAACACATAATTAATTTATTTAATATTAAGCGATTGTTAATTCAATGGGAATTGTGACAAAAAACACATTTTATATACCATATTTTAAGTAGTTTTGCGGCATAAAAATTAACATTTTATTAGGAATCACATATTCTATAAAATTTTAATATATTTTGAATCTAGAAATTAAATAACAAACAAATGAAAAAAACAATCTTGTTTTTAGCAACCTGCATGACAACCATCATCAGTTTTGCACAGATTACAACTTCAACTATCTCGGGTGTTGTTGTAAACGAAAAAAAAGAAGTATTGGTTGGCGCATCTGTCACTGCGACACACGTTCCAACAGGTACTATTTACAAAACCGTAACTAATAAAACTGGCTCTTACGTATTTCCAGCTGTTAGAGTTGGTGGTCCGTTTACAGTAGCTGTAAGTTTTGTAGGTTATAAAAATGATCAAGTAACAGACATTGGAACCAATCTGGGTATTGCTTCAAATGTTGACTTTACTTTGTTCTCAACAGGTTCAAGCTTACAAGAAGTAGTTGTTTCTACCAATAGAAACGGAATCTTCTCTAAAGAAAGAACTGGTACTGCTCAACAATTTGGCAGAAGAGAGTTACAAAATATTCCAATCACTGGTGCTAGAACTATTGAAGGTATTACCAAATACAACTCAAACGGTAATGGTGCAAGTTTTGGTGGACAAGATTCTCGTTTAAATAATTTTACAATTGATGGTTCTCAATTCAATAATGGTTTCGGTTTAGGTTCTTCAGCACAAGCTGGAGGTAGAACTGGAGCTTCTGCTATCTCTTTAGATGCGATTGAGCAATTACAATTAAATATTGCTCCATTTGATATTCGTCAATCAGGTTTCACTGGTGCTGGTATCAACGCTGTTACAAGATCTGGTACAAATGAAATTGAAGGTTCTTACTACCAAACAGAAAGAGATAACTCCTCTAGATACAATGGAGATAAAGCTGCTGGTGTTAAAGTAACTCCTTCTAAATTTTCAGAGAAAGTACAAGGTTTTAGAATTGGTGCTCCAATCATCAAAAACAAGTTATTCATCTTTGCAAACTATGAAAAATTAGAGAAGACTGAACCAGGAACAAACTGGATCTCTACTGGTTCTCCTTTAACAGGATCTCAAATTTCAAGACCAACATATGCTCAATTAGAAACTTTATCTAATTTCATGAGAGATAAGTTTAACTATATCACTGGTCCTTGGGAAAATTACAACAACGCAACAGTTTCAGAAAAATTCTTGATTAGAACTGACTGGAACATCAACGATCAGCATAAATTAACTGCTCGTTATGTACACCATAATTCAAATGCAGATATCAACATTTCAAACTCTGCATCAGCAGGTTTTGGTAATAGAACGAATTCAGCATTGGCAATGAGTTTCCAAAATAGTGGATATGGTATTATGGATAATACACGTTCAATTGTTGTTGAATTAAATAGTAAAATCTCAAATACTTTACACAACAATTTAATTATTGGATACGATAAGCAAATTGAAGATAGATCTTACAGAAGTAGTATGTTCCCAACTATTGATATTAAATTAGGTTCAACTACTTTGACTTCAGTTGGATTTGATCCATTTACGCCAGGTAATAAATTAGATTACAATACTTTTCACATCACAAACAATATCACCAAATATGCTGATAAGCATACATTTGTGGGTGGTTTCAATTTTGAAAAATATCAATCAAATAACTTATTCTTTCCTGCATCAAATGGTGTATATGTATTTAATAGCTTAGAAGATTTCTACACAGCTGCAAACCAATCATTGGCTGCAGGTGGTGCACCTTCTGCTTTTGTACCAGCTAGAACACAATTCCGTTATTCAGCATTACCAGGTGCAATTGAGCCATTACAAGTTTTAAATACAACTCGTTTAGATGTATATGCACAAGACGAATATCAATATAATAGAGATTTAAAATTCACTGCTGGTATTAGAGTTGCCATGATTGACTTTGTTAATACAGCAATTGAAAACCCTGCAATTACAGCAATATCATTTGCAAATGGCGCTTCTTTCAATACTGGAGTTATGCCAAAAACACAGTTTTTATATGAACCAAGATTTGGATTCAACTGGGATGTCAAAGGTAAAAAGAAAACACAAGTTCGAGGTGGAACAGGGATATTCACAGGTCGTCCTCCATATGTGTTTATTTCAAACCAAATTGGTAACAATGGTGTGTTAACTGGATTCATCGATGTGAGTGGTGCTGCAGCTGCGAAATATGGCTTCACTCCAAATCCAAATAAATATTTTATTCCATCAACACCAACATTGCCTTCTACATTTGATATTGCTTTAACTGAAGAAAATTATAAGTTTCCTCAAGTGTTTAAATCTAATTTAGCGATTGACCAAAAATTACCATTTGGCTTAGTGGGTACAATTGAATTCTTGTACAATAAGAATTTAAATGCAGTTCATTACTACAATGCTAACTTAGAAAATCCAATAAGCTCTTTTACAGGCGTAGACAACAGATTTAGATTTGCAGGTAATGACAATGGTGTTAGAATCAATGATAATGTATCTAATGCGATAGTTTTAGCTAATAAAAACAGTGGTGATTTCAAATCAATGACGTTGAAATTAGAAATGCCATATAGAAAAGGTGTTTGGGGATCTTTGGCTTGGACAACTTCTAATGCTACAGATTTCATGAGTGCTGGTTCTATTGCTTCAGGTAGCTGGACAAGTGCAAGAGCTGTAAATGGCAACAACAATTTATACCTTTCTAATTCAGACTTCAATATTCCAAACAGAATTGTAGGTTTATTTGGTTATAGATTAGAATATGGTGGAGAGTTTGGTGGAGCAACAAGTATCTCTGTTGGTTATGTAGGTTCTCAAGCAAATCCATACTCATATACCATCTCTGGTGATATGAACGGAGATAGAGTAAACAATAATGAATTAATCTTTATTCCGCTTAAAGGAACTGATATCAAATTTGCTCCTTTAACAGTTGGATCAACAACTTATAGCGAAGCAAACCAACAAGGTGCTTTAGAAAAATACATTCAACAAGATAAGTATTTGAATGCTAATAGAGGTAAATATGCAGAGCGTAATGCTTCTACAATTCCAATGTTACACCGTTTTGACGTATCTGTAGTACAAGAATTTTATGTTAAAGTAAAAGGAAAGCGTAATACATTACAATTAAGAGCTGATATCTTGAACTTTGGAAATATGATTAATGATAGTTGGGGTGTATCTCAAAGAGTTACTAACCCACAAATCTTAGCATTTAGTTCAGTAAATTCAGCTGGTGAGCCATTGTACAGATTAGCAACTCAAACTGAAAATGGTAACACAAGTTTAATTAAAACTACTTATCAAAAGAATTCTTCTGTATTTGATATTTGGCAAGCTCAGCTTGGCTTAAGATATATCTTTGGAAGATAATTAATAAGATAATGGATGCTTTAAACCGCCTCTATATGAGGCGGTTTTTTTGTGCCATATTAAAGCTACCAGATTGCTAATTTTGGAATATATTTAATCTACAAAATAACACTATGGCCATTTCAGCATGGGAGCAATCCACTTATTTCGCGCCAAAAGATGTGGTGATTATTGGATGTGGATTTGTGGGTTTATGGACAGCGCTTGAGCTGATCAATAAATACCCCAAAATGCAAATCACCATTTTGGAAAGAGGCGTAATACCTTCTGGAGCAAGTACACGCAATGCCGGATTTAGTTGCTTTGGAAGCGTATCGGAATTGATGTACGATATAGCATTGATGGGAGAAGCCAATATGTTAGAGACAGTGAAGATGCGTTATGATGGATTGCAAAAAATTCAAAGAACCTTTGATAAAAAAGTGATTGACTATGATCAATTTGGAGGCTATGAATTGTTTGAAAAAAATGGCCCCTATGATATTCAACAATTAGATAAGGATATTGCTTATTTAAATAAAATACTAGCCCCTGTTTTAAAAACACCCAAGAAGAATGGGAAGTATGTGCCCATCTATTCTAATGAGTCCAAAAAAATTAAGCAATTAGGTTTTCAAGCAATTGAAGCATTGGCTTTTAGTCCATTTGAAGGACAATTAAATTCAGCAAAACTAGTATTAGCATTACAACAAGCAGTACAGTCCAAGGGAGTGCATATATTATTTAATACAGAAGTCAAGAAATTTAAGTCGCACAAAAAAGGAGTGACCATACATACTAATTTGGAAGCCCCTTTAGAGACCAAACAATTGCTGATTTGCACCAATGGATTTGCAAAACAATTGATGCCAGATTTAGATGTGGTGCCAGCAAGAGGACAGGTATTTATTACAGAACCAATTCCTAATCTGAAGTTCAAGGGTACTTTTCATTTTGATGAAGGCTTTTATTATTTCAGAAATGTAGGTAACCGATTATTGTTAGGAGGAGCAAGAAACAAAGATTTTAAAAACGAAAAAACCTATTCATTAGAAACCTCCCCTATCATACAAAAAACCTTGGAAGAATTTATGATGAAACGCATCCTTCCAAAGGGATCCAAGAAACCCAAGATTGAATTAAGATGGAGTGGCACCATGGGTATGGGGAAAATCAAAAAACCTATTATTGAAGAAGTGCAACCCAATATATTCTGCGCGGTGCGTATGAGTGGAATGGGTGTGGCGATTGCACCAATTGTTGCAGAAAGAGTGGTGAAATTAATGAAGGGATAAGCTCAATCCATCTTCACTTTCTAATTAGTATCTTTGCCTCATGGGTCAGAAAAAATTAATCAAGTTTGCTGCTATAAAAGAATATGAAAATGTGCTAGAATATCCGCAGGATATGCAAGGCAAGTGGGCGGCATTTTTTGGAGCATTAGAAAAAGAGACTACCAATATTCATACTGAGCACCTCACAATTGATCCAATAACCAAACCCTTGGTAGTAGAACTAGCTTGCGGTAGAGGCGAATACGCAGTGGGATTAGGCCGCATGTTTCCTGAACAAAATTTTATTGGCATAGATATTAAAGGGAATCGTATTTGGAAAGGTGCGAGCATTGCGAATAAAGAAGGATTAAAAAATATTGCTTTTGTAAGAACGCAAATAGATCAGGTGGCAACTTATTTTGGTACCAATGAAGTGAGTGAAATTTGGATCACTTTTCCAGATCCACAATTAAGATGGTCAAAAGCAAAAAAACGTTTAACACATCCTAAATTTTTAAGATTGTATCAGCAGTTTTTAAAGCAAGCTGATACGTCTAATAAAACAGGTATTGTACATCTAAAAACAGATAGTCCTAACTTATTTTTATTTACCCTTAAAGTAATTGAGTTATATGGCTTGAACCTTGTGTACAAAACAGACGATTTGTACGCAGAAACTACAATTGATCCTCGCTGTTTAATCAAAACATACTACGAAGGCAAAGACATCGCACAAAGCAACAAGATTCATTATATTCAGTTTACTTTAGATAAAGATCTACCTCTATCCCTAGATGAGGTCTTGAAAGAAGCGATTAAAGATATTCCTTTAGACGCAGGTGAACTGTTAAGAATGCAATCATATGAGCAAGAATAGAGAGGAACATGAGGAGTATTATATAGACGCTAAAGGCCGTTGGGTCTTTACTGCGCTATATCATGAGAAGAGAGGATATTGTTGCGGCGAAGCATGCAAACATTGCCCTTATGATTATGAGTCAGTACCAGAACCCATTAAAACAAGGGCTTTACAATTAAGAGAAGTGGCTAATAAAAAAGCACCCTCTAAGGATATCTCTATAAAAGACACACATAAGCATTTATAGTAATGATTATCTTTGCTATAGATGCAGTACACGCCTAAGACCAAAGATTTTTTTCAAAACGTATTTGATGTAGTAAGACTTATTCCCAAAGGAAGGGTTACTAGCTATGGGGCTATTGCTAAGTATTTGGGCACAGGCGGAAGCTCCAGAATGGTGGGATGGGCCATGAATGCATCCCATGGTGTAAAACCAAAAGTGCCAGCCCATAGAGTGGTGAATAGAAATGGCATGTTAAGTGGGAAGGCGCATTTTGAAACCCCTACTCAAATGCAAGAACTCTTAGAGAAAGAAAAAATAAAAGTCCAAAACGAAACCGTAGTGGACTTTCACAAATTATTTTGGGATCCTATGAAAGAGTTGATCTAGTTGTAATAAGGACTAATCATTAAATATACCAATGGGCCAGTTACTGCAACGTAAAACCAAATAGGCCACATACGTTTAGCCATTTTTTTATGGTCTTCAAACTCTGCAGTCAAAGCGCGATATGCAGTAAATAAAATAAAAGGTAAGCTTGTAGCAGCTAAAACAATATGGGTAGATAATAATACCAAATAAAAAGCTCTTGTGTTTCCCACTAAAGCGCCTTCTGATTCAGACACTATACCATCATGATTGATATCACCGAATTTCGCTTCTCCAGCCAATAAGTGATGTGCAATATAAGTAACTAAGAATAGTACAGATAAAGCCATAGCCAACATCATGATATTCTTGTGCAATAAAAAATTACGTTTTTTAATCGCTATCAAGCCTGCAACCAATAAAATAGCGACTGCTGTATTGATTATTGCGTTGATGAAAGCAAAAATATGTACATCAAAAGGCAATTCAATCGTTAAAGTAAACTTACTTAAAAAAGTCACTGCAATAAAAACCACTGCAGAGAATACACCTATGAGTAATTTAGCTTGTTTGTCGTTTTTTTGAATAACTGGTGCTAACATATGTCTAATTTTTTTGTCTATTCTTGCTCATTGAAAATACAAAACCCCCTACTAACACTGCAATCACCAACCACAACCAACTTAAGTCAACAATCTTCTGAAACACTTGAGATTTTTTTGTGCGGTCTTTCTCTAACATAATATAACCTACATCTTTAGCCAATTTTAATAAGCTAGCAGAATCTAGGCCATTGTAATAACCACGCACTTGCATTTTTTTATCAATCAATACAAAACGACTGGTATGAATAAAATCTGGATGTACAGGTTCCATGCTAAAAGAGTCCACTTTCATTTCTTCAAAAGCAAATTTGTAAATGGAATCTCTATTACCCGTTAATAACCACCAATTATCAGAAGATACATTCATCTTATTGGCATAGTCTTGTAAGACTGGAACACTATCTCTTTGTGGGTCTACCGTGATAGATATAAACTGAACAATACTGGTATCAATTTTTTTGCGCTCATTGCCTCCACGAGAAAAACTTCTTTGAAGTGTAGACATATTATTGGTGAGCTTGGGACAAATACTACCACAACTTGTAAAAAAGAAATCTAGGATAATGATTTTACCTTGTTGGTCATACAAACTAACAGAATCACCTAATTGATTCACTAGATGAATATTCTTAGTAGTATGCCAGATAGAGTCAGACTTGATTTTGCCATCTACCACTGATTCATACACAGTGTCTAGTAAATAATGTCTAGGCATGTCTACAGCAGAATCACTTGCAGACTTTAACCATAAGTAACAAAGTACTGGAATCGCTAAAGCGATAAGAAGACTGTATATTGATTTTTTAGACATTTACTCTTAGTGAGCAGCCTTTTCTTCGTGCTTCTCAGTTGAACCAGCTTCATGTTTTTCAGTAGCCTTATGAGATTCACCACCAGCGTGATGCTTCTCAGGAACCTTAATGGTAGATTGCTCTTTGAAATGAGGATCGTAATTATTACGCAAATTTCTGAAAGAATTACCATCTGCTAAGAATGCAGCAATAAACCAAATAAACAATGCCAAAGGCACTATGATGGTCATGATTAAATTCTTGATTTCATGTTTTAAGTGCATGAAATAAGCAACAATATAAAATGCTTTTGCCATCATTAAAATAACAATAGCACCCTTAATAGCTAAACGTAAACCTTCAGAAGTAATATCAATCATCCAGAAACCTAATACTAACTCCACAATGGTTAATACCGATAAGATGATGGTTACTTTTTTAATCTCTGCAATCACATCGTGGTGATGTTCTGCGCTATGTGAATCGTGGTTTGACATAATAATTTTTTTTCGATCTTAAATTAAGATATGCTTAAAAATATTTTTATAATAAATAGAAACATGTGAATACAAACACCCAAACTAAATC
>JACCDP010406501.1_pt1 | contig 10191 bp, 8 predicted proteins | sample 7445841 | NCBI WGS metagenome assembly JACCDP01 (sample SAMN15323441, study PRJNA562643) | freshwater metagenome | isolation source: river surface water | place: USA:Blue River Watershed | collected 2017-08-17
ATGTGGGCAAAATGGACTATGTTCTAACTCCAGGGAGATACATAGGTTTACCTGATGAGGAAGATGATTTCAACTTCTCAGAAAGGTTTGAGAAGCTCAAAGCTGAATTAGAGCTACAGATGCTAGAAGAAGTAAAATTAAATGAAAGAATACAGTTGAACCTAACGAAGCTAAAGGAGGTGAAGAATGAATGAGTGGAATGAAATTAGGCTAGGAAAAATTGCCGATTTAACAAATGGGTTTGCTTTTAAAAGTAAAGATTTTACAGAGACAGGCGTTCCTGTAATTAAAATTAAAAACGTAAAAGCTCAGTTAATAAAACTAGATGAGCTAAGTTATGTAAACGATTCCACTGTAAAAGGAAAAGAAAAGTGGAAGTTAAAAATGGGTGATATTTTGATAACCATGTCTGGTAATAGAGCAGATGGATCTCCAGACAGCTGGGTAGGCAAAGTAGCACAATTTAAAAAAGAAGGAACCTATTATTTAAACCAGAGGATTAGTATCATCAAGCCTATTGTTGATAATGTAGATTCCACCTTTCTAGCATACCAACTTTCAAGTTGGGATTATCAACTTGAATTAATAAATCTAGCAAATAGTTCTGGAGGACAAGCAAATATATCTCCAGACATTGTTAAAGGGTTGAATGTCCTTCTTCCCCCACTCCCAGAACAAGAACGCATAGCAGAAGTCCTCAGCAGTCTTGATGATAAAATTGATCTCCTCCATACGCAAAATAAAACCCTGGAGGAAATGGCTGAAACACTTTTTAGACAGTGGTTTGTTGAGGAGGCGGATGATAGTTGGGAGGAGGTTACAATTGGTTCATTGTGTAATAAAGTTACCAAAGGAACAACTCCAACTACCATGGGTAAGCCATTTGTAGAAAAAGGAATAAACTTCATAAAAGCAGAGAGTCTTAATGAATTTGGAGGATTTATTAATAATAAGTTTTCATTTATTGACGAGTCAACACATAATCTGTTACAAAGATCACAAATTGAAAAAGGGGATATTTTATTTACAATAGCCGGCACCATTGGAAGAACAGCTATTGTAACTTCAAGTATATTACCAGCTAATACAAACCAAGCCGTTGCAATTATTAGAGTTGATAAAGAAAAAATTAATCAAATATTTATGAAGTATGTAATGAAATCAGATTATATACAAGAAATAATGGAAAGCAAAATAGTACATGCCGTTCAACCCAATCTTAGTTTAGGAGAAATCTCAGATACTAAAATCAAACTTCCTCCCAAAGAAAAATTAGACAAATTTGAATTAGTAGGTCAAAGCATTCAAAATAAAATTAATCTCAATAACAATCTTATCCAACAACTTGAAACCCTCCGTGATACTCTCTTGCCAAAGTTGATGAGCGGAGAAGTTAGAGTACAAAATTTAAATGACCAAAATCATTGAAGACCATATCGAATCATGGGTAATCGAACTCCTTCAGGGGAAACAGTACACTTATGTTCCTCCTGAAGCGCTAGATCCTGATTTCCCAAACTCCCTACGTTCAGGGTACAGTGATGTAATTCTAAATGGTTATCTCCAGGAAGCACTAGTTAAAATCAATCCTCAAGTTCCAAGTAGCTGTATTCAACAAGCAATAAAGGAAGTGGAGAGGGTAAATACTCATGGGGATTTGGTTGCTTGCAATGAGCATTTTCAGAACCTTCTCATCAATGGTGTTGATGTGACATTTCTCCAAAACGGGGAAGAGAAAACTGTAAAAGTTTGGCTAGCAGATTCAGAAAATCCTGCCAATAACAATTGGATTGTTACGCAGCAATTAACAATCATAGAAAATGGGCAAAATAAACGTCCTGATGTAATTATTTTCCTAAATGGAATTCCTATTGTAGTGATTGAGCTAAAGAATGCTGTTGATCCAAATGCTACAATAGATAAAGCCTACCAACAACTTAAAACATATCAACAGGCAATTCCTATATTATTTTGTTATAACATATTAGAAGTGATTTCAGATGGGTTGGAGGCAAGAGTTGGGACCATCACTTCTGATATTTCTAGGTTCATGACTTGGAAAACTGCAGATGGGCAAACACATGCCTCTAGTAAAGTGAGCCAGTTGGAAGTTATGATTGAGGGAATGATGCAGAAAGAGGTACTACTAGATCTTGCACTTAATTTTATTGTTTTTGAGAAGATAAAAGAAGAAGACCCTCAAACAAAGACCATTCAAATAGAAGTGGTTAAAAAAATGGCGGCATACCATCAGTATTATGCTGTTAAAAAGGCAATTGCCTCCACAGCAAGTGCTGTTGACAATCACACTCAGAAAGGAGGAGTTGTTTGGCATACCCAGGGATCAGGGAAATCTCTTTCGATGGTGTTCTATACAGGACTCCTTGTAAAATCACTCAATAATCCCACAGTTGTTGTCATCACAGATAGAAATGATTTGGATGATCAACTTTTCGAAACTTTTGGTAGTTGTACACAGCTTCTTAGGCAAACACCACTTCAAATTGACAGTAGGTCATCACTTGTAAAGGAGCTAAAAAATCGACAGTCAGGAGGAATATTCTTTACTACCATTCAAAAGTTCCTTCCAGAGGAAGGTGGTTCAGGCCAGTTTGATCAACTTTCTGATAGAAGAAATATTGTTGTAATTGCTGATGAAGCCCATAGAACACAGTATGGGTTTGAGGCTAAAATGGTCTATCGTAAGGATGAAGAGGGCAATATAACAGATGCAGATATTTCTTATGGGTTTGCTAAATATATGCATGATGCCTTGCCTCATGCAACATTTATTGGATTCACAGGTACACCTGTGGAAACAACCGACAAAAACACACAAGCTGTGTTTGGTGAATATGTAGATATCTATGATATAGAGAGAGCAGTTCTTGATAAAGCTACAGTTCCAATCTATTATGAAAATCGTTTTGCAAAGCTTAAGCTCCATGAATCCTTTGTAAAAGAGATGGATGAAGAGCTTTCCAAGGTGGCCAGTAATATTCCAGAATTCTTGGTTAAACAAGCAATGGAAAAAGCCACAAGACAAGATGCTATTGTTGGAAATAAAGATCGCCTTGAATTGATAGCAAAAGATATAATGACACATTTTGAGGACAGACAAGAAACATTTACTGGCAAAGCATTGATTGTAGCAATGAACCGTACAATTGCTGTCAAACTCTATAATGAGATTGTTTCACTACGTCCTAATTGGGACTCTAAAGATGATGATAAAGGCGAAATAAAGGTGATCATGACTGGAAGTTCGTCGGATGATGATTTTCTTAGACCCCATATACGCAATAAGGCAGGAAGAACAGTAATAGCCAATCGACTAAAAAGTGAAAAAGATCCTCTTAAAATGGTAATTGTGGTGGATATGTGGCTCACAGGATTTGATGCGCCCATATTACATACCCTTTATCTAGACAAGGATATGGCTGGCCATAACCTGATGCAAGCAATTGCAAGAGTGAACAGGGTATTTAAAGATAAACCTGGGGGTTTAGTTGTAGACTATGTGCCAGTAACTGGTAATCTAAAGGCTGCGCTAAAAACGTACACTGAAAGCCAAGGGAAAGGACAAATTGTATTGGATATAGAGGAGGCAGTAGGACTCATGATGTCAAAGCATGAAGTGGTTTCACAGATGTACCATGGGTTTAATTTCAAGGAGTATGCTACAGCCAGTACTGGCAGAAGAATGAACATCATTCTTGAGGCAGAAGAGCATATTCTTTCCTTGGAAAACGGTAAAGAAAGATACCTAAAGGAAGTTACTTCTCTTAGCAAAGCGTATGCAATGGCTAAATCTAGGGAAGAAGCAAAAGAAATTGCTGAAGATGTTGCTTTCTTCCAAGCAGTAAAAGCAAGGCTATCAAAGTTTGACTTACAAGTGACTGGTCAGCAGAAAAAAGAATTTGAAGATGTAGTAAAAAACATGGTAGAATCAGCAGTTGCCTCTGATGGAATCATTAATCTTTTAGACCAGGCAGGGCTAGAAAAACCTACGGTAGATATATTTTCAGATGATTTCATGGAAGAGGTAAGGGAAATGAAGCATAGAAATGTTGCAATTGAACTTTTAAAAAAGCTCTTAAATGATCAAATCAAGATCAGATTTAAAAAGAACGCTGTTGTCAATAAGCTTTTCTCTGAACGTTTGATGGATGCAATCAATCAATACAACCGCAAGTCACTTACAGCACTTGAAATGCTTGAGCTTCTTCTAGAAATTTCTAAAGAGGTAAACCAAGAAACAAAAAAGGGAACTGATCTTGGCTTAAACGATACGGAAAAAGCATTTTATGATGCGCTAATGGTAAATAAATCAGCCAGAGAGTTGATGGGAGATGATAAACTTATGCTGATCGCAAAAGAGCTTGTACAGATGGTCAAAAAAAGTACAACTATTGACTGGACAGTTAGGCAGTCTGCCAAGGATAAGGTTAAACTAGCTGTAAAGCGAGTGTTAAGAATTCATAAGTATCCTCCAGATGATGAACCAAGAGCAACAGAAGTGGTATTGGAACAAGCTGAATTACATGCTAGCGAATTAGTTTAAATAAATATAATGAAAAGCTACTACCGTATAATGCTAGGCGCAAAAAGCGTCCACGCAGAAGAGTGTTTCAAAGGAAATTTTATTGGTGCGGATTATGGTATTGCACAAGATCTGACAGGAAATCTTCCTGATAATTGGCGTGACTTCAATGCTAATTTCATTCCAGTTTTCTTAGAAAGGCATCCTGCAAAAAGTAAAGTGTCTGCTGGACTTTCCTGTGGAGCACTGTGGACAGTATCCAAAGGAATAAAAGTGGGTGATTTAGTCCTTTGTCCCAATGGAGCTGGAAGTTATTATGTTGGAGAAACACTTGACACTTACTCCTATCACGCGGGTCAAATACTTCCCCACAGAAGAACTGTGAAATGGTACCCAAAGCTTATTGATAGGACCAGCATGTCTGACCAGCTGAAAAATAGCACTGGTTCTATTGGTACAGTAAGTGATATTACAAAGTATGCAGAAGAAATTGAGCGATTGATTTCAGGTAACCGCCCTCCTACCCTCGTTTCTACAGATCAGACAGTTGAAGATCCTGCCATCTTTGCTCTTGAAAAACATCTGGAAGATTTTCTTGTACAGAACTGGAAACAAACAGAGCTAGGTAAAAACTATGACATATATGAGGAAGACGGAGAGCTAGTTGGTCAACAGTATCAAAGCGATACTGGTCCTATTGACATCCTAGCTATCAGTAAGGATAAAAAGGAGCTCCTCATTGTTGAATTAAAAAAAGGAAGAGTTAGCGATAGCGTTGTTGGACAGGTTCAGCGCTATATGGGATATGTTCAAGAGGAGCTAGCAGAGGAAGGACAAAAAGTTAAGGGAGTTATCATTGCCCTTGAGGACGATCTGAAAATCAGACGCGCCCTGGCAGTAACCAACAATATAGACTTTTATAAATACCAGGTGAGTTTCAGGCTATACAAATAGAAATAAAGGTATTTTTCACTACGCTAGTAATAAAAGTTTGTTTTTGACCGTCATTTGCGTCATTTGCAACATCCGAAATGACGGAAATGTTGCAAATGACGATGATAAACAAACTTAATTTTTCAAACCTGCTATATTACCTTCTGAAGTTCTACTCACTTCTACACCAAGTGACCTTAGTCTCTCTGTAAAAGACTTTAGCGAACAGGATTTAAATCCATAGAGCCTACAGTAATTACTATACGACTCATAAACGCCCTTAACAAACAACTTGCCATTAGAGTCGACTGTATAGTTCTCATCCTCAATGAACATATGTACCGTATCAGACTTTTTCTTGTATTCCGATACCATGTCAGCAATTGTCTTTGAAAAAGCAAATTTCCTCGTTTCTATTAGGCTTCTAAGTCCATCGAGAACCCAATTGAAAATTCCAGGCAATTCTGATGCAATGATTTTTTTTGCTAGATCAGGATCTCGCTTATCCTCAGGAATAGTATTATTAAAAGGAATGATCATAAATCTTCTAAAAAATGCTTCATTTTGCTCAACATCCCTTGGAAGAACATTTGTATTAAACATCAGACGTGCATAGTCAGAAATTGTGATAGGCTCTTTGTAAGGCAGCCTCGCTTGAATAGGTTCACCACTCACTAATTGCTTGAAAAATGTAGTATCCATTCTGGAGGAAATTTCAGATGAGTAGTTTAGTAACACCAAACCTAGCTTTGCTCTATAGTAACCATTAGCGTCCGTTAAAGATTCCAAACTATAATTGGAAACGTTCTCAGATCCCAGTAATGCACTTATAATGCTAAATACTACAGATTTACCATTTGCTCCGCTTCCAAATAAAACTAAGGCTTTCTCAAGCGAAAGAACATTATTAGGAATTAACACGTACCCAATATACTGTGACAAAACTAGTTGTGCACCTCTATCTGGAAGCACCTCGTTCAAGAACGATTGGAACATAGGTGCCGTAGCTTCTGTATCATATTTGAATTTTAGCTGATGAGTAATGAAATCTCTTTGATCAAAATCATATAGTCTTTGACCCATTTGATTAATCAAAAATGTTCCATTTAAAAGGTTTATTCTAACCTCACTATTAATTCTCCTTGGTGGCGGTAGGTATGCTGAGGAGTAAAATTGTTTCAGTAGCGCTTCCTTGAATTTATAATGCGTTGCAGTTTTATACTCCAAGCCCAAGAGATTAGCAACTTTACCAAGTGTATGACGCATAGTTTCTCCAGAAATATGGCGCCAATACTCACCATTAAAAACATAAACGACACCGTTATTGATACAAAGCCCAAACCTTTTATTAGTAGCCGTGCGTAAAAACTCATCAACAATTATTACATGCAAGTCATTTTGAGAGAGTCTGCCCTCACCTTCTTGCAAAGCCATTGAGGTAAAATCAATTGGTTTAAGCTCATAAAGTATGGCCTCTAATACATCATCGTGACAAATCTTTTCTTTTGGTTTATAAACTATGTCTTCTGTAGGAATGTCAAACCGCTCTGCAATTGCTTGTTGCAACCTTTCAGGAGAATTTAGAATCAAATCGCTAATTGGTTGACTTAATTCACTACAATCTGAGTGTAAGTCTTCTTTGAAATCTTCTGTCATAATTTTTTTTTGTGCGTCCTAATTATTCAGGCTGCGTGTTATTAATTGTGTTTTTCAAATCATTGCAAGGAGGACAAATGGGAAACTCCTTTCTAACCCTTTTTTCTAACCCTGCAAGCCCTTTTATGGTTACACGGGTAACTAAAACAATTTGGGGAGGGTTAAACTGATAAATAGTTTTTGTAAAAGATTCAAACCAGCCTTGAAGCCTGTATTTATCTGAAGGAGTTTTGTCGCTTAAAAGAAACCCTTTGAACCGCAACCATTCAAAAAATTTAATTTCGCCTCCTGGAAATTTGATTGCTTTTGCTGCTTGAGCAATTGAAAATGTTTGGGAGCTAAGACCCGATCTACTTCTTCTCATATTATTGTTTTTTTATTTGATTAAAGAAAATCTCATCCTTGAAGCCACCAGTATTATTTTGGTAGTAAAAGGCTTCGTTTCGGTTAAATTCAATTAATTGTTGCAGGTCATCTTCCGAGAAGATTACCCTCCTACCAACTTTTGTAAAGCTGATTTTACCAACTGACATCCAGTTATCAACTGTCCGAATTGAAACACCGAGCTTTTGTGCCAACTCAGTCTTTGAATAATAGTTCTTTGCTTGTGTCATATTTAAATTTTAGATGTTACTACTTTTTATTGTTATATCATATAGGCAAAAAAATTTATTGCTCGTCGGATTCCTTTAAAGCCAGACTTTTTAATCGCTCAACTAGCTTTTTAATAATATGAATTCGATTGAACCTTAAAATTCCAGCAAGTACTCTTCCTCGATCATCTACGTGCTTTTTCTCTTCCCCAATATAATGCCCCACCCATACTCGTTTACCTTTCTGAAAAAGCACTGACCCCCTAACATGGACATATCTATTGTTCGCTTCCTTCTGGTCTGAAACAATAGCACTACTAACTTTGGCTGATAAAGCTGCTTGATAGCATGCAATCTGGGACATAATCTTAAGCCCACGCTCAAAAATTTCCCTTTCAGAACTAGACATTCGTTGTAAATCAGAAGTCAAAATATTTACCTCTCTCTTAAGTTGGTCATAGTCAACCCGTTCCAAGCCATCAAATAACTTTTCGTTTATAAAAGCTCCTTCGATCATTGATTTATAGTCCTGGTAGTATTTCATATTTCAGAGCAATATTACTATAATTTGTTGTTACAACATGGATTGGTCATGTTATTTAATTATTAACAATTTTTGTTTCAACAATTCCAAGAGCCATATCTCCTTGATTTTCAACATATTTTGAATAATGTGCAGTCATTCCTACGTCTGCATGCCCAGCAATCCCCTGAACAGTGGTCATATCCACACCTAAAGAGACAGCCATAGTTATGAAGGAAATTCGGGCAACATGGCTAGTCAAGTTTTTACTAATTCCAGCAAGTTTGGAAAGCCGTTTTAGGCTCCTATTGTATGTAGCAGTTGCAAGCGTAACAGCTCTATCTAAATCTGTTGCGCTACAAAAATGTGCTGAATCAGGCAACATCTGAAAAACATACCCATCTGACGACCCCTTTATTTGAGAAATGTATCTCTTGGCTAATTGGGCTGCAAAGGGTGGCATTTTTATGCGATGTGGCATACCTGTCTTTTTAATCCTTACCTGGACATAATCGTCCTCAATATTTGATTTTCTAAGGAGCAAGACATCGCTTACACGCATACCTCCAGATAAAATTGTCCATACGAACATATCCCTTGATCTTTCTAAATCGCTACCTGGCTCAAGGTTTAGATTAACCAATGACTTAATCTCACTCTCTGATAAGAAAGGCCTAATAGCCTTTTCGGTTTTAAGCTTCATCCTTTTGAAAGGATCGCTTTCAGAACTAATTATGTCTTTCTCTACCGCCAGTGAAAATATTCTTCGAAGGCTTTTTAAGTTAGTATGAATCGTATTTACACTATTTCCCAATTTATTTCTGAGATAGGACTGATAATCATTTAGAAGTGCTTCATCTATGTCATAAAAAGAAGCTGATCTACCACCTAAAAATTGCTCAAATTTTAAAAATATTGACCGCACTTTATCTGCTGTACCAACTTTATCAGTCTTTACCAGTTGATCGATGTGGGAGTCTACCAAGGCAAAAAAAGACATATCACTTTTTCTAACAGCTAAACTCTTTGCTTGAAGAGGAGTAATATGTTTGGCATGAAGGGCTTTTATCATCATTTGCTCGCGGATTTCTGATATCTTCCTTTCTAGTAACATATTGATTGAGTTAGCATCCTTGTAGGATGGACGCACTCTCTGACGCCTTTTATCCCAAAATACCAATGGAATAACAATATTCGTGCTTATGTAATTACAACGTCTGTTGTTAGTAAATCGAATGTAGATTTTAACTTCTCCATTCTTATTCACCTTGTTTTTGAATACAAAAAGTGCTTTCCCTGGTATCATGAATTCAAAATTAAAAACATCAATTGAGGTAAAACATTGGTAAAACAGCACGTGCATTTCTGTGCATACTCGTGCATGTATTTACCATATTAATTTTTTGTTAACTGTTGATTATCAGGAAATAACACGTAACCAAATAAACGCAAATGAAGCTTGGCCAAATCTGACGGGGTCACAAAGCCCTTAACACGAAGTGTTGAGGGCTTTTTTATTTGTGAGCGTTGAAAGCTTGCTTTCAAAAGCGAACAAATAAAAAAGACCGTACACGCCGAAGGCGTGGTTAGGGATTTGAGCACGACCAATGCGAATAGGATCACTGAAAGTAATCCTAAAATAAAAAAGCCCCCAGTTTCAGGGGGCTTTTTTGATTATTTAGAGAGCTTAACGAAAGCTCGTAGTGAAAAGGCGTTTGGCTGATAGGAAGTGCCATCAGGCAAGTTATCAGCATACAACTTGTCAAGCGTGCTGCCTAAACTGCTTTGATATTCGAAAGCCATCGAAAAGCGTTTGGTGAAAGCACAAATAATCCCCCCAGCAGCAGATACATTTAACCTCTGAAACTTTTCTGTCATTAATAATTTGGTGTCTGCATCAGGCTTCCAGGTAGCATTGAGCAAGTAGGAGAACTGCGGACCCG